>JAAUYD010009584.1_pt1 | contig 17785 bp, 14 predicted proteins | sample 7278101 | NCBI WGS metagenome assembly JAAUYD01 (sample SAMN14350128, study PRJNA611818) | marine sediment metagenome | isolation source: surface marine sediment (0.6m) | place: French Polynesia: Moorea | collected 2018-08 | reverse complement strand
GCATCATCGAGGGAAAACTTCTGCCAGCACACAAAACGGTAGACTGCTTCCGCCCACTTACCGAGTTTTACTACCCCTGCGGGGATCCGCCGACGACCGAATTTTTTACGTTTATGGTCGATTACCAGGGAGTTGATCAGGGAATACAGGTACGTATTGAGGCTGCTTTTGCCTTTAAAGGCCCGCAGGCGTCTGAAGTTATTGGCCTTGAGGCTGTCGATCACAAAGATGGAACATTCGCTTTGATCGTTTTCGGAGGAAAAATGCCGTTTGCAAACAGCTTCTATTTTTGCATACAGGTCATCTGAAAAGAAAATTGTCTCAGGATCCATAGCACTGCCGAAAGACGATTTTGGTTACCCAAGCATCAGTTGTTTCTTTGCAAGGTGGCTTATCGTAAACCAGTTGTTGCCTAAATAACGGGAAATGAATAGATAATATATTGATATAATATTAAATTTCTTCTCCCCAGCACAGTTTCCAGGATTCAACTCCCAGTCAATTCCGGGGTTCAAGGCTTCGCTGCCTATTTATCACATCACATGAAGGCTTCCAACAGGATAATAGGCAGCCGGCCGCAGGGGATAAAAAGAGTCCAACATCGCATGTAAATATAAATATTAGATGTGTTTTTAGGTAATTAAATACAAGTCCATGTATACAAATACACCCGTAAAAGCATGTAAACCATTTCGGCCGGCCCTTCGTCTAAAGACTCAAACCTTTACAAAAAGGAGGCATACAAATGAAAGCAAAATTATTGAAAATAAGTGTGATCACGTCAATACTGATTTTTTTGATAGCAGGCGTTTCCTGGGCGGACGACGGTAGGCACCGACATAAACATCGATTTGAAAAAAAACATTTCCACAACGATCATTATAGGAAAAAAGAACACCGGGGATCGTCTCACAATCGGCGAGAATACCACCGGTACAAACGGCATCACTACGCCAAACATCATAATCGCCATCTTGCAGCCCACAGGGCGGAAAGGCATGCATTTAAGCACTATCGTGATCATCACAAGGCCCATAGACATGCTATTAGGCACCATCGTGATCATTACAAGGCCCATAGACATGCCTTTAGGCATCATCGTGAATACCACCGGGCGCAACGACACGTTTTCAAGCATCATCATAAAAACCACCGACGGTTTGGAAAACACAGCCACTATTACCATAAGGATACTCATAAACATTACCGCAAACATCGACCTTCCCATAAAGTATTTTCCCATTGGGTCTCGGCCTTTGAACCCGGATGGTCGATTACCATCACGTCTAAAAACAGATGGTAAGTTGAATAAATTGGCGAGAAGATATATTATGCTAGGTAACGATATATCTTCTCACAACCAATCGAAACCGATCGGCAAAAGAAGCCGGATGTCGCTGAGCGTCATCCGGCAATATTCAAAGTGCTATAGGTCAAAAGCGTGTCTGACGAGCATTTAAGCCTGGCAAGGCAAGATTCATATGGGTTTGACAATTTTTCAAACGAGCCAAGTGCTACCGGCCCGGTTTTTGAAGATAATGAACTTGTCCGCCTGGCCCAAAATAATGATCCTTGGGCCATTGAACAACTAATTCTTCGCTACCAGAAAAAAGTGTATGCAATTGCTTATCAAATGCTCGGCGGAGATGAGCAGGAGGCTCAGGACCGGACGCAAGATGCATTTTTAAAAGCATTTCGGAAGATAAAGCAGTTTAAGGGCACCGCTTCATTTTACACCTGGCTTTATCGCATTGTCATCAATACCTGTTTAGATGCCCGCAGGCGCCGTCGGCGCTGGAAGGAAGTCTTTCTACCCTGGCGTTTAGAAAAACATAAAGAAGACGGCCCTACCGCTGTGTTGGAAGAATACCCGGATACTGACCAGCACTCAAGCCCCCTGGCAACGGTCAGAAAAAGGCAACTTGAAAATGATGTAAAAAAAGCCATGAACACTTTATCCGAAAGACAGCGAACTATATTTCAGTTGAAGATATTTCAGGAAATGAGTATACCGGAAATTGCCCAAATAACAAACCTGGCGGAAGGTACCGTTAAAACTCATCTTTTTAGAGCGACCCAGAGTATCCAAAAAAAACTTAGGGGTTGGAAGGACAGGTAGAGGAGGTATCGGCATGAAAGCATGTCACAATCAGAAAAAAAATCTAGTGCTGTACGCACATGGCGAATTGGATTCCGACTCCGGCAGGGAGATCGAAAACCATCTTGCAAAATGTAAGCTCTGCCAAACAGAATATCAGCAGCTGTCATCCTTGCTGGGCAATATCAAAGAAACCATATCGGCCCCGGATCTATCTCCCAAACAGGTCAATTCGCTGGTCACCAATATCAAGTGGAAATTAAATGACAGCAAACAAGAAACGTGGTGGCAGCGATATCTAATTTTCAAGCCTATGCACATGGTACCGGCTGTTGCCACAGCTTGTATTTTAATCATAGCTGCTGGTATCATCGGTTATGTAAACATTTATAGTGCCAAAGAAGTTCAACCGGTTGCCGGTCAGCAAGCCAAGGATTTAATGCTAAACGATACCGATCTGGAGATCGTCAAAAATTTAGAGTTTTTAAAAGAAATGGACGCAATACAAAAGTTGTCCCAGGTTGTCGACCTCAATGGTGAATTCAACTTCGATGGAGAATTGGACAGTGAAACAAGGGGAATGAATCAGAATGCGTATCGAAAATATTTTGTTTAAAAACCAGTGTTTTCGATTAATTTATTTAACCGCGGCAGCCGGTTTGATCGTATTATTTTGCAGCAGTCCGATTTGGGGCTCCTTTCCTGGCCCTGACAGACAGCCCATCCCCGTTATGGTTTCAGACTATTCCGAAGAACCGCTGAAGGCGTATTTCTGCAAACGCGGTTCCAGCAATCAAAACTTCCAGCAGTGGCAGGACCTGTCACCCAAAGAGCGCGAAAAACTGCGGAAAAAATATCGAGAATGGCAATCGCTTCCACCGGCGGAGCAACAAACGATTCGCCGACGATTGGATCGGCTGAACAGGATGCCTTCTCAGCAACGCAAACTTTACAAGCAATTATTTCGTCAATGGCAGCATTTGCCACCGGATGAGCGCAGACAATTGCAAAAAGACCTGGAAAATTGGGAAAATCTCTCTCCCCGGCAGCAAAAGGCAATTCGACGCCGTTTCAGAAATTAAACCAAAAGGAGGAAATGATGAAACATCTGGGAAAAGTGATTGCGATGATGATTTTCATTGCTGTGGCCGCTACAGCCGGTTATGCAAACTTCAATAAAGCGAAGGATGCGATCCGCTATCGGCAGGCTGCAATGACTCTGATCGGCCACCATTTCGGCGGCATGGGGCAGATTGTCAAAGAAAAGCAGCCCTATGACAAAGCCTCGTTTGCCGAAGAGGCAGCCGTTCTTGAAATGCTATCCAAAATACCATGGGACGCATTTTTATTTCCTGAAAGCGATCGCGGCAAAACAAAATTGAAGCCCAAGGCTTTCAAGAATAAAGATGAATTCATGCAGGCCGCAAAAATGCTCGAAGATGAGACCGCGAAGCTGGCTGCCGACGCCAGGACCGGAGATTTTAAGACCATTAAGAAACAATTCGGGGCCACAGCCAAATCGTGCAAGGACTGTCACGGAGAGTTCAAATCCAAGTGATGAATTAAAGCGGGGCGCTCAGTGACCCTGGACCAGAAGGTATACGGCCAGGGCTGCCAGTCCAAAAACAACTGCTGCCAGCATATTGCTGCCGATGGGGTTGGTCGTGGTTGCATGCCAACGTTTTCTTCCGGTTATCATCGGCCGGATCAAATTTTCATGCTTGAAAAATAAATAAAAAAACACGGCCAAAACGTGGACGGCGATGAGCGCCATAAGTAGATAACGGTTTATCAGGTGGACTCGGGTAATTAAATCACTGGCGTCTTTGCTCACCCATCCGTAGAGCGGACCTTCAATGAAAATATCGTCATTGGCAAAAAGTCCGGTGACAACTTGGACCAATAAAACCACCAACATGGCAACAATTGACCATCCGCCCAGCGGATTATGGCCAAGATAAGGTGTTTCAGTCTTTTTTTTCAGCAACGATCCCGCGCATGAAAAAACGGTCGCCGGACCTTTGACAAAGCTGGAGAACCGGGCCGTTCGGCTGCCGACAATACCCCATGTAATACGAAAAATCAGCAGCACCAAGATCGCATATCCACCCAGCATATGGTAATTCATGGCATTTCCGCCAATATTGCCGCTCACAAATGATAAGATCACGCAGACAACGAGCAGCCAGTGAAACAGACGGATGGGAATATCCCATACCAAAACCTGGACCTTTTGCCCGCTTTCCGGGCGGTTATCAATAATTTTAGTTTCCATGCAGGCGGATCGGCTAACTCGAATTGGGGATAAATAGCATAATATGATTGGAACCTATCCAAGTATATTATCAATGTCAACAGGAGTCCCTGGATAACGCATTTCAACTTACTTGGGGCTGAAGGCATTTTCTGGGTGATGATATCAACTATCAGATCTGAACCGTAAGCATACCTTCGCAGTAACCGTAGAAAATTCTAAACTGTCATCCCGCCAAGTCGGGACGGTTTATGAACTGAGTGGTTGCTCACCTACCTTGATTTTCAGTCTAATGTCTGCCAAATAGTTGACACCTGGATTTTGAATTTCCATAATTTATCTATATTATTTCAGATGGTTACTAAATTGTGCATATGGCACGGCTTGTGCAAAATGTTTCCACATGCAAGCAAAATATCGAATCAACCCTATCCACTGCCATTTATTGGCATTGGTGATTTTTTTGACTATTTGCCAGTTGCTCTGGCTGCCTTCCAATTCGATGGGATCTGATAACAAGACGCATCGATGGTTCACTGACACGATCGTCGATTACCGCGAACATCTTAACCCCCATTTCCCTAAAAGAGTTCGTAAACACACACGATACATTATCGTTCATACGACAGAATGCGACTTAAAAACCACCCTTAAAATCGTTTCGCAGGGCAAGCAGGATGACTTCAAATGGGTCTCGCGCGGAGGCCATACCCATTATGTGATTGCCCGCGACGGACAAACGTTTCGCATTTTAGATGAAAAATTTCGGGCCCATCACGCCGGTCGCAGCATGTGGAACGGGGAGAAAAATATCAACAGGGTGTCGGTCGGCATCGAACTGGTAGGGTATCACGATGGCAATATCACGGCCCGTCAATATAAGTCGGTTGGGCTACTTATTGAGATTTTAAAAAATATCTACCGTCTCGACGATCGTGATGTGCTCACCCACAGTCAGATCGCCTATACACGATCATCCAAAGCGGTACCCTTGGAAAAACGCGGCAGGAAACACTGTGCAAGAAATTTTGACCGTCATCGTGCCGGCCTGAAACCGACCTGGTTGTATGATCCGGACGTCAGGGCAGGACGTCTTCGACCGGATCCGGTGCTGTCTTCAATATTTTACAATACGAAAATTACGTCGATTGCGAAAATATCCCCTTCCCAAGTAATCCTGCAGGACAAGACCGCCTGGCAAATCGCAGGAGATAAGTACAATAGCCCTGACACTATATACAAGCTTCCGGGGGGCTTGCTGATATCAGGAAACCGGATCAATAAAAAGATAGGCTGGGGCCGAATTCCGGTTGGTACTGAAGTTTTTATCGAATAGACCCAACCAGCGGTTTTGAACAAAAATTTATAATACCAGCCAGATTAAATCTGTTGAATAAAGACACTTCGTATCTAAGCTGTTAGGATCGTTCTAATTTCAGGACCCTGTTTTTCTCGGCCTGGATGTTGATAAGATTACCGCTGAACATCACAGCCCCGCCTATCAAAACAAGCCAATCCAGATTTTCGTTATAGAATAAAAACCCGACAGCGGCAATCAGGGGCAGTCTTAAAAAATCCAAGGGTACCACAACAATTGCATCGGCTATTGCCAGGGCGCGTGCCATGCAATAGTGACCGCTCAACGCTGCAACGCCGACAACCATGATCCACGGCAACATTGCCAACGATGGTGTCATCCAATTAAACATCGAGGTCACAAGGCCCAGAGGCAGTTGAATGACTGTCATATAAAAGAGGATGGTTAGCGGCGTATCGACCAAGGCCAACCTTCTAGTCAGGGTATGTGACAGGGCATAGCAAAAAGCGCCACCGAGCACAGCCAGCGCGGCAGGACTGATAACCGCCAAGCCTGGGCGCAGAATTAAAAATACCCCCACCACACCAAAAACAATGGCTGCAATCCGTGCCCGGGTGACCTTCTCTTTGAGCAAAATAGTTGCCAAAACAGCGGTCCAAACCGGAACGGTGAATTCTAGGGCGAACACCTCCGCCAGGGGTATAAAAGCAATACCGTAAAACCAGCCGAACTGCCCCCCGAAATGAGAAATGTTGCGCAGAACATGCACTTTCACGTTTTTAGTGAAAATCTGCCGCCAATTGTTGCATCCCAAAAAAAAGCCGACGATCAGCAAACCGACAATGCTGCGGAAAAACAGTATCTGGAAGGTACTCAACCGGGCCGACAGCTCGCGGCCGCCAATAGCCATGGCCATGAAAGATAACAGCGTGCCGGACATCCAGAAAGCGGCTATGACGGCTTGATTTCGATTCGTCTGTGTGAACAAAATAAAAATTTATGTTAGGTTTGGTTAAAAATTCCAAGTCTGCAGGGCCTTTACGAAAAACGCTACCTATAAGCCGTCTGCTCCACTAGTGTGGTTCAAGTAAGCCGCTACGCGGCGGTTAAGTCAGGTAGTTGAATCCCATCCTGATTTCAAATCTCCGTTAAGTTGCAAGACTCCCATATTCTTGTCGTAGCTGGTTTAACTGGACCGCCATCCGATTAACCCTTCAAATGAAAAAAAAGCTATTATAAAAGGCAACTATCAAAGATCTCGATACTATCCCAAACCGGGCTTCTTGAAAATTGCGTTTCATAGTTCAGGCGGAGTCAGGTATCATGGGTAGTGCGTGATCGTGTGGATTACGGATAAAATCCGGCACCGAAATTTTTGCGCAAAAAGCAAAGAAATAACTTTTAGAGGATTAAATGCTAAGGCTTCAAATCATCCACATATTTTTTTACGGCTGCAATCTGCCGGATTCGTTCTTCGGCCATGCGGTCGGCCGCTAAATAGGTCGGAATACGGTCACGGTCGGCAATTTCAAAAACCCGCTCCATATTCTCATAAATGCGGCGCACCTTCGCCTGGCCCCGTTCATGGCTAACCCCGCCTACGCCGAGACGGTCGGTATCGTAGATCGTTCCCCCGGCATTGGCGATATAATCCGGGGCATACACCATTTCCTTTTTTTCGAGTTTTTCGCCGTGTTGCTCTTCAGCCAATTGGTTGTTGGCACTGCCGCAAATAATTTTGCATTTCAACCGGTCCAGGGTCTGATCGTTAATGACTTTGCCCAGAGCGCAGGGACAGAAAATATCGCATTCGATGTCATAAATGGCCTCCGGCGCGACCTGTTCGATTGCATAGCGGGAAACAACATCAGCGACCTTGGCAGGATCGATATCCGTGACAACTATTTGGGCACCTTCTGCTACCAGCTGTTCGACAACGTTATGTCCGACAGCCCCCAGCCCCTGGACTGCCACACGCTTATCCTGCAGACTATTGGATCCGTATACCCGTCTGCAGCAGGCCTGCATGGCGCACAAGGTTCCCAGTGCCGTCATCGGTGCGATATCCCCCGCACCGCCCAGATAGGTCGGTAGGGTCACCACATATTCGGTTTCCATCCGAATGTACTCCATGTCCTTTAGGGTTGTGCCGACATCCTCACCGGTGATGTATTTGCCGCCCAGCCGGTTGATGAACTTTCCCAAAGCCCGAAAAACAGGCTCCCGGTCTTTTCGCTGGGGGTCGCCGATGATCACCGCCTTGCCACCGCCCAGATTTACGCCGGCAGCCGCATATTTATATGTCATCCCACGGGCCAGCCGCAGGGCATCCTCAACTGCTTCCATCTCCCCGGCATACTGATTCCACATCCGGCATCCACCCGTTGCCGGCCCCAAAGTCGTGTCATGGATGGCAATCACAGCCCTGAAATCCAATGCTTTGTCCTGGCAGAAAAACAAATTCTCGTAATCATATTTTCCCATGTAGTCAAAAATGGTATCCATTGTGTGTATCCCCTCACATAAGCTTTCTTGGAATGACGAATGCAGATTGACGATCGACGAATGGTAGATACTACTGGTTGATTTCCAGGCCAGCAGCGCCGCTAATATGAAATAATGAAGATAGTGGCATTGGGCAAAAAGCATGGCGCATTGTGTTTGAGGAGAGAAAACAGATGACTGATAGCAGAAAATGAAATTTTAAACTATTTTCTCTATACTCTTAGCACTAAGCCCTCGGCCCAATGCTCTTTGCCCTATCCGTCCATGTCTTCTGATCCTTCAGTCGCATACATCCGCTTGACCTCTGCCCGGTCACCGATAATGGCCTTGACCACTAACGCATTATTCGGCGGGCAGCCCTTGACGTGACGCTCGGATTTGTTATCCAGCATGCATAATCCCACAGTTACAACAGAGTCCGGATCCGCATCTTTCGGAAGCGACGCACCGCCCGTCAAAACGGTCACCCCCGGCAGATACATCAGTTGATCGGCATTGCGCATGTCGATTAGGGCGCTCATAACTGTATTGCGACAGCCAGTGCAGGTGGCATCATCATGGATCAGCTGAAACCCCTCCACTTCAACGGGACTGTCCTCAACCGATCGTAAAAATCGGCGTTTGACATTTTCCAGGGGCTCTCCGACTAAGTCGATTTGTTCCGCATCCATGGTTCCCAATCCCCGTGCAGCCGCGTTCACCGTCAGTAGAATTTCCTGAGGACGGTAACCAATCAGTCGGGCACAAACGGCATCCACGGCAACAAGGTCCTTGCCTGCCAAGATGAGGTTCATTTCTACCGGTTTTCCAAACACCGGCCCCACCCCCTCCTGGCAGATAATGGCATCCACCACCGCCAGACGAGGCTTTGCTGCGGACAGCAAGTCAATCACGCCTTCAAAAAGTCCCTCCTGGTGCATGGCTTTTTTGGCCTTATCAGTCAGCAAACCTTTAAGTTTCTTAATCGCGCAGGTCATTTCAGTCTGGTCATGGGTTTTTAGTTTGGGTACGCTGATAATCACATCCGCCTGTTGAACCAGTTCCCAGCACTCGACGCTTCCAAAGACCTTGCCACGCTCAACCGCCATATCCACATGGACTTTTTGGCTTTTTAGATCAACGACCTCATAGCCCATTTCGATCAGCTCCTGGTAGCCCGACTGTTGAATGACCTTCGAGGAATCCACACCGATCGCCGACGATTCGGCAATCACCGCCCGAGCACCCATCTGCTGGACAATATCGGCCACTGCACGCGCCACCTCAGGCACGGTAATGCAGCCTGCCTCCCTTTCCACCGGTGGTGCCACCCAACTCGGGTTGACCAGAACCAGATCGCCCGGTTTGATAATGTCCTGGATACCATCAATTAAATTTATGGCCTCTTCTACCGTCTCTCGAATTTTGGCATATGTCGGTTTGGCACCGGTCTTAACAATTGATACTTTGGTTTTACCCATGGATTTCCACTCCTCTTCGTCCGAAAGCTTCGATGGTTCTTATCATAGTCTATCAGCAGAGATGGCCCAAGTCCATTACAGGGACCATCCTCATATCCCCAACTGCTGATGGTCGTTGATTGCCCGATCCTAATGTTATTCAAATATGGCCAAGGGAAATGAATCGGGGAGACGAGTAACAACCACCTCTTATGCATAAATGCGGATCAGAAGTCAACTTCTCTCTCCTAAAAAAGAATTTGATTTAGTTCCAATCAAAGTGGTAATCATAAATTTACCTTAATCCAATATAGAATTATGTGAGAGGTAATTACCAATGACAAATCTTAAAATTAGTCCATATGGATCGTGGATATCGCCGATTAGTTCAGACCTGATTGTCTCTGAATCCGTTAGATTCAGTGATATTTCATTAGATGGTCAGGATACCTATTGGGTTGAGATGCGGCCATCGGAAGGCGGCCGCAATGTCATCGTCCGCTACACATTGAGCGGTCGGATGTCTGATGTCACACCTCAAGGTTTTAATGCCCGCACCCGGGTTCATGAATACGGCGGCCGATCATATACGACGAATCAGGCCAGAGTTTTCTTTTCCAATTATTCCGATCAGCATATTTACCACCAGGATTGGAAAGCCGACCCCGCCCCGATCACAACCGGAGACGGCCGCTGTTTTGCCGATCTGATTTTAGACCGCCAGCACCAGGCATTAATTTGTGTTTGTGAAAATCACGGCGTTGGACAGACAGACCCGATGAATTCCTTGGTTCGTTTCAATCTGACGGGCAAAAGCAAAGCCGGCATGCCAACGTCAAATATCCTGGCGTCTGGTTACGATTTTTACGCTTCGCCAAGCCTGAGTCCGGATGGCTCGCAGCTCGCATGGCTGTCATGGAACCACCCCGAAATGCCATGGGATGGTACCGAATTATGGGTCGGAAAATTGAGGCCGGATGGAATGCTGAGTGAAACGGAAAAAGTGGCCGGTGATAGGGATGAATCAATTTTTCAGCCTCAATGGTCTCCAGACGGCACCCTGTATTTTGTTTCCGACCGTACCGGTTGGTGGAACCTGTACCAATGGCGGGAAAACGAGGCGACTCCGGTCATTCGAATGGATGCCGAGTTTGGAATGCCCCAGTGGGTGTTTGGTATGTCCACTTATGGATTTGAGTCTGCTCGGCGAATCATCTGTACCTACAACCGTAGAGGCAAGTGGCGGTTAGCTCAAATTGATTTAGTCTTAGGAAAACTTGATGATATCGCTACGCCATATACCGATATCTCCTATCTACGTGTGTCACATGACCGCGCAGTGTTTGTCGGCGGATCTGCAACAGAAGCCGCCGCCATCGTCAAATTAGATATCGCTTCGCAAAGTTTTGAAGTTTTGCAGCGTTCAAGCCGAACCGGATTAGATCGCGGGTATATATCCATTCCAACGGCAATCGAATTTCCAACAACCCACGGGCAAACCGCCCACGCCTTTTACTATGCGCCCAAAAATAAAAATTTCAGGGCCCCGGCCGACGATCGCCCACCGCTCATCGTCATCAGCCACGGAGGTCCCACGGCAGCTACCACCGACTGTTTAAAACCCGGCATTCAATACTGGACAAGCCGCGGCATCGCCGTTCTGGATGTAAATTACGGCGGCAGCACTGGGTATGGCAGGGAGTACCGTAAACGGTTGGATGGCAAGTGGGGCGTGGTGGATACACAAGATTGTGTAAATGGTGCAAAATATACAGTGGAAACATTCGGCATCGACCCAAACCGTCTAATCATCAGAGGCAGCAGCGCTGGTGGTTACACGACGTTGTGTGCCTTGGTTTTCCATGATGTGTTTAAAGCCGGTGCCAGTTATTACGGTGTCAGCGATCTGGAAGCATTGACACGGGAGACCCATAAGTTCGAAGCGCATTATCTAGATCAATTGATTGGTCCCTACCCCGAGCAAAAGCACCTGTATGTCTCCCGCTCACCCATCCATCATGCCAAAGATCTTTCCTGCCCGGTTATTTTTTTCCAGGGCTTGGATGACAAAGTAGTCCCCCCTAGCCAGGCCGAAGGGATGGTTGAAATTCTGAAAAATAAAAAATTGCCGGTAGCCTATGTTGTGTTTGAAAAAGAACAACATGGCTTTCGCTTGGCGGACAATATTAAGCGGGCGTTGGATGCAGAGTTGTACTTTTACGCTAGGATTTTTGGCTTTCAATTGGCTGATGAAATCGATCCGCTGATAATTGAAAATCTTTGATTGTCGCGGAATGATAACCGTTGATTTGATACGGAAGATGGTTATTATACATTATTTAATTATAGTTTGTAACGAAAATGGCTGTCGGAATTTGTATAAATCTATATTTACCATCAAGGGCTTTTAATACATGAAAAAGAAAGACTTAAACCAACTTAAAAAGATATTAACCCAGCAGCTGATCGATTTGCTGGGCCGATCTGACTGCAGTCTTGATGGGTTGGATGCAACAGATGGCAATCTATCCGATCTTCTCGATCGGGCCTCACAGGTTTCCGAGCGTGAATTTTCCCATCATCTCTGCAGTCGAGACAAGCTGCATATGCGACGTATAGAGCGTTCTTTGCAAGATATTGAAGACGGGAAATATGGTCTTTGCGAACAATGTGATGAAGAAATATCTCTCAAACGCCTGAAAGCCAGGCCGACTGCCCGATTTTGCATAGACTGTAAGACCCAGCTTGAAAAAATGGAAAGGCTGACCGGTGTAGATGCCACCTAAATGCAGCCGGAAAATTAATAGAGATGGATTCTGCCACATCCATAGAGCAGCTGGAAAAACAGCTTGAATCCCTAAAGAAAGAACTCGATGAGTGCCGCAAAGCGAATAAAATTTCGCAGTTCGACGCACCTGAATATCGCAGTTTAGTTGATAATGCCCATGAGGGATTCATGCTTTTGGACAGCGATTTAGTGATTAATGATGTAAACAAGGCTTTGCTAAGAATTTCCGGTTGTGTCCGCGAGGATTTTATTGGCCAAAGTGTCGATAAATTCTACGATAAAGCCTCGGTAAATTTTTACTCGGCAAGCCGCGATCATTTGAGCTTTGAAGCATCATTTTGTTCTAAGGCTGGTGTCAGAATACCAATGCTATTCAGTCGCAGCATTTTAAAAGATAAAGAAGATGCAATTTATGGATACATGTATTTCCTTTCCGATCTAACTGAATTGAAGGTCACCCAGGAAGAGCTAAAAAGGGCAGAACACCGATATCGCAATATGTATCAAAACGCCGTTCAAGCAATGTTTCAAAGTAAAGTGTCCGGTGAATTGATTCGAGCAAACCCATCTTATGCCAATATTCTAGGATATAGTTCACCCGAAGAACTGCTCGATCAAAAGGAAAACGCCAACAGGTTTTATTTCAATCCCGAAGACCGATCCAGAATGATGCGAGCTGTTAAAAAGAAAGGTGCACTGGTAAACTATGAGCTCAGACTGAAACGCAAAGACGGTAAACCGGTATGGATTCTGGCCAATATTCGACTGACCAAAAATACCGAAAATATCGATATTCTAGAAGGCATATTGGTCGATAACACCAAAAAGAAGGCCCTGGAAAAAGAGCTTCGACGCGATCGGAAAAAATTTCGCAGCCTCGCCATCCATGACAATCTAACCGGCCTGTATAACACCCGTCACCTTTATAAGAGATTGGATCAGCTTATCGAAGAAAATAGTATCTCCGCAACACCGTTTTCTTTAATTTTCATGGACATGGATAATTTCAAACACGTTGTTGACACCTATGGTCATTTGAATGGCAGTCAGGCACTCAAGGAAGTTGCCACCACTATCAAAAGCTGTCTGAGAGCCCCCTGTTTTGGGGTGGCCTATGGCGGAGATGAATTTGTTATTGTTTTGCCGGGTTTCGACAAGGAACGGGCCACTGCAAAAGCCGAGCAAATTCGATCGCAAATGAAACAGACAACCTATCTTTCCAAAGCGGGGCACTACGTCCGTCTGGGAGCCAGCTTTGGACTGGCAACCTTTCCGGCAGACACCGATAACCGAACCGGCCTGCTGGCCTTGGCTGATAAAGCCATGTTCCATATTAAGCAAACGGGCAAGGATTCAATTGGCATCACTTGATCTAGAAAACCAATGGATATAAATGGCACGATTTCCTGCCGCTATTCTCATGGCTTATCCAGCAATTCCCTGGTGATCCGGGAAATCTGGCTCAGGCTGTAAGGTTTCTGGATATATTCATCACAGCCCTTATTCAAAATTTCTTTAACTGTACTGGTGAGACTGTAGCCGCTCGATAGCAAAACCTTTACATCCGGGTCAATTTTTTTCAGCTGTTCGTACGCCGTCAGGCCATCCATACTTGGCATAATCATATCTAGAATGACCAGATCGATCCTTTCTTTGTCTTTTCGAAATATTTCCAATGCTTCTTCACCGCTGCGGGCGGTCACGGCGCGATAGCCCAGCTGTGTTATGATTGCTTTGCAGGCATCTAAAACATAGTCTTCATCATCGACAACTAATATTGTCTCGCGGCCGGTCCGAACGTTTTCTTCGAGGGTCAGATCATTTTCGGCGGGCAGATTGGAAGCCGGAAGGCAAATGTAAAATGTGGTCCCCTCGCCCAATATGCTGGTAAAATAGATAATACCATGATGGTTTTTGACGATGCCGAATGCCGAAGCAAGCCCCATCCCAGTTCCTTTTCCCATTGATTTTGTTGTAAAAAATGGCTCAAACACTCTTTTTTGGGTTTCTTTATCCATACCTCTGCCGGTATCGGCGACAGAGACCCTGACATATTTGCCGGGTGCTGATTCATAGGGTCGTACAAAGTCAGAATCCAGATGGACATTTTCTGTTTTTACATGAATGGTTCCCCTGTGTCCCATTGCCTGCCAGGCATTGAGGTACAAATTCATTAGAACCTGCTCAATTTGGCTTCGGTCGACTTCCACGGTCCAGATCGCCTCTTGATATTCGCACATCACTTTGGTTTCTTTTTTCGTGCGGCCAAAGAGGTGGGATGATGCCTGAACGACATCATTGAGATTTAACGCTTTGACGAAGTACTTGCCGCCCCTGGCGTACCCCAATAATTGTCGGGTCAAGTTGGCACCGCTGCGAACGCACCGTTCAATACTCCGGGCATTTTCGTAAAGTGAATCGTTCGTATTCAGTGAGATCAGGAGCAAATCAACATTGCCTTGAATACCCATGAGAAGGTTGTTAAAATCGTGTGCGATTCCACCAGCAAGTGTTCCAATGGCCTCCAGCCTCTGGACTTGTTGCAGTTTATCCGCCAGCCTTTTCCTTTCATTTTCAGCCAGACGTCGGTCAGTGGTATCTCTGCCGATACCCCTGAACCCTTGAGGCTCTCCCGCGGCATTCCGCACGAGTGTAACCGACATCTCGATAAATCTTTTTTTGCCATCCTTTCTGATAATTTCGAATTCAATAGCGCGGCAGGGATTTCCGGTACGAAAGACTTCCTTAAAGGTTAGAAATAGTTTTTGTGCGGTTGTCCGGCTGGTATAATTGCGAATATTCATTCCTGGTAACTCGCTTTTAAGCCAGCCAAGAATTTTTGAAGTCGCGTCGTTGTAAAAAGTAAAATTGCCACTTAAATCGGTTTCAAAATACCCTTCCTCGATACTTTCAAGGATATTGCGGTATTTTTCTTTATTTTCTCCCAGTGCCATTTCAGTTTCCAGGCGTTGCTGCATCTCCTCCTTTAACTTATCGCCGGCTTTTTCCAGATCAGCGGTTCGTTCCTGTACGAGTTCCTCAAGGTGCTCACGGTAATCGTGCAACTCAGCTTCCACCTTCTTTCGGGCAGATATATCACGCAGTGAGCCCACAATTTTTTGTGGATTGCCATGTTCATCGGTCATCAGTACAGAGTTCAGCGAAACACATGTCGGCTCGTTACCCTCAAATTTCAATAATATTTCGTAGTCGGAAATTTTTTTATCGGCCAGAAGGCTTCGGATCATTTCTTCCCTGTCACGCGGAGAAAAATAAAACTGATCGACATTTTGGCCGATAAGGCTCTGTCTTCTATATGGTGAAATTTTTTTTATCGAAGGGCTCATTTCTAAAATTTCACCGTCCATGGAAGTCTCATAGTAGACATCCTGGATGTTTTCGAATATACCGCTATATTTCTCTCTGGATTTTGCAATGGCGTCTTTCATCAGACGGAATGAGTCGGCCGTCTCCTGAATTTCCTTGTATTTGGAACTGATATTAAATTGTGTCTGCATGTCATCATTTTTTACAGCCAGAGCTTCTTTTTCAAGGTTGCTGACCGGCCGAATGATACCGCGCGCAAAATAGAGGGCAACAATGGTGGCAACAACAGAAATTGCCAGGGTAAGTAAAATATTAAACAGCCGATTTTTCTTTAAATCCCCGAGATAATCATCTTCTGGAAGATGAACACCGATGATCCAGGGCCATTGGGGTATGGAAAATGGAGTAAGCATGGCATGGTGGAATTGTCCTTCGTGTTCAAATCTTGCAAACCGGGACGCTTTCAAAACAAATCGTCCCAGATCGTCTGGGATTAATCCAGCAGCTGAAAACGCTTTCCGGCTTAAAATGGCATCGAGTTCGTTAATTTTCACGAGTCGCAAGGATTTGGAATCTGAAGATCCTTGGGTTTTGATTTTTTCCAGATCGGGGAACGCTACCACTTCGCCATTATAATTGATCATAAAAGCCCGGCCATTTTGACCGATTCTCAGGTTGGCGATAAAAGTCGACAACTCGTCGATTTCTATATCCACACCGACAATACCCTTCAAAACACCGGATTCACCATAAGTCGGGCCGGCAATAGTAATCCCTGGTTTTTGAGAGGTAAAAAAAATGTAAGGATCCGACCAGACAATCTTTTCATGTTTCAGAGCCTTTTTATACCATGGACGAACCCGTGGATCGAAACGGTCTCGTGGATCGGATTCCTTGGCGAGAATATTCAGATTTTGATCACGCCAGGTCAGGGTCGTTTTACGGACGCCGCCCTGATGGGATATAATTTTCGTCCGAAATCCACCCGGTGAATGGTGCTCGCTACGGCTTACATAGAAAAAGTCCCCGTTGGGCTTGCCGAGATAAATACCGGCAAAATGCGAATAGATCATCAGTTGATCCAAAAAATACTGTTCCAATGAATCAAAATTGTTTTCTTTGGCACTGACCACGTTGGCGGCTATCAGGCGCCGCGTAAGCACGGCGGCACCATGGGCGTGGGCAAGATGGTTCTGAGATTTTTCCATGGCCAAATTGGCAATATTTTGCATGATATTCATGGCATGCCCGTTCAAGGTTTTTTGAGAGGACATATAGGTTGAAGTTGTGGTAACTGCATAGGTCCCCCAGATCAAGCAGAGAAAGCCAATGATCAGCGCCCAGCGTATTGTAAGCTTCATAGTTAATCTCCGGATGGTTTTTTTTGGGGCACATTATCAGATTGTCTGAGAAAAATCTTGTAGTTTTTGTTGCTACCTGGGGGCATATCCTGTAGCGGAAGAGGATTGCCGATTGGGATGTTCAGCAGTTCCGGAATTGTTTGTTACAGCACCCAATAGGAAGTCGGCACCCGGCGTGAATTGAAAAAGGAAACGGCCAAATGAATTTGTCATTTAGCCGTTAAGGAGGAGAATAGATGAAGTGATTATTAGGCTATCTATTCGTAAATGCAAATATTTTGCCAAACGTTAGGCATTATCCTTAAAAAAATAATTTTTCATATATATTATAAGTAGTTAAGGATTTAGCAGGTTTTAGAATAAATTGATTTAAGAGGCCTGGGGCCAATTTCAGGCGGCATGCGGGTTCAATAATTTTAATCTTGTGAGGAACAACTCCGTAAGCTTCTGAATAGAATACGATTTTTTATGTTGATCGGTAGTTCAAAATTATGAACCGGGATTAAGCCGGGCAAGGGCTAAAGCCCCTAACCTGCTAAAATTTTATCATAAGTTGAGGTTTATCTTTTTGAACCCCGACTGAAATTCAAAAAATCATTCCAATATCTCGCTAATTTGGCGGACCGGTGTAATGTCTGTAAAATTGGGAATATCCCCCCGCAATATCTGCCCTACATCGGCGATTCCTCTGTCAT
>JAAUYD010172507.1_pt1 | contig 17787 bp, 19 predicted proteins | sample 7278101 | NCBI WGS metagenome assembly JAAUYD01 (sample SAMN14350128, study PRJNA611818) | marine sediment metagenome | isolation source: surface marine sediment (0.6m) | place: French Polynesia: Moorea | collected 2018-08 | reverse complement strand
CGAAAGGCCTGGATGGTCTACCTATCGATGAAGATACGATGTTCTCGGATCACAAGGGTGTCCACAAACCGCGAATTGAGAAGAAGCAGCGCAAGCTCCTGGCGAAAGTCGATTTCCTGCAGGAATTCCTCGAAGACGGCGAGCAGGTACTGACCGTGACCACCGCTGTTTCGCCGACGTCATTCCTCGAGCAGTGGACGACGGGCTTTATCTTCCTCTATATCAGACGATGCTTGCTCGTCTTCACGGACCGTCGAATTTTTCATGTGCCCACTACGATGAGCTACGACTACCGCCAGTCCGTGGCTCAGATACGTTACGGTGACGTGGAGTCGATCGCACAAAAGGGCAGCCGGCTCAAGATCGCGTACAAGTCGGGCGACAAGGAGCTCTTCCTGTATCTCAGGCGGTCGGAACGAAAGAAGATCCGGCTTCTGCTCGAGGCGGCAAATTTGCAGGGCGAGACAAGCAGCATCGGCAAGCGTGTGCATTTGTGCCCGCAGTGCACCAGCGAACTCGAAGTCGATCGATTCGATTGCGCGAGCTGCGGAAAGGAATTCAGAAGCCGTACCAAGGCTCGAAACCTGTCGATCTGGCTCCCGGGCGGCGGTTACTTCTTCACGGGCCATCCATACCTTGGCGTTGTGGATGCAGTCATTGAACTCCTGTTCCTCTTCATTATCGTCACAGCACTGATACCAACCAGCGCTTTTCCGGACGGCGACCTTGTGACCGCCGGCGTATTCGCCGTCTTGTTGATCTTCGAGAAACTGATCACCGTCTATCACGCCAACCACTTCGTTAAGGAATACCTCCCGGTCGATCGCGTTCCGATTCGCCGGAGCCCGGTTCGCATGGTGCTCGGCGCCATAGGTCTCGTGATAGTTCTGGGCATCCTGGCGCTCGGCATCCTTGGCGTTCTTATGGACACCGGGCATGTGCCGTCGGAGCGCGTCCTGAGCTCACAGGAGATTCCGGACAATCAATACCATGCGCTCGTCGCTGAAGGGATCGTCGAGCCGGACGAATCGATAGAGTTCTTCTACTCGGAAGGTTTGTTGTCGGTCACAGAGGCGGGCAGCGTCCTGACTGACCGTCGCGTGATCGCCTATGAACAGGATGAGGAAGGCCGGATCCAGACTTACTACATACTTAACGACAGCATTCAATCGGTAACCTTGGTCCAGCAGGGCGATGCCACGCAGTACAGCGTCTACCAGGTGACCGCGCCTGGCGAGGACAACTGGCTGTACCTTGTGCTGCCGCACGAGAACGGGGACGGAGAACGGTTCGCCAACGCGGTTAGAAACAAGATCAGGGAATAGCCCGTTCAGCGAGGACAGTCGTGATTTGAATCCGGACGATGCTTACTGGCTCAAAGAAGACCGGCTGAATCGAGGAAACTGGCCCCGCCACACGGACTGACAGGACGGCCTGCAAGACAGGACGCTAGGGGCCGGTTCCACTCCCAAACCGGCCGATCGAAGCGCTGGTTTCGGAGTTTGTGGACTTCGGTTTCAGACTCGAAGCAGACTTTCCGCGAGTAGCGTTCGTCAGCACAGCAACGAAAGACTCTGCCGTTGCCCGAGCGGGGACATTGAATGATACAAGCCAAGATTGCCGCGACTTGCCTGCTAATCGCATTCTCCGTTGTTGGCTGCTTTGGTGAGGAGAGATCCTCAAGCGCGCCGATTGCTGTTTATCCGGTCGAATTTACGCTTTATCCGGATGATTCATCTTCCAGCGATTCGTTGAATCACATCAGTTGTCGTCCGATAGAAGACTCAGGGAACGTAATCAGCTGCGACCGAGTAACCGTCACCTTCGAGCGCCCCACCCTTCGTGAAATATCACACGAAGAAGTACAGCAGCATCTTCTGCTTCTTAGTCCGACGTGCTCATCCCTGGATCGTTTAGACCCAAACGAGCGCGCCAATGGCTACCGGAGCTTGCGCATGGACAAGGAATTTCCGGCGAAGTTGTGTTTTTCGGTTACTCAGGAAGAAAAGGAACAAGTCATTCTGGATTTCATTTACAGGTCAGGAGGACACAACCCTCGCAACTGTTCGCCGAACATAGAATTTGCGCAGGGTGAAGTCTACGAGTGGGACGGTGAGCTGGATGGCTGGGTACACGAGGGAGACAGGTACGGAGCCTGTGAAATCAAGACAACTCGTCGACTGCAAGGCTACTCAGAGGGGTACGCATGGACCTATTCGGAGCAGCGAACACTCGAGCACCCGAATCGAGATTACGTCATCGAAAAGCTGGGTTGCGATGCCCAAATTGGTCAGGATGTCTGGGATACACGAGGTTACGCGTTCAGGCATTGCGAGAGAATCGGCGAGTCCTGGTCCAAGTAGGAATATGTGGAGGTGGAATGCCCCTCTCTCAGCTTTTTTGTGGCTACCGCGTCTGGCCGAAACCAGCCATCCAGGCGCCTTAGGGTAGACTGGCCGATTCTGACGCCAAGCGGACACCCCGAGCCGTGGAAAGACACCTCAGACCGGCTGTTCCCTCAACCGTTTTTGTCGCCGCAAATAGCTGGCGTTTTGTAGCGACGCGAGACCCCTGGAGTCTTCAGTGGTGACTGATCCGCGGCATCTCGCGTCGGTGCTCCTGATGATCACTCTGGCCGGTTGTGGCCAATCTGCACCAGGTTCGGACGCGGGCTCACTCGACTACCGCGTTCCTGAACAAACCGGCGACGGATGGCAGACGGCATCGCTGGCCGATCAGGATATCAATCCGGCTCCCATCGTGGAGATGCTCAAGCGGAGTCGAGCCGGAGAATTTGAGGGTGTCACTAGCATGCTCCTGGCTCGCAGGGGAGTTCTGGTTTTCGAGGAGTACTTCGGCAAATCCAGTCGCGACGACCTTCACTCAACGCGCTCGGCGTCGAAAGCTGTCACGTCAGCACTTGTTGGAATCGCTATCGAGCAAGGCTACATTGAATCGGTAGACGCTCCGCTACTGCCGTTTTTTCCCGAGTATGCAGACGAGATCGAGAACTGGGACGATCGCAAGCAGGACATCACCCTCGCGCATATCCTCAGTATGACGTCCGGCGTCCGCGGCAATGAAGATGCGATGTACCCGACGGATGACTGGATCAAGTTCTATCTCGACCAGCCGCTGGCGGCTGCGCCCGGTGAGAGGTTCTCCTACGCCACGAGCGGGGTGGTAACGCTGGGAAACGTCATCACGCGAGCCTCAGGGCTCCGCGTGCCTGCCTTTGCGGACCGTTATCTCTTCGGACCAATGGGGATCACGGAGTACCGCTGGCCCATCACGAACTCGCGTGGAAACCAGGGCCTGGCGATGACGGGGGGCGGACTGAATCTGCGCCCCCGCGATATGGCGAAGTTCGGCCAACTTTACTTGGACAACGGTGTCTGGGACGGCGAACGGCTCATCCCGGAGGCTTGGATCGAAGAGTCGACCCGAAAGCACGCGACAAGCGACCTGTACGGAGAGGACTTCGGATACCTCTGGCGGATGATCGACCGAGAGGTAGGGGGGCGTACAGTCCGCTCCTTTGAAGCATGGGGAAACGGCGGACAGTTCATCCTTGTATTCCCGTCCCTCGATTTGGTCGCGGTATTCACGGGAGAGAATTACGGGCGCTTTCCGGAGATGGAACGGCCGTTCGACATGATGGATCGTTTTGTACTACCAGCGATTCGTTAGGCCCGTCGGGACTTCTCCGATGGCGCGAAGCTTCCTCGACTCAGCAAGACCGTTCGAAAGCCGTAGCCCTCCTCGCGACTGCGAGACTGCAAACGCGTATAACCTTCTCGACGGCCGCTAGTGGCCGGATCCGGCCGTCGAAACGTATTGAGGTAGACTGATGGCTTTGGACCCATTGCGGCCTTTCGATATGTCCCCGAAAGCTAATGCATGACGAGAACGGCGTCAGAAAATGATCAGTGATCAGGAAGCTGCGTCCAGCGTACTCGTATTCGACGGAGATGGGGTTGTCATAGAACCGTGGGGGTTTGCGAGAGCCCTGCACGCCGAATACGGCATATCACCGGATGTGACAAAGGCGTTTTTTGCCGGGCCGTTCCAACTGTGTCTGAGGGGTGATGCCGACCTGTCTGAATCGGTAGCGCCGTATCTGGATCGGTGGCGCTGGCCAGATACGGTTCAGGCGTTTATTGACTTCTGGATGGAGTCGGACGACAGGCCGGATACCGAGGTTCTTAGCTACATTCAAAAACTGAGGAATAACGGCGCCAAGTGTTATGTCGCGTCAAATCAGGAGCAGACTCGAGCAGACTTTATTCGCGTCCGAATGGGGTTCGAATCGATGTTTGAGCAACTTTTCTTTTCGTGTGAACTGGGATGCACGAAGCCTGACAGGCGTTTCTTTGATCGTATCGCCTCCGAGATTGGCGTTGCGGCGCACACCGTGCATTTCTGGGACGACTCCGGCTCATACGTTCGCGCTGCCAGGAGTGCCGGGTGGAATGCACACGCTTTCGAGGGTATTGAGTCAATACAATTCGGTCCTCAGATTTAAGGTGAACGACCGCTTTTTTCCGACTCCGGACGTTCGGCCTTTCTCAGGTAGACTGACGGCTTCGGACCCATAGTGCACACTCGCGCAAAGATCCTTGAAGGCTCTGCTCGTGGCAAAAGGCCAAAGATCCTGGATGAAGGTGAAGTGGATTCACACCTTCAGTCACCAGCCAATTCTGATTTACTCTGAACTCACTTCGAAACGCTATGAGGCACGAAGAGTCGAGTACTTTGTCGGCGGATCGTATGCGCTGGCATCCAGAAATTTCGAGCAAGGTGGCACCCGCCTGAGTTCGTCACGGATTCCCGAGATAGCCGAAATCAACCGAGATTCACAGTTCCAGGCCAAAGAGATAACCGAAGCCGAGTTCAATTCGATTTGGGACATCTAGGTTTGATGGCGGCTCGTCACGGATAGAAGCCCCTGAGCATACGTCTGCTATGATTTCGGCTTCCGAACCGGAATAGACAACCGCGCCCACAGGATCTGAAACGAAAGAGACGTTTCTGACCAGGGTGCGTGAGGACCAAGACGAATGGCTTCCACGGCGATTCCACTTGAGATCGAAAAGCTTGCCACCGCAGTAGCGGTAGGGTCGGTCTTTTCACTCGGCAGTTTCTTGATTATTGACTCCCTCGAACCAGCATTCCTGAGTCAATTTGAGCACTATGTGAGCAGCCAGTCATTCGGCGTGATAGCAGCGATTCCAGTGCTTGCTTTCTTGTACGTGGTTGGATCAATTCTGATGATCGCATCAGACTTCTTCTTCCAGGCTTTCGCTAAAGACAACTTCCAGGAGGAGTGGGATATGCTTGTGGAAGTGTGTGAGATGGACAACGAGTTTCGTACGTCACTTTTCGCCACCATATATCGCAAGAAGAAGCTCCTTGAAGGGGTTGCTGCCCCGTTTGTCATTCTCGGAATAGGTGTAGTTCTTGAGTCTCGAAATCTCCCATCATTAAAGGTGACCATGCTTCTTACCGGGGTCGCAATTGTCATCATCGGCATAGCAATGCCATTTTCGACGGGTCGCCTGCATAGCGATATGAGGCGACTTGTAGCTGAGGATCGTCACAAACCAGAAGATCGGTCTGCCAACGGAGATCATACGCAGCCCCGGTCCTGACCAGCGTGCATGTGACTCGACCTGCCGTGTTCGATCGTCCAGGATTTTTTAAGTAGACTGGCTGCTACTGACACAAGGCAAACCCTCTTTCTATGAGTAAGGCGCTTGTAGGCATCGGTTACGTATTGATTGTGTCAGGTGTACTTGTCCTGACACCTTTAGGCGACCTACTGCCTGTAGCCCCCCCAACTGGTTTGCTGTCTACATCTGACCAGTCTGCGTACCAGAAGATTGTTGCGACGACTTCTTCTTATACACCAACTTTGGTTCTGATCGGACTTGGGTTAGTAGCCGTATTTCTTGGAAAGAGAACAGCCGAATCCAAGGAGGTATAGGCAGCAGCTTCTGGCTGAAAACGGAAGCTTCCTGTGTCCCCGGCCCTGCTGCTGAAGCGGCTCCTTCTTCGAAAAGCTGCCATCCGCGGATACAGACCGTTGGCGACCTGTCATTAACGCCTACAGCAGCATGAAGACTATAGGATCGCGCCAGGCCAACTAGCCGTTGCAAACTCGCAGCAGTCCTCTTTCTCGACGAGATCCATGACGAAAGACAGCTTCGCCATTCCTGATATCACGGCCATCACGGTGCCCAGCTCGCAGATGTCCGCACTGGAGAAATGCGTCTGCAACGCGGCAATCAGCTCATCGTCGAGTCGCCCCTGCGGATTCGTCATCGCCACCCGATCCCCGTTGCGGAGCACGGCGTTGTCCGCCGCCGTTAGTGTGTCTGACGCGTCGTAGTCGCCCATGATTGCGCTGATTTCGGCGTCAGTCAGCCCGGACAATGCCGCCCCTTTCGTGTTCTGCTTGTTGCAGGTCAGGCAGCCGTGCAGCGCAGAGAGTCTCAGGCGAGCGATCTGCTTGTAGCGCTGGCGGAGAAGATCCTGAAATCACCCCGGGGTCTTGCGCGTATTGAAGACGATGTCGAGAGGCACGGCCGCAAGTTCGCAGGCGATAGGCGGTTGCTTCCTTGCATGTTCCGCTGCTCCGTTTCGTTACGAACGGACACTCACAATATTTAACCATTGCATTTATTAACCTATTAGTTTAATACTATCGCATGAGCAACACAGACCAATTGAATGAAACGTTCGCGGCGCTGGCGCACCCGGCCAGGCGTGCAATGCTTGCCCGCCTGGCCCATGGAGACGCCACTGTGAATGAACTGGCCGAGCCGTTCGATATGAGCCTGCCGGCTGTTTCCAAACACATCAAAGTGTTGGAGCGAGCGGGGCTGATCTCGCAGGGAAAGCAGGCGCAATTTCGGCCATGCACCTTGAATCCTGTGCCGCTGAAGCAAGTCGCTTCATGGGCCGAACAGTACCGGCCGATCTGGGAAGCCAGATTCGATCAGCTGGAATCCGTTTTAAAGCAACTGACCGAGGGAAGAGATGCAAACTGAATCAGACTGGGTGCGAATTGAACGCGAATTCGAAGCGCCTATCGAAACAATCTGGGGTATGTGGACTCAATCAGACCTGTTTCAAAAATGGTACGGGCCGAATGGCATGGAAGTACCTGTCGCCGAAATGAATGTAGTAGTGGGCGGACAGCGAAAGATTTGCATGAAGATGGAAATGCCGGATAAGACCATGACGATGTGGTTCATCGGCGAGTACAAGGAAGTGAGCCCGCCAAACCGGCTCGTCTACACGGAAAGCATGTGTGACGAACAGGGCAACATTCTGGCGCCTGAGAGCATGGGTATGCCGGCAGGCCACCCGGAGACGACGGAGATCATCGTCGAACTCTCCGAAACAGACGGGAGAACGACGATGAAGATGACACACGTCGGCGTTCCTGCGGACTCGCGCGGCGCTGGCGGTTGGGAGCAGGCGATCGAGAAAATGGCGAACTTGATCGCCAGTTCGGGCTAACACCGCGAATCCCGACTGAACCGGACATGGCGCTCAGCGCCGGGAAGCTTTGCCCGATGGTCCGTTGCCCTGTCGATCGACGGCCAGGTCCTCGACGAGCCGCTGAAGCTTGGAGAAGCTGCGGCTCCAGCCATCGCCAACGCCCAGTCGACCACCCTCCCTGACAATGCGCTCGTGACGCAGGCGAAGGCGTGCACCGCCATTCGCATCCTCGAATATGACCGTGACAAGCGACGGCGACGTCGTCTCGACGTTTCCGCTGGAGAATCGGCGCTCGTGGCGCCAGGTGAAGATCAGTTGTTCGTCTTGTACGACGAGAACGTACTCGCCGCTCATCACGTCCTGGACGCCGTCTCGTTCGGAATAGGCAAACTCCCAGAGTCCGCCTTTGCGAGGATCGACACGCGCCGACAGCAGAGGCGTGTCGCCGGGCCCGAACCACCGAACGATCTCATCCGGGGTTGTCCAGGCGCGAAAAAGGCGCGTGGCGCTGGTGTTGAAAACACCCTCGACGACAACCGGGTCTTCTCCCGGAACGGACTTCAGGAACGGGAGCTTCATGGATTCTCGTCCACATATTTCGCGAGCCCGTCCAGGCGTTCTTCCCAGAAGGCCTTGTAGGTTTGTAGCCAGTCCGCGGCCTCTTTCATGGGCGCGGTAGACAGGCGACAGTATCGAGTGCGTCCCCGCTTCTCCATTTCGACGAGCCCGGCGTTTTCGAGTACGCGAACATGTTTGGTGACGGCGGTCTGCGTCATCTGGAACGGCGTAGCGAGGTCCGAGAGCGCGGCTTCGCCATGGCTAAGGCGCGCCAGAATGTCCCGGCGCGCGCCGTTGCCAAGAGCCGAGAACACCGTGTCGAGTGAATTCATCCGATTTCTCCTGCAGAGCGGCGGAACGCCCCGACCGCAGACCAGCGCGCGACAGGGTCCAACAACTGCAGCTCTATATAGTCTACTAACTAGTTGACTAATGACTGTACCAACTGATAGTCTACCATTTAGTTCAGTAAATGCGAGGCCTCCATGAATCTCTTCACTGCTAATGCCCCTCATCCTCTGCGCGTGAACATCTTTCTCGCCGAGAAGGGCCTGGAACTGCCCACCGTCTGGCTCGACGTGCTGAATGGAGACACGCGCACAGATGAACACCTGATGCGAAACAGTCTCGGCGAAACGCCAGTCCTGGGGCTGAAAGACGGAACGTTCTTGAGCGAGAGCACCGCGATTTGTCGCTATCTGGAAAGTCACTATCCAGAGCGCCCGCTCATGGGCCGCAATCCGCTCCATGCCGCCAAAGTCGAGATGTGGACCCGGCGAATGGAACAACAGATCTGCGCGCCGATTGCTGATTTCGGTCTGCACACCTTCCCGATCTTTTCTGAGAAAGTGGAACAGGTGCCGGCCTATGCCGAAGCCTGCCTGCGACTGCAGGACAAGCGCTGGGCATGGTTCGACAGAGAGCTGGCGGATGGCCGAAGGTTTGTGGTCGATGACGAGCTGTCCTACGCCGATATCGCAGGGGCGACAGCGCTGATGGTTGCAAACTTCGTCGATCGTCCCATTCCCGACGGGCTGAAGAACGCCAATCGGTGGGCCGACGCGGTTCGAGGCCTGAAGGGATGGTGACGGAATGACGAGCGAGTCCTCACCGCGATTTGTCGATCGCAGAGCCTGGTTGGATGAACGCAAAGCGCTCCTGGAGAAGGAAAAGTCCTTCACCCGCGAGCGCGACGCGTTGAGCGCGGCACGGCGCCAACTGCCTTTGGTGCGCATCGAGACGGAATACGTTTTCGAGACCGAACGAGGACCGGAGACGCTTACGGACCTTTTCAAAGGACTTGGACAACTCATCGTCTATCATTTTATGTTTGCAGCCGATTGGGAAAATGGCTGTCCCAGCTGCTCGTTCTGGATGGATAACCTGGATGGGATAGACCGGCACCTCGCGGCAAGAGATACAGCCTTCGTGACGGTTTCCACCGCGCCGCTGCCAAAGCTCCTAGCCTACAAGGCCCGGCTGAACTGGCGCTTCGATTGGGTCTCCAGTGGCGCTGGTCCCTTCAACCGCGATTTCGGCGTGACCTTTCCAGACCGCGAGCCGGGTCCCAGCGATGGCTATAACTTTTCAGGACGCGTCTTCGGTGAAGAAATGCCGGGCGTGAGCGTGTTTCGCCGCTTTGACGACGGTACCCTCGGTCACGCATATTCGACCTACTCCCGCGGGCTCGACGGTCTGAACGGTACCTATCAATTGCTCGATCTGACTCCCAAGGGCCGAGACGAAGGCGCGCTGGACTCTCCGATGGCATGGGTCAGGCGACACGACCAGTATGCAGAGGATTAGTCGGCCTCATGTTCGAAGCCCTTTCTGCCAGCGGCAGGCTTCCAGAGACAGTCGATCGCGGGTTTGCGAAGTACACGCGAGGCCGGATTCGTAATGTCTGTTTAAGTGATGGTTGCGCACAATGGCCTATGACGAGATTCTAAGCGCGCAATTTCGCGATTGGCTTCGTCGACGCTCGGGTATCTCCGAAAAACGCATGATGGGCGGAGTGTGCTTCTTTTTGAACGGCAACATGATCGGGGGCGCCGACCGAACAAAAGAGGGTGTCGGGCGTTACATGTTCCGCCTCGGTAAGGACAGGCACGCACTTGGGGAGTCGCTGCCCGGCGCCGAACCCATGGTCCACGGCGGCCGCTTCATGCGAGGTTTATTCTTTGTCCGGGAGGGATGCTGCGACGAAGAGGAGTTGAAGATATGGCTTCGGCACGCATTGGAGCATGCCGAGTCACTGCCGCCCAAGTAGACAAGTTCCAATTCAGGTCAAGGTCGGCCTTGATATGAATGGAATCGAACTCACTGTTTGTATCAAATCCGACACCGCGACCATCCGAGCCGAATTGGAGGCAGTCTAGACTGTATGAATACGCATCTTGCTGAACTGAATATTGGAAGACTACTGGCACCGACGGATGATCCGCGCGTCAAGGACTTCATGGACAATCTCGACCTTATCAACGGGCTGGGTAAGCGCATGCCGGGTTTTGTCTGGATGATGGAAGGATCGGGCGAGCCTGGCGCCGGCAATACGGACAACAACATTGGCGACGATCCGCAGCTCGTAGCCAATATGACCGTCTGGGAGGATGTCCAGAGCCTTGAGCGTTTTGTGTGGCGCACGATTCATCGACGGTTCTACGAACGGCGCCAGGAATGGTTCGAAGTGATGGGCGAGATGCACTTCGTGATGTGGCGGGTGCCGATAGGCCACCAGCCGACGTTGGAAGAGGGGCTCGCGCGACTCAGGATGCGGCGCGAACAAGGAGATAGTGACGAGGCATTCGGGTGGAGTTATCTCCGCGACGCCAACATGCACAAGACTTACGCCTGTTCCGCGGCGCGATAACGGCCGCGCGCATGACAGGTGACAGACCCTTTCGGATCCTGCAAACCGTCGCCGATACGATCATTTGGAAGCGCGGTGGCCTTGGTGCGGGGTCCATCTGACTAACGCACGCATGTAAACTGGCGCATTTGCCAGCGACCCCGCCAGGGGTAGAGCGAAGACGCGAGATAGGCGAGTCAATCTCGCAGGCATATTGGCCCCGAAACAACGGTTAACGACCGTCCGCTTCTGGCGGATGCTCGCCGCTCCCGCGTTCTTCCGCCGGACCGACCGCTTTCGTGGAAAGCAGCCGTTCGCAGATACAGAGGCCTCGAGCCCGGGCACAACACCGGCTGAAGGGCGAGAGTTTCGGAACGGGACCCGGCCAACTAGCCGTTCGCGAACTCGCAGTAGCTTTCCTTCTCGACGAGGTCCATGACGAAAGACAGTTTCGCCATTCCTGATATCACGGCCATCACGGTGCCCAGCTCACAGATGTCTGCGCTCGAAAAATGCGACTGCAATTCGGCAATCAGCTCATCGTCGAGTCGCCCCTGTGGGTTCGTCATCGCCACCTGGTCCGCGTAGCGCAGTACGGCCTTATCCGCTCCGGTTAACGTGTCCGAAGCGTCGTAGTCGCCCATGATCGCGTTGATCTCCGGGTCGGTCAGTCCGGACTCCGCCGCCCCTTTCGTATTCTGCTTGTTGCAGGTCAGGCAGCCGTGCAGAGCCGAGAGTCTCAAGCGAACGATCTGCTTGTAGCGCTGATCGACCTGGCCCTCGAAAAACAGGTTCTTGTAGAAGTCGCCCATGACGAAGTTCAGGACATGCGGCGCCGTTGCGAACGCCTCGACGAAGGCGGGCTCTCCGGTCAGCTTGTTGAGCGTCTCCCACGCCGGCACGAAGTCTTCCGGTAACTCATCACGCGAGATCCGTTGCAGAGCGTTTGTCGTCATAGTGATTCCTCTCTTGCCCCTTGTCAGGAAAGTACGGCAAAGCGTGCCGGTTGTTCCTTCGTGCGTGGGGTTCTTTCGTTATTCGTCTTCCAGCTGCACTCCTAGCGGCCGTGAACTCTAAAGTAGTCGGGTATCCCGGCGGACCAGTTCTCGCCATGCTGTGCTGCACCGCCGTCGACGGTGACCACCTCGCCGGTGATGAATTTTCCTGACGGCGCCGCGAGGTAGACGATGGCCTGAGCGATATCCAAAGCGTCGCCGAAACGGTGCATTGGATTCGCGTAGCGGAACATTTCCGCGACCTCCGGCTTGTAAACCTCGAGGCCGGTAGTCGCGATCGAACCGGGCGCGACGCAGTTCACCTGGATATCGAACGGCGCCCACTCGGTGGACACGGTCTTGGACAGGTAGATGACGCCGGCACGCGCAGCGCAGGTGTGCGCGACTTGAGGCATGCCTCGACTAATCACCGCAACGACGTTGATGATGTGCCCCGGGCGGTCTTCGTCGCGCCAGCGCCTGGCGGCCTGCTGCATCATGTACCAAGTGCCGTTCAAGTTCGTGTCGATGACCGCGTTCCATCCCTTAACACTGAAATCGATCGCATCCTGCGGAAACTGGCCGCCGCCGTTGTTGACCAGCACGTCCAATCGACCGAAACGCTCCCAGGTTGCGCTCATCAGGTCATCGACTTGCTCGGGATCTCGGATCGTCATCGCCTGGTAAGCCACTTCCTTGCCGACCAGTTCGCCGATGCTGTCGGCCGCCCGCGCGAGCTTCTCCTCGTCGCGGCCGCAGATCATCAGCTTCGCGCCCAGCCTGGCCAGCACGAATGCCGTCGCCTTGCCGATGCCGCTACCTCCGCCGGACAGCAGGAAGACCTTGTCCTTTAGGAGGTCCTCCGCGAACACGAGCGGGTGCGACGCAAGCTCCTCGTTCGTGAAGCCGTAAGCGGGATGTCCCGTCGCTGCTGCGTCCTTCGGATTAGAAGCCATTGTCAGTTTCCTCGCGTCATCACGGGCTCAATGCACCGAGAATCGAGATGCTCGCGACATTCCGGTTGGGAATGCCGCCGAGATTGTGGGTGAGCCCGAACTCAACGTTGTCCAGGTTGCGGTCGTCGGCCCTGCTCAGGAGCTGTAGATAGACCTCGTACAGCATGCGCAGGCCGCTGGCGCCGATCGGGTGGCCGAAGCACTTGAGCCCGCCGTCGATCTGGCAGGGTATTTGTCCGGCCGCGTCATAGCGTCCGTCCAGGATGTCCGTCGTTGCCCTGCCCGCCTCGGACAGTCCGAGGTCCTCCATGACGACAAGCTCGGTGACTGAGAAACAATCGTGCACCTCGATCATGCCGAGCTCTTTCGCCGGGTCCGTGATGCCGGCCTCGGCATAGGCCTTGGCCGCGGCGCGACGCGTCGTCGCTGTATGCGCGCCGTCCCAGGAGCTGTGCCCGGACTCGACGCCGTTGCTGATCGACAGCTGCACCGACTTCACGCCGACGATGTCGGCCTTACCGAGCTTCCTCGCGATCTCCGGCCGGGCGACGATCGCACAGGCAGCACCATCGCTGACGCCGCAACAGTCCAGCACGCCCAGCGGATAGGCAACCGGCGGTGCATTCAATACCTGCTCGCTGGTGATCTTGCGTCGCAGGTGGGCCTTGGGATTCTTCAGCGCGTTGTCGTGACTCTTGACGGACACGTGCGCCATCGCGCGGCGCAGGTCGTTCATCGATACGCCGTGCTTGTGGCTGTAGGCGCTCGCAAGCTGGGCAAATGCACCCGGCGCCGTGGAGTTCGGCAGCCACAGGTCCTCGAAGGTACCGTTTGTGCGCTCCGGCAAACCGGCGAAACCCGTGTCTTTCAGTTTCTCGACACCGACAGCCAGGGCAATGTCCGCGGCACCGGATGCCACGGCGTAAACGGCGCCTCGAAAAGCCTCCGTGCCGGTCGCACACAGATTCTCGACGCGCGTCACCGGGATGTTGTTCAAACGCAGCGCATTCGACAGGGGGATGGCAGACTTGCCGATGTTCTGCTCGTCGAAAAAGACGCCGAGCCAGGCCGCGTCGATGTCATCGCGGCCGATTCCAGCATCCGCCAGCGCTTCGGTGAAGGCCTCGACCATCAAGTCGGCTGCGCTCATGTCCCAGCGCTCGCCGAACGCGGAACAGCCCATGCCGATGACAGCCACCTTGTCGCGTATGCCCTCAGCCACTGGGCGCACCCCGCTCCTTTATCGCTTTCCAGAAATAGCGCCGGAAACCGCGCGCGCGGTCGATGTCCTTGATGCGGAAGTGCATGTCGACCGAGTCACCAACGGCCGTCTCACCGGCGTCGGTATCGGTGAACTGCATCAGGATGTTGGCGCCACCGTCAAAGCCGACGTTGCCGTAGACCAGCGGCGGCGCCGGAGAGAAAGCCTGCCAGTCTTCGGTGTAGGACTTCACCGTGCCCGTGAGATCGGCGAACGGGTACGGCTCCTGTGTGTCGAAGGCCCGGCACTCCGGATTCACGCAGGCACGCGTGCGCGGAAACTGGACCGTGCCGCAGACCGAGCACTTGCCACCGACGAAGCCGGACACCTGGTCGCGCTGTCGGTAGTAGGCGCTCTGCGCCGTTCGCACATCGCGTTCCGCGCGCTTCCCCCAGTCCATTGCGATCAGTTCGCGGTGACTCAAGTATCGAAGGTAGTTGTCGTCGTCGACGCCTGCGTCGAGCGCGTCGGAAAATGTGCGTGTCTTCCGGCCGGTCGCGCGCAGCAGCATAGCGTCGCAACCCTGGCCGAAGCCCACCAGCAAAATAAGGTCGCCATCCTCCGCCTGCTCGAGGGACTCGGCAAGACCCAGCAGCGGCGCAGCACTCCCGGCGTCCCCGACAGCCGTGTCCGCAGCCAGTGCCGTCTCGGCGTTGGACAGCCCCGTCGCCTTCGCCACGCTTGCACGGATTCGGGCCGTTGAATTCAGTACGAGTCGCGCGACTTGGTCCGGCTCGATATTGTTTCGCTGCAGAAGTGCTGGAATCACGGCGACAAGGTTCTTCAGGTAGCCCTCCTCGCGAATCCAGCGCTCTTCGAAGCCGTAGTCGAAGTCGGCCCCGGTCGATCGGTAGTGATCGACGAAATCGGTCGCCAGCGTATCGCCGTCGACAAACTCGGCCAGCAACGCGTCGTTCCCAGTTAGCACGGCAACCGCCGCATCGCCGTAGCTGATTTCCTCGATGCTTGCCGGTTTTGCGCGTCGCTTCTCAGCCGCTACAAGCAGGTCGCCGGCTGAAGCCTTGCGCAGTGACGCGAGCAGCGGCGACGTGGCGGCACGGAGGCTTGCTCTCGAGTCCTGCGTTGCTGTCCCCGCGGGCTGCTGCAGCGCCTCGAGCAGCAGGCTGGCATGCGAGCGATCGGCAAACGGCAGGCTGGTCGAACAGACGTGCAATGAATCGAACTGGCCTTCGATGCGGCGTGCCGCTTCGTGCGCCATCGTCACGCTGTCTTCATCCCAGTTCGCGGTCGCGAGCGAACCCGTCGCTCGACTCTTGAGCGTCGGCATCGCCCACGCATGAGCCGAGGCGATCGCTTCCCTCGAGAGACGCAGCCTCGGCAAGTAGACACCAATATCGGCGATCCCGATGGTCATTCGCGAAGCACGAATTCTTCTAGCTTGGGCTCGACTGCGAGCCGTGTTGGCAGACCGCTGGAGCCAATTCGACGATCAAGCTCTTCGTGCCAGTGGTAGATCCGGCGTTCCTGGTAGTTCAGCGGTATGCCCGAGAAACCCGGCGATTCGACCGAGGCCTGTATTTGCGGCGCGAATTGCGTGTCCTCCTCGAGGATGCGGTCGAAGTTCCCGATACGCGTGTCCCATAGCGGGTCGCGCGCGCCGTCACCCCAGTCCGGCGCGAACCAGTGCACGTCCAGCGACATCGTGTTCTCGGTCTTCGGCCAGAACAGGATAAACGGCATGCCCGTGTGCGCCGTCGGCGTCACGATGTTGGGGAAAATGTTGTAGCTGAAGTTGTTGTTGCGAATGAGGTCCGGGACCGTATCGATCTCCGCCATGCCGACCGTGCCCGGGTCTACCCAGTCCGGCCGTCGATTCGGCGTCACCATCAGTGAGTGTCCGCGCTCCCAGAGCATGATGCTGGTGCCGATGTGGTCGAGGAACCGATCCACGGTCTGTTGGTGGATCGAACGCAGGTGATAGACCTCGAGGAAGGCGTCCTGGATGACCTTGACGTTGCAGGCCACTTCAAAGTTCTCGCTTTCGACAAGCCTGAGGTTGTCGATGTCGAAGACGCTGAAGTGCTCGGGGATCGGGCCCAACGTCTCGAGCAAAGGCTCGGCGTTCGGATCCTCGGAAATGAACAGCCAGTTTCCGAAGCGCTCGCAACGCACCTGCCTGAGCCCGTAGTCCTCTTTCTTGAAGTCCGGGAAGTCGCGCTCGTCGCGCATACCGATCAGTTTGCCCTCGAAGTCGTACGCCCAACCGTGATAGCCGCAGACGAGACTACGAACGGAACCGCAGTCCTTCTTTACCAACGGTCCGCCGCGATGCTGACAGGTGTTGTAGAACGCCCGGACGACGTCGTCCCTGCCGCGAACCAGGAAGATCGGTGACCCGGTACGCGTGAACATCTTGAAACTGCCAGCCTTGGGGAATTCGTCCATGTGACCCGCGTACAGCCACGCCTTGCGCCACAGATGCTCCTGTTCGAGCGCCAGGAACGCCGGATCGACGTATCGGCCGCCGGGGATCTTCGGCAGCTTCGGAAAACCGGGCGGCGGGGTTTGGCGTCCGGATTCGTACGCCATGCCCTTTTCTATCCGTTCCAGAGTCTCGTTCTTCACGGAATCACCTGCAGAATTCTTTGATTCGATTGGATAAGTATAGATATCCGGCCTCATAAAAGAAACAATCCTGACTGTTTTTTTTAGGGCGGCGCTGGAGTAGACTCTCAGGACTCGTGACAAGCGCTGGACAGGTTTTGCCCCATGGACTTCAGACTCTCGGACGAACAACAGGATATGCAGGACGCTGCCCGGGCCTATGCCCAGAGCAAGCTCCCGGAACTCGCGGACGAGATCGAGGCGACAGCCGAACCGCCCTCCGCCGAGCTGATCCGCGAATACGCAGACATGGGCTTCCTGGGCATCAACATCCCCGGGTCGCTCGGGGGCCTCGGGCAGACCAACCTGGACGCGCTGATCGTGCTGGAAGAGTTCGGCAAGATCTCGTCGGCCATCGCCTTCCCCGTCTTCGAGTCCTGCACCGGGCCGGTCAAGGCAATCGAACATTTCGGTACCGACGCGCTGAAAGAACGCGTCGTTCCGGCTGTCTGCCGCGGCGAGATGGTCGTGGCCATTGCGATGTCGGAGCCCAATGCCGGCTCGGCGCTGACGGATCTGACGACCAAGGCCGAGAAAGGCGATTCGAGCATTCGCATCAATGGCATGAAGCGCTGGTGCTCCGGCGGCGGACACGCTGACGGCTACCTCGTCTACTGCCGGCTGTCCGAAGAACCGGGCGCACGTGGCATCGGCGCCGTGTTCATCGAAAAGAACACGCCGGGACTGACCTTCGGTGAGCAGGAGTCACTGATGGGCTTTCGTGGCGTCCCATCCTGCGACATTTTCCTGGATGACGTGGAAGTCCCGCTGGAGAACCTGGTCGTAGACGCGGGCGGCTTCAAAAAACTGATGCAGGCATTCGACCTGGAACGCTGCGGCAACGCGACGATGTCGATGGCCCAAGCCGCCGGCGCGCTCGACGAAGTCATCGCCTACGTCCAGGAGCGCAAGCAGTTCGGCAAACCGATCATCGACTTCCAGGCCGTCCAGTTGCGCATCGCCGAGATGCAGATGCAGGTCGATGCGGCTCGACTGCTGATCCATCGTGCGATCTCGAACGCACAGCACGGCATG
>JAAUYD010023116.1_pt1 | contig 17788 bp, 20 predicted proteins | sample 7278101 | NCBI WGS metagenome assembly JAAUYD01 (sample SAMN14350128, study PRJNA611818) | marine sediment metagenome | isolation source: surface marine sediment (0.6m) | place: French Polynesia: Moorea | collected 2018-08 | reverse complement strand
CTGCGCAACCCGAACAAGGTGCGCGCACTGGTCGGCACGTTCGCCGCCGCCAACCCGGTGCGCTTCCACGCCGCCGACGGCAGCGGCTACGCGTTCCTCGAGCAGCAGGTGCTGGCACTCGACGCCGCCAACCCGCAGGTCGCCGCGCGCCTGCTGCGTGCGATCGCGCGCTGGCGGCGCTACGACGCCGGTCGCCAGCAGGCGATGCGCGGGGTGCTCGAGAACGTGCTCGCGGCCAAGGTCTCCAAGGACGTCTACGAAATCGCCAGCAAGAGTCTCGACGCCGCGTGAACACGGCGTCGCAGCTCGCCCGGCCGGACTGGCGGGCGGCGCTCAACCCGCCCATCTACCTGGTGTCGGTACTGCCCGGTCTCGGCGTGCCGTTGCTCGGCATCGGCGAAACCGCACCGTGGCAGCCACTGCTGCTGGCGACGGTCGCCGTGGTGCTGCTGCAACACGCGATCAACCTGTTCAACGACGCCGCCGACTGGCGGCTCGGTGCCGATGTCGAAAAGCACGACTCGTGGGTGCGCGTGCACGGCGGGCGTCCCGAGGCCGCCGTTGCGCACGGCGCGCTCAGCCTGCTGGCCGGCGGCGTGCTCGGCCTGCTGGTGCTGTGGGCCAACGCGCAGTGGTGGCTGCTGCTGATCGCGGCTCCGCTGCTGCTGCTCGGTTACCTGTACAACGCCGGGCCGCGGCCGCTGTCCTACACCCATCTCGGCGAGTGGGTGACCGGCGTCTGCTACGGCCCCGGCGTGTTCGGTTGCCTGTGGCTGGTCGCCGGCGGCCCCGCCGACGCGCGCTGGCTGGCGGGTTCGCTGGCATTCGCGGCGCTGGCCGTGGCGCTGCTATTGTCGCATCAACCGCCGCAGGTCGACACCGATCGCGCGGCCGGCAAGCTGTCGTTCGCGGTGCGCTACGGCGTCGACCGTACACGCCGGGTCGCGCTGTGGTTGTTCGCGCTGTTCGTCGCGGCGTCGACGCTGGGCGTCGGGATCGGCGTCGGCGCCGCGCCCGGCGTCGGGCTGCTGCTGATTGGCGCGGTCGTCGTCTACCGGCTGCGCGGCCGGGCGCCGAACCCGAAGCGCATCCTGCTGGCCGCCAGCGCGTTCGTCGGCGCCGGCCTCGTGGTCGTCGCACTGGCCGGCTGAACGCCCGACCCGCCAACACGGCAGCTTTCGGGGTAGGCGGCAGCGCCCGACGTGCAACAATTCCAGCCCATGAGTGCAGACTCCGATAGCGCTGACGGCCCGGTCGTCATGCTGGTCGACAACGGTTCGCGGCGCGCTGCGGCGACGCTCGGCCTGCGTCGACTGGCGACGGCACTGACAGCGGCCAGCGGCCGCATCGTGCACGCGGTGTCGCTGCAGCACGCCGATCGCATCCCGGCCGACCGCCTGGATGGGCAGCCGGCGTCGCTGTTCACCGGCTTCGTCGACGCCGCGCTACGTCGCGGCGACCGCGACTTCGTCGTCGTGCCGCTGTTCTTCGGCGCCAGCCGTGCGCTGACCGCGTTCATCCCGGAACAGGTGGCGGCGCTGACCGCGGCCCATGGCCCGTTCCGGCTCGACGTCGCGCCGCCGCTGATCCCGTTACCCGACGGCGAGCCGCGCATCGGCGATATCCTCGCCGACCACGTGCGCGCGGCTGCCGCACCGCTCAAGTCGAACGCGGTGCGCGTCGTCGTCGTCGACCATGGATCGCCGTTGCCGGAGGTCACCGCGGTGCGCCGCTACGCGTCTGCCGCGTTGCGACAGCGGCTGGCGGCGGGCACGCCGGTCGACGAGGCGGTCATGGAGCGTCGCGAAGGGCCCGAGTACGATTTCAACGGTGACCTGTTGGGCGACGTGCTCGAGTGCATCGCCGCCGATGGGCCGCTGACGGTGGTGCTCGCCATGCTGTTCCTGCAGCCGGGCCGGCACGCCGGGCCCGGTGGCGACATCAGCGAGATCTGCGAGCGGGCGATGGCGGCGCATCCGGGCCTGCGGGTCGCGATATCGCCGCTGGCCGCCGAGCATCCGCTGCTCGTGGAGATACTGCGTGACCGACTTGGCCAGGTGCTGGCGTCGCGCTGACTGGCGTCAGTCCGCCGGCTGCTTGGCGATCGGCAGGATATCGCTGGGTCGCACGTCGACCAGTTCGAGGCAGCGCGATGCCGAGGCCGAGTACTTGGTCAGTTCGCCGACATGGCAGTTGCGCGCCGCGCTGACGGCAACCGAATCGATCTCGTCGCAACGGATGCCGCGGAACGTGACCTCCTGGTACTGCGACGCGGTCGGTTTGATATACGAGTATCCGCGGCTCACGGTCTCGAACGCGACCTGCGGTCCCTTGTAGGCGGCGAAGCGCAGCACCAGTGAGCGGATCTGCGCCGGCAGGTCGTTCTGCAGGCGCAGGCCGAGGCGGCAGCCGCGCGCGAGGTCGACCTGGTTCTCGAGGGTCAGCGCGGCGCTGGCCTCGTCGTCGCTGGCGGCTTTGCTCGCGAACTCCCAGGTCCCGTTGTCACGCAACAGCACCTTGCGGCCATCGGCCGTCGTCGCGGTCAGCTCCGCCGCGGCCGCGGCCTGGGTGAGCAGCGTCAGAATGACGATGCCTGTCACTCGAAACAGCATCGGGGACTCCGGTTTGCCTACAGGTCGGACAATGCTCGCACGAAGCCGCGGCGGTTTGAAGGTATCCGGATTCCCGAAGCGCGTTGCAGGAATCGCGTGCCGCTGCGGGCCTGGAGGGAGTCGCCGAATGCGACGCTGGACGATGCGACGACTGGGCTCGCGCTGGTCCGCGCCGCTGACCCGGCGGCGCCAGCTAGGCGTACTTGTAGTGCTTGACCTCGCGCCGCCCCGACACGCTCTGGTGGCGGCGCAGATTGCGCTGCATGATGATGCCCTCGACCTTCCACTGCAGGCCGTCGAGCGCGATCGGCGGATAGATATCGTTGAGCGCGACCAGGCGCTCGCCGTGTTCGTCGTTGAGGTACTGGCGAAACCAGCGCACGCCCTCGACCAGCGCCATCACGTACATGCCGTGCTGGCACCAGTCCGACGGCTCGATGACGACGATGCACGCGTCGGGGAACTCCGGTTCCATGCTGTCGCCGATCACCTGCAGCGCGAACGGTTCGGATTCGCTGCAGCTACCTAATGGGTCGCTCATTGGGGGCTTTTGCATGGCCGGCACTCTGTTAAGCTGTTTGCGTAGGCAAATCAGGAAGTCGCTGATAATGCTCGGAATTCTAACATGATGCACGGCGCTGGATCGCCCCAAGTCCACAAGGACCGCCGGGATTGGCACAACCTCAAGGGCATGCTGCCGTTTCTCTGGGAATTCCGCGGCCGGGCGCTGTTCGCTCTGTCGTGCATGGTGCTGGCCAAGGTCGCCAACGTCGGCGTGCCGATCGTGCTCAAGGACATCGTCGAGTACTTCGAGCGACTCGACGGCGGTAGCGCGATGCTGGCCGCGGCACTGCCACTGTCGCTGCTCGCCGCGTACGGCGTGCTCAAGCTCAGCGCCTCGCTGTTCAACGAGCTGCGTGACGTGGTGTTCGCCAAGGTGCGCTACCGGGCGATGCGGCGGCTGTCCACGCGCGTGCTCGAGCACCTGCACCGGCTGTCGCTGCGCTTCCACCTCGACCGCAAGACCGGCGCGGTGAGCCGCGACCTCGAGCGCGGTACGCGCTCGGTCAGCCAGATCCTCAACTACATGGCGTTCAGCATCCTGCCGATCATCGTCGAGTTCACGCTGGTCGCGATCATCCTGCTGCGCGACTATGCACCGACGTTCGCGCTGGCGATGTTCGGTTCGGTCGTCGTCTATGTCGTCGTCACGTTCCTGATCACGGAGTGGCGCATGGACTTTCGCCACTACATGAACCGCCTCGATTCGGAGGCCAACACCCAGGCCTTCGACAGCCTGATCAACTACGAGACGGTCAAGTACTTCGGCAACGAACGCATGGAACTCGATCGCTACGACGGCACGCTCGCCGACTGGGAGGGCTGGGCGGTCAAGAGCCAGACCTCGATGTCGCTGCTCAACTTCGGCCAAGGTGCGGTGATCGCGCTCGGCGTGACCACGGTCATGTACCTCGCGATCGCCGGGGTCGCAGCCGGCGAGATCAGCATCGGCGACCTGGTGCTGCTGAACGCGTTCATGCTGCAGCTGTTCATCCCGCTCGGCTTCCTCGGTATCGTCTACCGCCAGATCAAGTACTCGCTGGCCGACATGGACCTGATCTTCAAGCTGCTCGAGCGCGAACCCGAGATCGTCGACAGCGACGGGGCGACGACGCTGCAGGTCAGCGGCGGCGCGATCCGCTTCGACGACGTCGCGTTCGCCTACCAGCCCGAGCGCCCGATCCTGCACAGTGTCGATCTCGACGTGCCGGCCGGCAGCAAGGTGGCCGTGGTCGGCCACAGCGGCGCCGGCAAGTCGACGCTGGCGCGCCTGGTCTACCGCTTCTACGACGTTAACGCCGGGCGCATCACGATCGACGGCCAGGACATCCGCGACGTGACCCAGGACAGCCTGCGCCGCGCGGTCGGCATCGTGCCGCAGGACACCGTGCTGTTCAACCAGACGATCCGCTACAACATCGCCTACGGGCGCCCCGACGCCAGCGACGCCGACGTCGAGCGTGCCGCCGACATGGCACATATCCGCGAGTTCATCGAGGGCCTGCCAGACGGCTGGTCGACGGTCGTCGGCGAACGCGGCCTGAAGCTGTCCGGCGGCGAGAAGCAGCGCGTCGCGATCGCGCGCGCGATCCTGAAGGACCCGCGCATCCTGATCTTCGACGAGGCGACGTCGTCGCTGGACAGTCGCACCGAGCAGGCCATCCAGGAGACCCTCGCCGAGGTCGCCGCGCAGCACACGACGCTGGTCATCGCGCACCGCCTGTCGACGGTCGTCGATGCCGACCGCATCCTCGTGATGTCGGCCGGGCGTGTCGTCGAGCAGGGCACGCATGGCGAGCTGCTCGCCGCCGCGGGCAGCTATCGCGAGATGTGGGACCTGCAGCAGCGCGAGCGCGAGCAGGCCGACATGCCGGCGGCCGCGCCGCAGCCGGCCTGAGTCACGTGCGGTCCGCGAGCGCAGGCAGCTGGCAGACCTACCTGGTCGGCGGCGCCGTGCGTGATCGCTTGCTCGACCTGCCGGTCGTCGAACGCGACTGGGTCGTGGTCGGCGCGACGCCGCAGCAGATGACCGATGCCGGTTTCGTCCCGGTCGATGCCGAGTTCCCGGTGTTCCGCGACCCGCACAGCGGCGAGGAGTACGCGCTGGCGCGGCGCGAGACCAAGCACGGCGAGGGCTATCGTGGGTTCGTCGTCGACGCCGCGCCCGACGTCTCGCTCGACGAGGACCTGAGCCGCCGCGACCTGACGATCAACGCGATCGCGCAGGCCGATGACGGCACGCTGATCGATCCCTATGGCGGGCGTGACGACCTGGCCGCGGGCCTGCTGCGGCACGTGACAACGGCGTTCGACGAGGACCCGCTGCGGGTGCTGCGGGTCGCGCGGTTCGCCGCCAAGCTCGGGCGCTTCGGATTCCGCGTCGCCCACGACACCCACCGCCTGATGTGCGAGATGGCGGCGCGCGGCGACCTGGCGCACCTCGCGGCCGAGCGCGTCTGGCGCGAGATGCTCAAGGCCATGGCCACGGATCAACCGTGGCGCTTCTTCGAGGTGCTGCAGCGCTGCGGCGCGCTCGACGCGCTGTTGCCCCTGGTAGCGCGGACGATGGGGGTCGCGCCGGCGCACGCCGCGAGCGCCGATTCGCCGGCGCTGCTCGCGCTGCGGCACGCCTGCGACAGCAGCGACACGGCACCGGTGCGGCTGGCCGCCGTGCTGGTCGCCTGTCTCGGCGCCGATGACGATGTCGAGCGCGAACTCACCGCCCTGCGCGCCGACCGTGACACGACCCAGCTGGTGCGTCGCGCGTGGGCCGCGCGCGATATCGCCGAGCACGCGCGCCGGCCCGATCCCGCGGCACTGCACGAACTGCTGGCACGCTGGCGTGCCTGGGACGGGGCGACCGACCTCGACGGCTCGATCGCCGTGCTCGACGCCCAGTACGAAACGCCACGCCTGCAGCGCATCGTGCCGGTCGCAGCCGCCGCGGCACGCGCCGTGTCGGCGGCATCGCTGAGCGACTCCGGCCTGTCCGGCGCGATTCTCGGCGCGCGTCTCGCCGAGCTGCGCCGCGCCGCGATCGCGTCCGCGCTCGAGGATGCGGCTTTGTTAACCTAGTGGGATTCTGACGCGGGGAATCGGTGACATGAACGAGTCGCAGCGCGAGGACTGGCAGTCGGTCGGGCAGCGCGCGAAGCGCATCCTGACCGGCGCCCGGCTCGTCGTGCCGCTGGCCGTGCTGGCCGGTGCGCTGCTGCTGATCCTGCTGATCGTGATCGCGCTGACCGCCGGCCACGGTGACCCGCAGACCCTGGCCAGAGTGCTGGTGTTGGCCGGTAGCGGTGCGTTGCTGGCATTCCTGCTCGCGTTGGGCCGACTGCGTTCGCAGTTGATCGAACCGCTGGCGCGCCTCGAGGACTCGGTTTCCAAGGTCTGTTCCGGTGAGCCGGGGGCGACCTTGTCGCTGCACGATACCGGCGTACTCGATCCGATGATCAACGACCTCGACAGCCTCAACGAAGAGCTCAGTGAGCTGTACGAGGACATGGACAGCCGCGTGTCGCGCCACACGACGCGGCTCGCGCAGAAGACCGCGTCGCTGAAGATCCTCTACGACGTCGCGGCGAGCATCAACCACGCCCAGGACCTCGAGCAGCTGCTGCTGCGCTTCCTGCGCGTGCTCAAGGAGATGGTCAACGGTGTCGCGGCGTCGGTACGCCTGGAACAGCCGGACGGTACGCTGCGTGTCGTCGGCTCGATCGGCGTCGACAACGAGGTGCTGCGCGAGCATGAAATGCTGCCGCTGGCGCTGTGCGTCTGCGGCAAGGCGCTGTCGCCGGGCGACGTCGCCTGCGACAACCCGGCGATGCACTGCGTCAAGCAGCTCAAGCGCGTGATGTTCAACGCCAGCGAGCTGGAGACGGTATCGGTGCCGCTCGACTACCACGACGAGCTGCTCGGCATGTACGCGATCTACGTCCACAAGCCCGGAATCTCCGGACGCGAGGACATCCTCGAACTGCTGCAGACCATCGGCAACCACCTCGGCATGGCCATTGCCAAGCAGCGCTCCGATCACGAGGCGCGCCGCCTGTCGATCATGGAGGAGCGCACGACGCTGGCCCACGAACTGCATGATTCGCTGGCGCAGACGCTGGCCAGCCTGCGCTTCCAGGTGCGCCTGCTCGAGGACCTGCTGAAGCAGGAGGACGGCGGCGAGGCGGCGACCAAGGACGCGCAGCGAATCCGCGCCGGCCTCGACGAGGCGCACACTGAGCTGCGCGAGCTGCTCAACAGCTTCCGCGCGCCGTTCGACGAGCGTGGCCTGGTGGCGGCCCTGGAAAAGCTGGTCGAGCGCTTCGGCCGCGAGACCGGGACCCATGTGCTGTTCCAGAACGCGTGCCGCGACGTCAGCCTGACGTCCAGCGAAGAGATGCAGATGCTGCGTGTGGCCCAGGAATGTCTGGCCAATATCCGCAAGCATGCGCAGGCACACACGGTGCGCGTGATGCTCAGCTGCAGCAGTAGTGGTACCTATTGCCTGCTGGTCGAGGACGATGGTGTCGGCTTCGAGGATGCCGACAAGCGCGGCAGGCCCGGTGAGCACATCGGCCTGTCGATCATGGAAGAGCGGGCGCGTCGCCTCGGTGGTAACCTGCGCATCGAGAGCGAAGTTGGCGAGGGGACCCGTGTGGAACTGACCTATCGGCCAGCGCCGGACAAGCGCGAGCTGGAACGCCGCTGGATCATGTAATGCGGGTATTGATGATCGACGATCATGCCCTGTTCCGTATGGGGCTCAGCGAGCTCCTCGAGCGCCGCGGCATCGAGGTCATCGGCGCCGTCGGTGACTGCGAACAGGGAATCGAGTGGGTGATCGAGAAGCGTCCGGATGTCGTGCTGCTGGACATGCGGATGCCGGCCATGAACGGCCTCGAGGTCCTTCAGGAACTGCGTCGGCGCGAGGTCGCGATGCCGGTCGTGATGTTGACGACCAGCCGCGAGGAGAGCGACGTCGTCAATGCGCTGCAGAACGGCGCGCGCGGCTACCTGCTCAAGGACATGGAACCCGATGAGTTGATCAAGGCGCTCAACGATATCGTCGGCGGTCAGACCGTCGTCGCGCCGGACCTGACAATCGTGCTGGCCAAGGCGGTCCAGGGCGAGGTCACGACGAACGGGTCGACGCAGCGCGCGCTGGCAGAGCTGACGCCGCGCGAGCTCGAGATCCTGTGTCACCTCGTCGAGGGACAGAGCAACAAGGTCATCGCGCGCAACCTGGGCATCTCCGACGGCACCGTCAAGCTGCACGTCAAGGCGATCCTGCGCAAGCTGGATGTACACTCGCGCGTCGAGGCGGCGGTGATCGCTGTCGAGGAAAACATCTGCGGGCGCGGCGGCCAGGCCGAGCGCTGATCGCCGCCGCCTTCGCGCATCCATGCCGTATCGGAGCCTGCGATGAAACACTTTCTGCAACTGGTCAGCGATTGCCTGCGCGACGTCGGCGAGATCATGCCCTGGGACCTCGAGGAGCGGATGCGCGCCAACCCCGATCTGCTGGTCGTCGACGTCCGCGAGCCCTACGAGTTCGACGCGATGCACATTGCCGGTTCGTTGAGTGTCCCACGCGGTATCCTCGAATCGGCCTGCGAATGGGACTACGAGGAAACCGAGCCCGAACTGGTGCGCGCACGCGATCGCGAGGTCGTGGTTGTGTGTCGTTCCGGTTACCGCAGCGTGCTGGCGGCACATTCGATGATGTTGCTCGGTTACGGGAACGTGGTCTCGCTGAAGACCGGTCTGCGCGGCTGGAAAGACTATGATCAGCCGCTGGTCGACAAGGACGGCGCCGACGTCGATCTCGACGACGCCGACGACTACTTCACGCCGCGCTTGCGCGACGATCAGCTCGCGCCGAAGGCCTGATCCGACCGGCTCAGAAGGGGATCGTCGGCCCCGACCAGTCGGTATCACCGCGTGGCCTGGCGCGGGCGATCGCGGTGGCCGCATCGCCCCAGCCCTCGCTGGCATGTCGCCCGGTCTGTCCGCGCAGCAGGTTGAGCAGCTGCTTGGCGCGCGCGTAGAGGCGGAAGAACAGCAGTACGCGGCGTTCCTGGGCCCTGCTGGGCGGGCCCTGGCTGCAGATCAGCTTGTCGTCGTACATGCCGCGGTCGGTCAGTCCGACCGCGCCCCATGCGGTGACCCGGATGCGCTCGCCGCGCGGCAGGCGGGGGCCGAGCACGACGGCATCCAGCAGGTCGCCTTCGAGACCGATCAGCGACTCGACGGAGCCGTAGTTGTACGGGCAGGGCAGCGGCGAGACGAAGTCGACACGGCCGGTCGAGCCGCGCTTGACGAAGCTGCCGCGGGGGATCTCGATGACGACGTCGACGGCCGGCGCCGGGTGCGCGCCCGCTGCGGGTGTTGACGGCTCTGGCATGCCGGCAGTTTGCACAATCCGCGCCGCGCGCGCACGCCGGGGACTGGCGGTGGCCGTGCCCGGCCGACGGCGTGGTGGGCAGTGAACCTGGGTGCGCCGCAGCTATCGCGACCGCGGGTTTGCGACGTCATGCAAGCGGTACGGTAGCGGTGTCACGAGCTACACGGTCGCCGGCAGGGTCGCCGTCGTCGTCGACCCGGCGCAGCGAGCGCCGCCCGGAACGGCGTGATGACGCCTGCGACGCCGAGACCCGGTGTGTGGCATGACGGAGCACGCGCCGTCGAACAGCGGGGCCTGCGCGCGCATCGCGTGTTCGGGCGTCGGGCGGCCGCGGTCCGGTTGGACGGGACAGCGGCCGACGGCCGCGGTCGCCGCGCGGGAGGGTGCGTCGCCGCGGTTGCCCGTGGTCGCGCGCTTACTGCGGCAGGGCCATGAAGACCCAGGTGCCGGATTCGCGCAGCGGGATCCAACCTTGCGCGCGATAGTAGTGCCAGGCCGGGCTGTTCGCCGGTACACAGATATGACGTGCCTGCATGGCGTACCTCCAAGCCGCGCCGGGGGGCGGCGGCGACGCCGGCACCCCCGATTGTGCGGCGCTCACCCGAACCCAAGCATATCGCGCGCCATGTCGGACAATGTCTATTCGATTCAGTCGCTTAGTCCGAAGAGCGCGGCGCGGTCCGGGTCCCCGGGCGGGGTCAGTGTAAAGGCTTTCGGCACCGCGTCGCGGTCGCGCACGCGGTAGGCGGTTCAGTGCGTCAGCTCGGTGCCGGGCGTGATCGGAGACGTCGCACCCTGGGTCGACGCCGCCGGTGCGTCGAACCACGACAGCTTGCCCTGCAGCTGCACGACCTCGCCGACGATGATCAGCGTCGGCGGTTTCGGCCGTTCGCGCGCGACGATCTCCGGCAAGGTCGCGATCGTGCCGGTGAAGACCTTCTGCTGGTGGGTCGTACCCTGCTGCACGAGCGCCGCCGGCCGGTCGGCGGGCATGCCGTGCGCCTGCAACTCGCGGCTGATCACCGGCAGGCCTTTCAGCCCCATGTAGAACACGACGGTCTGGTTCGGTTGAGCGAGCTGCGGCCAGTTCAGGTTCATCGTGTTGTCTTTGAGGTGGCCGGTGACCAGCGTGACCGACTGGGCGTAGTCGCGATGGGTCAGCGGGATGCCGGCATAGCTCGCGCAGCCCGCGGCCGCGGTCACACCGGGCACGACCTGGAACGGCACGCCCTGGCTGGCCAGCGTGTCGATCTCTTCGCCGCCGCGACCGAAGATGAACGGGTCGCCACCCTTCAAGCGCACGACGCGCTTGCCGGCCTTGGCGAGGTCCGCGAGCAGCTGATTGATCTCTTCCTGACGCATCGCGTGATTGTCGCGTTCCTTGCCGACGTAGATGCGTTCGGCGTCGGAGCGGGTCATGTCGAGCACCGCCTTGGCGACCAGGCGATCGTAGACGACCACGTCGGCCTGCTGCATCAGGCGCAGGGCGCGGAAGGTCAGCAGGTCGGGGTCGCCGGGGCCGCCGCCGACCAGGTAGACCTCGCCCATGCCTGCCTGGATGCCGCTGCCGGCGGCGAGCTCGCGTTCGAGCAGCGCCTCGGCCTCGGCCATGTGGCCCGAGAACACGCGTTCGGCGACACCGCCCTGTAATACGTGGTCCCAGAAGCGGCGCCGGTCGTCGGGCCTGGCGAGCGTCTGCTTGACGCGGTCGCGGAAGCGGCCGCACAGCTCGGCGAGGCGACCGTAGCCGGCCGGGATAACGGACTCAAGACGCGAACGGATCAGGCGCGCGAGTACCGGCGATGCACCCCCGGTCGAGACCGCGGCGACTACCGGCGAGCGGTCGATCACCGACGGCATGATGAAGCTGCCGTCTTCAGGATGGTCGACGACATTGACCGGCACGCGCCGCCGGCGGCCGGCGTCGGCGACCTCGTGGTTGACCTGTTCGTCGTCGGTAGCGGCGAACGCCAGGTAGGCGTCGTCCAGGTCGCCGTCGCGGTAGTCGCGCGCGACGTGTTCGATGCGCCGCTCGTCGCGGAACTTGGCCAGGTTGGCGCACAGTTGCGGCGCCACGACTCGCACGCGCGCGCCGGCGCGCAGCAGTTGCGCGACCTTGCGGGTCGCGATCTCGCCGCCGCCGATGACGACGCAGTCGCGGTCTTGCACCGACAGGAAGATCGGGAGGTGTTGCATCGTGGCTGGCCCCGTCGCGCCTGCTGTCGCGCAGGTCTGGTCGCGTTGACTATATGAGGAAATAATAATATAGTATTTCGATCGGATTTTCCCAGAGATTTGCTCCGAGGAGGCACGATGTTTGTCAAAGAAGTGGACGCGCAGGAGCTCAAGGCGCGCATCGATGCCGGCGACGATATCGCGTTGATCGATATCCGCAGCGATGCCGAGATCGCCCAGGGCGTGCTGCCCGACTCCGAACACATCGCGATGCACCTGATCCCGCTGCGCATGCACGACCTGCCGAAGGACAAGGACGTGGTGCTGTATTGCCGCAGCGGCGCACGCTCGTACCATGCGTGCAATTTCCTCGGTCAACAGGGCATCGACAACGTCGTCAACCTGCGCGGCGGCATCATCGCGTGGGCCCGCCAGGGCCTCGAGATTGTTGCGCCGCAGCAGCAACGCGCCGGCATGATGTGATCCTTGCGTTTCTTAGACACTTCGAATATAAGGATTAACCGCTTTTCCCAACGACAACGACAACAGTGCATCCCGGAGGTTGCAAATGGCTGATTTCGACGAAGAACTGGACGCATCCGGCCTGAATTGCCCGCTGCCGATCCTGCGTGCCAAGAAGGCCCTGGCCGGCATGGAGTCGGGTAAGGTCCTGCACATCATTGCCACCGATCCAGGTTCGGTCAAAGACTTCGAGGCCTTCGCCCGCCAGACCGGCAACGAGCTGATGGAGTCGAAGGAAGAAGGCGGAAAATTCCAGTTCCTCATCAAGAAGGCCTGATCCGACCAACAGGGCAGACTACGTCCCTACGCATAGGAGGGAGCAGAGATGGAAGAGAAGAAACTTGCCATCATCGCCACCAAGGGTTCGCTCGACTGGGCCTACCCGCCGTTCATTCTCGCCTCGACCGCAGCGGCGCTGGGCTACGAGACGGAGATCTTCTTCACGTTCTACGGTCTGCAGCTGCTGAAGAAAGACCTCGATCTGAAGGTGACACCGCTCGGTAACCCTGGAATGCCGATGCCGATGGGTATGGAAAAGTGGTTCCCGACGCTGCTGACCGCGCTGCCGGGCATGGAGGGCATGATGACCTCCATGATGAAGAAGAAGATGGCCAGCAAGGGTGTCGCGAGTCTCGAGGAACTGCGCGAGCTGTGCCAGGAGGCCGAGGTACGCCTGATCGCGTGCCAGATGACCGTCGACCTGTTCGATATGGACACCTCCGCGTTCATCGACGGCATCGAGTTCGCCGGCGCTGCGCGATTCTTCGAGTTCGCCGGCGAGTCGGATATCTGCCTGTATATCTGAACGCTGCGCGGGTACGAAAAAGCCGCCTCGATGGCGGCTTTTTTGTGTCGCGGTGTCGTCCGCGTCGGTTATCAGAAGAAGCGGTAGCGTGCCTCGACCGACAGGATGTCGACCGACGAATCGTAGCTGCCACGCAAGGCGCCGCGCGTGACATCCTCGGCATCGGTACCGGTCTTGTTGATCTTCGGTTCGTTGATGAACAGGTGGGCGTAGCCAACGTCGATGGTCAGGTCCTCGCTGGGACTGAAGCTTGCACCCGCCGCGACCCAGATACGGTCGGCATCCGGCAGTCGTGCACTGCGGCTGGCCGCGTCCTTGATCGGCGATTCGTCATAGGCGACGCCGAAGCGATAGGTCCAGTCCGACCCGCTCGGCGAAAACGCCGTGCCGACCGAGACGCGGCTGGTGTCTTTCCAGTCGAATGTCGTTACCCCGTCCGGCAGGCCGTTGGCGAAATCGAAACGCAACTCCGGGATGCTGCTCCAGCCGGTCCACGTGTAGTCGGCCATGACCGCCCACTCGTCGTTGATCTGGTGGAAGCCGCTGAGCGACGCCGTTGCCGGCAGGTCGACGGTTGCCTTGACCTTGGCGTCCGAGAAGGTGCCCGCCAGCGCCGGTGTCGGCAGCGTGAATTTCACGTCGCCCTCGATGTTCTGCTCGACCTCGGAGCGGTAGTGAATACCGATACGGGTGTTCTTGGAGAGCTCGAACAAGGCGCCGAGGTTGACGCCCCAGCCCCAGCTGTCACCTTCGATCTTGGAAAGGCCGTCCGCCCCGCCTGGACCGACCGCGCCGAGCGCCCCGCCCAGACCGCCGGCAATCACCGGGATCACGTTGAGCGTGCCGAAGTCGACCGCGTTGGTGAACTCACCGTCGAGGTACATCGCGCTGACACCGGCGGCAAGACTGACGTTGTCGTTGACCTTGAAAGCCACCGACGGGTTGATATTGATGGTCTTCACCGCCGAGCGGATGGCGTGGTAGCGGCCGACCCAGCCGCTCGTGTACTCAGTGGTCAGACCGAACGGGGCGTTTATCGCCAGCCCCAGCCACACCTGGTCGTTGAGCTGGTGGGTCAGGTAGCCGTGGGGGACAGCGGCCAGTCCGCCGGCGTCGCCGCCGTCATTGCCGGCGATCGGTGCGCCGCCGACTACAGGTGAGAACGTCGTGCCCTCGTTGTTGAACTCGGTCTGTGGCAGCACCAGGTGGACGGCGGCACCGCTGCGTGTACCCGGCAGGCGCGTCATCCCGGCAGGGTTGAAGTACAGCGTGTCGACCGAGTCGGCGGTCGCGGCGGCTCCGGCGTAGGCGGTACCCATGTCAGGAACACTCTGTTCGATCAGTGCGAAACCTGCCGCATGCAGCGATTGGACACCGACCAGACCCGCCAGCAACGCGGATGACCGCCATCGTGCCCCAGCCAGCGTGACCATCATAGATTCCCCTCTCTGTTGGATTTTTTCTTGCAGGTCTAGCGGGTTTGCGACAGTGCCTGCTTAGCCGGACAGGCTAGGCGAAAGCGTCGACGAATGCCAGCGCGAGCGCGCTGACAGCCTGTGTATTACCCGGCTATGATATAAAGAACGTTTATTGACGCACTGAGAGCACTTGATCCATGGCCGACCGTCGGTTGCAAGTCTTCCACACTGTCGCGCGCCTGCTCAGCTTCACCAAGGCCGCCGAGACCCTGCACATGACCCAGCCGGCCGTCACGTTCCAGGTGCGTCAGCTCGAAGAGTACTTCAACACCCGCCTGTTCGATCGCACCCACAACCGCATCAGCCTGACCGAGGCCGGCGCGCGCGTCTACGAGTATTCCGACAAGATTTTCGAGCTGTACGGCGAGATGGAGAACGCCGTGCGCGAGATGACCGGCGAGATCAGCGGTTCACTGACGATCGGTGCCAGCACGACGATCGCCGAGTACATGCTGCCGGCGCTGCTCGGCGATTTCCGCGCCAAGTACCCGGACGTCAGCATCCACCTCAAGGTATCCAATACCGACGGCATCGTGTCGATGGTCGAGAACAACACCATCGATCTCGGCGTCGTCGAGGCACCGGTCAGCAACAAGAACCTGGTCGTCGACGAATGCCGTCGCGACAAGCTGGTGGCGATCCTGCCGCCGGGCCACCCCAAGGCGGACCTCAGCAAGATCACGCTGAACGAGCTGCTCGAGTACCCGTTCATCTGCCGCGAAGAGGGTTCCGGCACGCGCGAGGTCATCAACGAGTACATGAACAACACCAAGGACTGCCAGTCGTGCATGGATGTGGCGATGGAACTCGGCAGCCCCGAGGCCGTCAAGGGCGCGGTCGAGGCCGGCATGGGCATCTCGGTGGTATCCAACGCGACGATCCAGAAAGAGCTTCGCCTGGGCACCCTGGTGGCGATCGAACTCGATCCGGTGCTCGAGCGCCCGTTCTCGTTCGTCCACCAGAAGCAGAAGTTCCGTGTCCGCGTCATGGAAGAGCTGCTCGATTTCGCCCGCGCCTACTGCCAGGCGCATCGCGAGGTCTAGCCGCCGCTCAGGCGCCCCGCCGATGTTGCCGCCGAAGCTCACGTTGCCGGCCGACCAGCAGCGCCTGCTGGCGCTGTTCGCCCGCCTGTCGGCACCGCAGCGCGAACAGCTCACGGCGTTCGCCGAGTTCCTGGCCGAGCGCGGCAGCAGCGACGACGCGGCCGCTGCCGCGGCCGGCGAACCGCACGACCAGCCGCCGCTGGACATCCCGCGGCCGGATTCGGAATCGGTGGTCGCGGCGATCCGCCGCCTGTCGAAGACGTTCCACATGCTGGACAAGGATCCGCTGCTGCACGAGACGTCGGCGTTGATGACGGCGCACGTGATGCAGGGCCGGTCGGCGAGCGACGTCATCGACGAACTCGAGATCGTGTTTCGCCGGCATTACGATCGCGCGCGATCGGGTAGCGGGTAGAATACGGCGATGCGACTGATCACCGACTGGTTCAAGCGGACGTTTTCCGACCCGCAGATCGTTTTCCTGACGCTGATCCTGGCGGTCGGATTCGCGATCGTGTTGACGATGGGCGATATGCTGGCGCCGGTTCTGGCCAGCGCCGTGATCGCCTACCTGCTGGAGGGCCTGGTCGTCGTGCTCGAAGACCGCGGGTTGCCGCGGCTGTTGGCCGTTACGATCGTGTTCGTGGCCTTCGTGCTGTTCGTCACGGCCGTGCTGTTCGGCCTGATGCCGCTGTTGTCACGGCAGGTGACCGAGCTCGTGCAGCAACTGCCGAACATCATCGGTACGGCGCAGAACGCGCTGATGGCACTGCCGGAGCGCTTCCCCGACGTGGTGTCGCCGAAGCAGGCCGAAGAGATCCTGAGCGCCGTACAGAGCGAGATTGCCAGCTGGGGGCAGGACGTCGTCAGCGTGTCGGTGTCGTCGGTGGTCGGCGTGCTGACGATCCTGGTCTATCTGGTCCTGATGCCGATGCTGGTGTTCTTCTTCCTCAAGGACAAGGACATCATCCTGCGCTGGTTCACGAGCTTCATGCCCGGCGAGCGTGGCCTCGCCGACATCGTCTGGGTAGAGGTCGACCGCCAGATAGCCAACTATGTGCGCGGCAAGTTCTGGGAGATCATCATCGTCTGGGCGGCGACCCTGCTCGCGTTCACGTACTTCGAGCTGCAATACGCGATGTTGCTGGCCGTGCTGGTAGGCCTGTCGGTCGTGATCCCCTACGTCGGTGCGACCGTTGTCACGATCCCGGTCGTCATGGTGGCGTGGTTCCAGTGGGGATGGGGCCAGGACTTCATCTGGGTCACCGTCGCCTACCTCGTGATCCAGGCCCTCGACGGCAACGTGCTGGTGCCCCTGCTGTTCGGCGAAGTCGTCAGCCTGCACCCGATCGCGATCATCGTCGCGATCCTGGTGTTCGGCGGACTGTGGGGGTTCTGGGGGGTGTTCTTCGCCATCCCGCTGGCGACGCTGGTCAACGCCGTCCTGCGTGCCTGGCCGACGCGTGGCATCGCCGCCCGGCCCGCCTGACCGGGCGCCGCCAGCGGTTGCCGATCAGGTCTTGTTGGTCTTGATGCCGAACGGGGCATAGGCCGGGCACCAGCCGATCAGGGCTGTCAACAGTGGCACCAGGCCGATCGCGCCCAGCCAGTTCTGCGCCGTGTAGCCCCAACCGAGCAGGGCGATCCCCAAGATGATACGGACGATGCGGTCGATGCCGCCGACGTTCTGCGTCATGTCTGTCTCCTCGATACGATGTCGGTGAATATCTACGCCGCCAGCGTAGGGCCGCGCGGAGACGACGTCTGTGACTTAGTCACACAGTCGCGACAGGGTGGCGAGCGCGGCGCTGTCGAGGACCTCGATGCGGCCACGGTGCAGACGCAGCGCGCCGCGTTGTTCCAGGTCCTTGAGGAGGCGGCTGACCACCTCGCGCGACGTACCGAGTTCGGCAGCGATCTGGCCGTGCGTGGCACGCAGCTCCGGACCGTGCCGCGCAGCGTGCGCAACCAGGTGATCGACGAGCCTCTGGTCCATGCGCCGGAACGCCACTTCGTCGACCAGCCCAATCACGTCGCCGAGGCGTTCGGCGAGCAGGCGCCACAGAAACCGCCGCCAGACCTCCAACGTCGCCGCCCAGTCGACGACGCGTGCCGATGGAATCAGGACGGTGTCGAGTGGGCGCTCGACGCTGGCGTGCGCCGGGAACGCGCGGCCGCTGAGCATGCACGATGCG
>JAAUYD010057258.1_pt1 | contig 17789 bp, 8 predicted proteins | sample 7278101 | NCBI WGS metagenome assembly JAAUYD01 (sample SAMN14350128, study PRJNA611818) | marine sediment metagenome | isolation source: surface marine sediment (0.6m) | place: French Polynesia: Moorea | collected 2018-08 | reverse complement strand
GTGAGCTATGGTCATGGCATACTTAGGGCACAATTTGAGGCGAAGGCATGGGTAGGCAAGCGGATGTTTAAAAGGCAAAGTTTTTGTCGCTCAGGGAGCCGATGGACCCAAAGGAAAGATCAAAAAAAGCAGACATTTGGACGCCGTCACAATATTTCCTCCAGCGATCCAATTCGCCTAAGGCCCAAATCCGGTCGTTGCTTACGAAAACGTCAAAAATTTGTCGTGTTAACCTTTCCCACAGCTCACCAATTCCAATAAATGGCGCGCTTTTCAATTGAGCTCCTGCTCTTTAATAAATCAAAATTCATTGTTCATGCCCCGCCGAGTATAGTTTTGTATTGGTATATTATACGTCTGAAATATCCCTGATGCTTTGCGCCGTGGGCGATACGGGGACCCATAGCTTTCCGTCGCCCTAATAATAAGGATCTGTCCAAGTAAAGATCTCAGTTTCGCGATGACCGACCGATATATATCTTAAACAGCCCGGTCGCTTTGTCTCAATTGGCATAAATATTGCTCTCTACAAATGTAGCTAACTTCACATCTATTTTACATAAAATTCCCACATTGACTGTTGGTTAAGCCAGATTTTAAACAACCTTTTTTTAGAGGGACTTTCAACAAAGATATTCGCTATCGTAGGAGGATATCATCGTGCAGATTCGCGAGGTGAGTTTTTGTAAACGGGACATTATTTCCATCTGCCTAGCCGATGGTCGGGAGCAGCAAAAAAATTGCCGTTTTTACCGCAAGGCGTCCCGTAAAAACGCCTGTATGTATTTTGTTTTTGATTCATACTGCGATTGTGTTGAAGCACAGCGCAGCACCCAATTTGTTACTTAATTCAGTTGGGTTAGCCAACAACAAATAACGAATAACCCCTGTTGCATGGACCCCTAATTTTGTACTGGCTAACCAGACCGCTCGTCCTTAAGGTTCAGAATTCCGTTACGTTTTCCAATCCGCCGGGGATGTCAGCTGGCCCAGCACCGCCCGCCGTATCCAATCCAGTCCCTGAATTGCAAGCCAGCTGTGGATATAATCGGTATCCTGATAGTTGCGACCGGCTTTGGTAAATTGCAAACCACGCGGGCCACGAAGTGCATAATAGGTTGAATGGTGATCGAAGGGGCCGATTAGGGCAAACCCTATTCCGCCCGCCGGTGCAGTGGATGCTGCCAGATCCGCGGCAAGGGCGCGGTAGTCCCTTTCATGTCCAAATTCTCGAGGAGCCAGACCCAATTTTTCCATCGCCTCAGACACCTCAATGGTATGATGGTCGGCCGTGATCAGACCGTCGAATCCGGCCTCGATCAGCTTCCGCGTCAGAAGGCCGCCGGTCAGGGTGTCAACCACGCCTATATTTAACTGGTTATTTGATAATAAACGTCCGATCACTTCCGGCACCGTTTCTTTCTCCTCTCCATAAATGGCAACCCCGAGTCGTCGCCGCACTTTGGCTTCGAGGGGCGCAATGAGGGCGTCGGCTTCCGCCTCCGAATCGGCCTTGGCCGTAATCCGGACATCGGTTTGGCCTGCATGGGCAGCCAGACCAACGGTAGGATTTTTGATCGTCATCAGGTCGCCGATCGCCCGATCAACGTTGCTTTCGCCCACCGCACAGGTCCTGAGAATCCGAATCTTGGTGGTTTTTGCGCCTCCCATCTTACTTACGAGTAGTGGAATCACTTTTTTCTCCAGCATATATTCCAACTCCCGAGGAACACCGGGCAAAGAGATAACAACTCCGCGATCACGGGTATCTTCACACCAATAGCAGGGAGCTGTCCCAACCGGGTTTGATAACGGCAGCGCACCTTCAGGGATATAAGCCTGGCGCTTGTTGTTTTCAGCCATCTCGCGCCCAAAGCTCCGAAAACGGGCCGCTATCTGTGACTCAAGATCGGTGCTGTAGACCAGTTTCCGGCCGGTAGCATTTGCGACAGCCTGGCGGGTAACGTCGTCGACCGTCGGACCGATGCCTCCAGAGGTTATAATGACGTCCGAGCGATCTAAGGCTAAATTGAGTACTTCCGTGATGCGGACTTCATTGTCACCGACGGTCGTTTTGTAGTAAATGTCAAGTCCTATTGAGCGCAAGGCCTTGGCCAGCCTGTTGGCATTGGTATCAACAATTTCACCCAGCAGGAGCTCCGTTCCGATCATCACAATTTCCGCCTTCATTAAAGAAACCTCCCCGATTCCTGACTGAATCTTGCTTGTGCTAACTCCCGGTTAGCGTCAATTCCAAAGTTTAAAATTTTTGCGTCAAACTATGCCATCAATTCATGAAAATCAACAGGAGATTCATTTTGTCAAACGACCCGGCTATTATTTACTAACGCGAAAGCATGAGACCCATCAGCAATGCCTGTCGGAAGACGTCAATCAACTTGTCAGGGATTGAGGATTGACATGCAGGTATGAGCGAATTACCGGTTGTAGCCCGCAAACTGGACATGAACAAACGCAGATCGACGGGAGATTAGAGATGACGACGGAAAAATCTAACAACCTTTTTGCGAGATTCATAGGCCTGGTCCACATCAGGCACAATGTCTACCTCTCCGCCGGCACCGCGGTGGGAGAAAGGATCTACGATCGTAATTGGAACTTCCAACCTATCCCAACCGTGGAAAGCGCCTTCATAAGCCTTCACCTCAACGACACGTTGTTCTTCCGGCTCCAGGCCATCCTTTAAGGCAAAGCAGGGACCAGAATTCTTTGCTGCCAGGATTTTACTCGAATAACCAATACCCATTAAGAAACGTCTTTTTCAATCAAAATTCTAATGGACTTTTTACCAAATCCATCATACCAATAGGCATCTAACAATCTTGAATCGAATAGGAAAATTCGAAGGGTTTAAGGGGGCCTTATGCAGACAAAAGAGGCAATGCATGGCTGGTGCGGTAAGGTATTGAGGGTTAATTTTACAGTCGGCCGGATCGTAACCGAAACGCTCGATCCAGAGGTTGCCAAATCCTACATCGGTGGTCGCGGACTCGGGATTTATTATTTGTCCAAGGAAGTCGATCCCGCGTGCGATCCGCTGTCACCCGCCAATAAGGTGATCATGGCCACCGGTCCCTTGACCGGAACTGCAGCGCCCACGGGCGCACGTTACATGGTTACAACCAAATCACCGCTCACCGGAGCCATCAGCTGTTCGAATTCCGGGGGAAATTTTCCGGCCGAACTAAAAAAAAGCGGTCATGATGCCATCATTTTAGAGGGTCGATCACAACGGCCGGTCTATCTTTGGGTCAACGGTGAGCAGGCCGAACTGCGCTCTGCCGAGCATCTATGGGGCTTGACGACCCATGAGACCGACGATGCGCTGCGGCAGGAAACTGTAGCTGCGGCTAAAACCGCCGTGATTGGGCCGGCTGGAGAAAAAATGGTGCGGATAGCAGCCATTATCAACGATAGGGATCGGGCCGCCGGACGCTCAGGAGTGGGCGCTGTGCTCGGTGCCAAAAATCTAAAAGGCATCGTGGTGAAGGGAGATCAGGACGTTTCCCTGTATGATCCAGAAGGATTCAAGGTTACCAACACCAAGTACCGCAATAATTTCAAGGAGGCCACCAAAGACAATCCGCCGCCGCTGCGACTGCACGGAACGGCAATTACAGTGGTCGGCACACAGAGTCATGGTGTGTTTCCGACCCGCAATTTTCAACAGGGCCAGTTTGAAGGCTGGGAGTCGATTTACGGTGAAACGCTTAGCAAAAAATTTCTGGTGCGAGCCAAGCCCTGCTTCTCCTGTCCGATCGCCTGCGGCAGGGTGACGAAAATTCCAGAGGGCCCGTACCGGGGTGAAGGCGAAGGACCCGAATATGAAACCATCTATGCGCTAGGTTCTGACTGCGGGGTCGATGACCTGGCTGCCCTGACGAAAGCCAACTATGAGTGCAACGAGCTGGGCATCGACACCATCAGCATGGGTTCTGCCATTGCCTGTGCCATGGAGTTATATGAAAAAGGATATCTGCCGGAGTCTGATGTCGGCATGCCGTTAAACTGGGGAGACGGGCAAGCTCTGGTGAACCTGGTAAGTCAAACCGGCAGGCGGCAAGGATTCGGTGACAAATTGGCCGAAGGCAGCCTGCGTCTTGCCACCGACTACGGGCATCCCGAGCTGGCAATGGTCGCCAAGGGTCAGGATTTTGCCGGTTATGAACCCCGCGGTGAGCAGGGAATGGGGCTGGCTTATGCCACTTCTCCCATTGGCGCATCGCACATGCGGGGAGATCCAGCATACTTCGAACTTTTGGGAGTGCCCACCACCATCGACCCTCTTTCCTATAAAGACAAGCCGCCGATAGTCGCCAGGTGGCAGGATGTGTTTGCGATTATCGATGCCGCCGGGTTGTGTGTCTTTTTTTCAGTTCGTTATCTAACGGATCTTACGTTGGATGCGCGTCCGGTCGGCATTATGGAATTACTCAACACTGCCACCGGCGCCAATTACGCTCTTGAGGAGCTGGAAATGGCCGGTGAGCGTATTTGTAATGCTGAGCGGCTGTTTCTCACACGGGCCGGCTTTTCCCGCAAGGATGACAGTTTGCCGCCGCGAATGACCCATGAACCGATGCCCGCCGGACCGGCCAAGGGGCATGTCTGTCATCTCGAGGAAATGTTGGGACCATATTACAAATACCGCGGTTGGACGGAGGATGGCATTCCGACTCCGGAAAAGCTGCGTGAACTCGGACTTAGTTAGATGGATTTTTTTTCAAAGAGGGTACCAGGGTACAAATGCAAGTGCATGTCGATACTTATGCCAATTTGCGGCAGTATTCCCCAACGGGGTATGGGCGATTTGAACTCACCCTGGCCTCCGATGCAACAGTGAAAAGTATTTACATGGCGATCGGAATTCCCGAGACCGTGAAAACCGTTGCACTGGTGAATGGCCGCCACGCCACCGAAATCACCAGATTAAAGGCCGGGGACAAAATCACCCTGTTCCCTCCAATGGAGGGTGGATAGGAGGATTGTGAAATTTGGAATGCGGGATGCGGATTGGTAGATAAAAACAAGGAATATTGAGTCGTGAACACTGCCGAAGTTGTGTTTCTAGGTTGTCTTAATCTTCATCTCCCTTGGGGTAATTTTTTCAAATGGATCAACTTTCTCTCTGAAAAACTCTACTCCGAATCCGTCTTTATTGGCCCGCACAACTTGGCCTTGACGTTTAACATGGCCATCCAGATATGGAAGTGCGATCGTGATGACGGATCCAACCGATAAAATTTTAGATGTCTTGATGAACAAACCTTGTTCGCTATAATTTATTAGCTCACCCTCGAAAAAACCCTCATCGGTAATAAAGAAGACATGTCCCGAATACTCGATCCTGGGATCATCTCTTTTTTCTGCGCGGATTTTTTTGTTAAAAGTTTTCATAATCAATCTTTCAGTTGGTTTGACAGAGTTAATAAATACCATGTGTTTCAAAAATAATGGTTAAATGCACAGATAATACATCGGCATTATTCAAATAAACTTAAAAAAAAGTGAACACTATAATTTTGGCAAGATGTTCAGACAGTCTAAGATCAATTCATAGGCTGCCGGCATCGATCAGGTTTGAGCCAGAAAGCAGATCCTTGTGGTTACGTAGAACCTTTGAAATTCTCTTCGGCAAGCCGGTGGCTTAGGAATTGAGTCAGAAAAGGGACATAATTTTTTTGGCGACATCGGTATTGTCATAAAAACCGTTGAACAGGCCAGCGCCAACACCTGCGGCGGATGTAGACACGGGCGAGCCCGTGTGAGTGTGGCTGGTCCAGCCCAAGCCGGCCCTCTGATTTAGCAAACGTGTCAGTTTAGCTGTAAAAGGATCGTACTCCCCGTAGCGGAGGTAATTGGCTGAACCCACAATGGTTTTGGCCCCGGACATACTCCGGATAAAAGCGTCGCGTAGCTCTTCAAGCTCGTCATCGGTAAGAACGAGCGGCCCATGACCTTTAACATCAAAACCAAAGTATTGCTTCATCAGAGGAATCATGTCCTCAAACCTGGCTTTGCTTGAATGGGTTTCCTTATGTTTAGAGAGGACTTCGGTGGAGAAGGCTTTAAAAGAAATGGTCTGGTTTTTGAGAATTCCAAAGTTTGTCTCATATCTGGTTTCTGCAATACCCAGTGATAAACCGCCGCACTCATGGTCGCCGGTAACCACAATTAGGGTCTCATCAGGGTGTGCTTTATAAAACTCGAACCCGGCTTTTACGGCCTCATCCAGAGCCAGGATGTCTTTGATGGCTGTGGCGGCATCGTTGGCATGACACGCCCAGTCAATTTTGCCGCCCTCAACCATTAAGAAGAATCCATCAGGACCTTCAAGCAGCTCGATACCCTTGCGGGTGAATTCGACCAGTTCGATGTCAGTCGGTTTGGTGTCGATGGCATATGGCAGCGCTGCTCTGTCAGGGAGTCGAGGATTGAAAGCGATCACCTTGCCGGCTCCTTTTTTCAGGTTCTCAAATTCCATTTTGCCTTTAACTATTCGGTATCCTTTTTGTTTGGCGACCTCAAGCGCATTGCCCAGCGGATTTTTCGATTTTCTCCCCTCCGGATCCAGCAATCCTCCCCCGGCAAAATAATCAAAATCGCTGTGGGCAAGGTCCATCGAAATTTCATGATACATGTCACGCGACGGTTGGTGAGCATAAAATCCCGCCGGTGTCGCATGGTCGATGGATACGCTGGAGACAATCCCCACTTTCATGCCTTTTTTTTTAGCCTTTTCGGCCATCGATTCGACCGGTTTCATGGCTGGATCGAGACCGACAACACCAATATTGGTTTTAACGCCACAAGCCATTGCGGTAGTGGCGGCAGCTGAATCGGTGATAAATCGGTCGTTGGCATGGGTAGTCGTTATCCCATGTGCTCTAAATTGGTTCATGATCAAGGCACCATCACCCTGGGATTTCGAAAAATTTTCTGCCGCGACGCGTTGGGCAATGGCCATGCCGTCACCAATAAATAAAAACACGTACTTGGCCGACATTGCTGCTTCAACTGGCAGACAAACAACCAAGGCTAAAACCATCGCCAGCGTGAGACCGAACCTTCGATGAATGATAACAGATCTCATAATTTTCTACCTTTTGTCATTATTGGGTCACAGAATACGCAGGTTGCGAGAATCCGACGGCTTCAGAAACTGATCGCCCGGCCAGGTTTTCAAGCAACGCGGTGGTGGTTAAATTACCGAAACCACATCCGGCTTATTTCACTATAAAACTTACTTCCGGCGTCGTTATAAAAGCACCTGAATCTGTCTGGCGCACACTGGCACTGACCGTATGCGGCCCGGGCTGCAAGTTCCACAGATATTTCCCGCCAGAGGTCGAGGCCACTCGCCGACCGTCGACATACCAGTCAACCGGTTGGGAGCCCCTCAAGTTTGCCAGTTTGAACACGAAGGCCTCCTGATCATCGGGAATTCTGGGATCCATAGCCAGCTGCATGCCTTCACTCGGATGCCTCAAAAACACCGGTTGGACATTTTCCGCTGAAAAGGTTCTGGTTTCGGGTTCGCTTCCGACGACAAACCATTCAGAAGTACTGGCACAATTTCCGTCGGCCGTTAACCCGGTGTCCCTGCAGATCTCAGCTTTGACCAGTAGCGGGCTGAGATACAGCGGGCGTGTCTCTCGATGGTGGTTGAGTTCTGCAAATATGGAGCGTAACACCAGCGCCGGTCCGTTGGCGCCGGTAATCCCCTCGGTGGCATCACGATCCAGATTCCCAATCCAGACACCCACTGTCAAACCATGATTAAAGCCAATGGCCCAGGCATCCCGGTAATCACTGGAAGTTCCGGTTTTAATTGCGGTTTGAACGGGAAATCGCAGCAGGCTTCCATCGTCGAACTCCAGTCGACGGGCTTCCGGATCGGCCAGGATGTTGCCGATTAGTGAGGTGATTTCGGCCGAAAATATTCGATTGGTATCTTCCTGCCGTGGGATTTCGTCCATCAAGAACCTTAATGGACGGTAAATTCCCCGCCGTGCCAAAACAGTGTATGCCTGGACCAGTTCCAGGAGGGTGATTTCGCCGTTGCCCAGCGCCAGCCCATCACCATAGTAATCCGGGTGCTGCTGCAGGCTTCGAATACCCAATTTGTGCAAACAGTCTAGAAACGATTCAACACCTACGAATTGAATTGCCCGTATCGCCGGGATGTTCAGTGAATTGCCCAGGGCCTCCCGGACCCTTATGGGACCATAATGCGTACGGCTGTAATTGTGATAGGCATGCAGCCCGCGGCCAACCGTCTCGGATAATGGTGAGTCATCTACTAAAGTCGCCGCCGTCCAGCCCTTGGACAATGCCAAGGCATACAAAAAGGGCTTCAGGGTTGAACCCGGTTGACGACGTGTAATAACTGCATCAAACCAGCTTGAGGCAACATCTTCAAGATGGGCTCCGCTGTTTGCCCAGGCCAGGACCTCATTTTGCCAATGATCCACAACCAATACCGCCCCATTTCTGGCACCACGATTCTTTAAATCCATTAGACGATGATCCAGGATGGTCTGTACGATGTGTTGCACGCCGCTATCAAGGGTGGTCCGCAATCGACTGGTACTTCGGAAGGTTTCGGGCGGCAGCATTTGATGCAGGTACTGAACAAAGTGATCGGCCGTCACTGGAAGACTCGTTTCCCTAATATTGATGTCTACGTTGTGCAAGCTAGCATGCTGCCCCTTGTCGAGAACGCCATATTCAAGCAGACGATCAGCCAGCTGAATCGCGGATCGAGCCAGTCTCTTCGAATTTTTACGCACATCCAGACGCGCCGGTGCCCGTACCATCACCACCAGTGCCAGCATTTCCTGGAGGCTCAAGGTATCGAGGTCACGGTCGAAAAAATCCCGTGCAGCTTGAACCACGCCCCGACGCTGGCCGGCGTATGGGATTTGGTTGAGGTAAAACTCTAGTATATCTTTTTTGGAGAACACCTTTTCAAGACGGCCGGCTTCGAACCCTTCCAGCCAACGAGACCAAAGGGTTCGTGGCCGTGGATGCCACATGCGGATTACCTGTTCACTGATGGTACTGGCACCGCGCACCGCATTTAGGGCCTTGATATTCTGAAACAGCGCATGCAGCCGCGCTGACCAATCAACGCCGTTATGGCGGTAAAACCGTTTGTCTTCGGATACGATAAAAGCCCGTAGTAAAAAGTGCGGAATATTGTGCAGGGAGACATGATCATGGATGTTCCAGCGATTCTGGTAGGTGATCGTGAAGGGCAGGCCGTTGCGATCCATGACCTGAGCCTTTCGCACTCCGGATCCGAGTGGTGAAAGAGAGCCCGGCAACGGAAGAAGGTCAACTCTGGTTTTCCAAATAAATACCCCAGATATCAATGCCACAGCGGATAACAACCCTGCAGTCCATCTTTTTTTTATTTTAAGCTTTAGATTCAAGTTTATTGGTTGATTGAGTTGATTAAGTTGACTGAATTAATTGGGCTGATTGGGTTTGATTAATCAACCATTAAATTTAATTCGATGTCTTCCGGCCATACATTTCCGCATTCCGAATTCCAAATTCCGAATTCAATTCCTTCCCACCTTCAACTCTGTCGGCACCCCCTGCCCGTAGACATCCGGATCATACATCTCCTCGGCGTGCACCGGCAAAACGACAAAGCTTCCCGGCGATATGGCCTGGGCCGTATAGGATAAGTGGTAATTCCCCGCTGGAAGGTATTCGGAGTAGAAGCGAGCGGCATTATGGCGCAATTCCCGGTGGTAAAAGCTCCAGCGTGAGACACCATAGGAAAACCAGTCACTGTAACGAAACCACCATGAACCGCCGGCAGCCTTAAAATTTCCCTTGTCGGCATCCACCTCGGAAGCCGTTGCCAGATCCCGATTCACCGGTTCCAGGCCTCCGGGTACGGGATCGTCAACCACCACGAAATTTTTTGCTGCCGGCAAAGACAAAAAAAGGTCCACCCGCACCAGATCACCGCGTTTGAGCTGTATGGGACTTTGAAGAAGCTCCCATTTACCTTCACGTTCCAGGCTATATTCACGATGGATTTCGATGCCGGCATTGATGGAATCTTTTCTCAGGGTTTTAGGTGAATAGGATAGCCTGGTGCTGTAATACAGACGGCCCTGCCCTGTCCTTTGCAGGCGAATTGTCGCCATGCGGCCCGGATCGCCGGTCTCAATGGATCTTTGAAACTCAACCGGATCATCACGCAAATCCGAAAATTTGACTTGCCCCATCGAAGCCGCATCAAATATTGCTTCCAGGGTCATGTCCGGTTTTTCGCGTTCGTACGCGCGTTGGTAATCAATCAGGGCATTCATGCAGAATATATTTTCCTGGGTGTTTTCCCAGTGGTCACGGTTTTTTCGGCTCTGGGTAATATAGCGCACGAGTTTAAAGGGAATATCACCAACCAGTTGTCTGCCCCCAACGGTACGACCATAGGCTGTCAGCGCACTTAAGATGGCGCCGTTGGTCCGTAAGGCGGAAGCAAGAATACGGGAATAGCTGTCGTCAATCACTTCACTGAAAACAAATTTGCCGCCGGATTGATGGGCGTGGGCCAGGAGCAGATTGCCAACCTCGACGCGCAACGCTTCCGATCCGGCCACTTTGATAGCCGCCAACAAAAAATGAGCCTTACCGAAAAGGCTCATCTGGGGCACGTGCGTCCGGTAGCGATGAAGATCGGAGAGGTTTACTTTGTTGTGCTCAACCAGGGCCGCCAGTGCCACAGCCCGAACCGTTGAAGCCATGCCTTTGGTGTAAAAATCCGGCATCACATTACGGCGCAACATGGTGAGAAGATATTCATGCAGCTTCTCCTCTACTGTGACCGGTATTGCGTAGCCGCTATGCCGCAACCAGTTAAAAGCCAAAGCCGTATAAGCACTGAGGTAAGGGCTGACATAGCGGTCCTGTGGAATATAATAGGTCATGCCCCCATTGGGTGCCTGGTAGGATGCGGCCCGCTCCAACATGGATTGGGGCAGGTGCTCACTGTCTTTCCAGGTGAAGTCATCGACTAGATATGACTTGAGGTTGTTATAATGGGAGGCCATCACTCCCCTGGTAAGGATCTGCTCCCAACAAACATAGGCATAATCCCGCAGGTATTGGAAAGCGCCTTCTAGGTTGCCGATCACGGTCGGCGACAACATCAGACTTACCCGGCCGACATCCGTTTTGATATCCTGCGGGAAAAAGATTCGCTCGGTAATTGCTGGTGCCGTCGTCGATCCATATGTGGCCGCCGTTTCCAGACGATAGCGCTTTCGAACCGTGATGGTGTGAACAAGACCGTCCCGATCCAGCTCGTCGCCACCGCGGACGGTCAAATTTATCGCGCCAGCAGCCGTCGTTTTCAGGGGAAGCCAGACAGTTGCGCGCTTGAAGGGTTCAACTTCTAATATGTGGGTTGCCTTTGGCATCTTCTGTCCGGCAGCGGGTTCGATCTTACCTTCTGCCGATAAGGTAACCGTCAGCTGTCGTCGTTGGGCGGTTCGATTCATGATACTGAAACCGGCTTCGAAACTGTCGCCAGCGACCACCTGGTTGGGCATCACCGGGCGAATCTCGGTTGCTCGATTCACTTTAAATTTACCCTCGCCCAACCCCATACGGTCGCCGGGAGTCACCGCCATGGCAAGGATACGCCAGCCCGTTAAATTATCCGGCGCTTTAAAGTCGATGATCGCTCGGCCGTCCTTATCCGTATGAATAGAAGGGTTCCAATAGCTGACAAACTTAAACATCGATCGCAGGCTTATGTCCGGACCGCCGCCCCCACCGGCGTTGGCCCCTTTTTTCTCAAATTTTTGCCGCCCCACCAAACGCATGAGCAAACCATAGTTTGCAAGGTCCAGTCCGTCGACTGTATAAAACCCCTTGTAGGGGTCGAAATAATCCCGACCCTTTGACAATAAATCAAAGACCGCCTCATCCAGTACGGCCACGGCCAGCTCCACCGGCTCGTCATTGACCGGATGACGAAAAGAGGCCTTGATTTCCACCTGGACATGCTCCCGGGGTTTGTAGGTATCTCGCTCGGGCTCGACCTGGACCCGAATCTCTTTGTATGGGTCGGTAACCGGCACCTTAACGTAACCCATGCGAAAAGCTGGTTTGCCCAGATCCACCTGATTGTCGGCCGGCGGTTTTTCCACCCGCGGTGACGTGACGACCACGGACATATAAAAACCCGGCAGGAAATCTGGCTCGATTTCAAATTCGATGACCGGTGTGGCACTTTGCAGTGTTTGCAGCCAACTTTTAAGGATACCGTAGCGTTCGACGGTGACCAGGGCCAGGGCGCCGGGAAAGGGATTTTTAATCAGATAGCGAGCCGTGTCACCAACGCCATATGTTGACTTTTCCGCAATGATTTCCAGGCTGTTGTCCGGCCGTTGCTGCCACAGAACCCGTCCCTTGCCGACAACCCATTGGTAGATTTCACTGCTGTGGTGACGGTTGCGGGTGTCTTGAATTGTTGCCGTAATTCGGTAGGATCCCGGATCCGGTGGTGTAAAACCACATTGAACAGGCTCCGGGGCAGATTTCAGTTCGCATTGGGCCACCTCAATCCATTGATGTGTGTAGTGGGTCAGAAAGGCATTGCCGGCTCCCTTAACCCGGGCGGCCTTGGTTTCGCGACGTTCAATCTTAACCTGAACAGATACATTCTCTTTGGGGATACCGGCAGCATCCACAACCAGCAGATCGACTGCCGCTGGCTCATCTTCTTTCATAATCCAGTCCGTGGATCGCAGCCCCACGTACCGATTGCGGCCGGCATAGTTGGCCGTCGCCCGGCCAGTGATATACTTACCACGATCGTCTCTTACCGCGCTTTCAACTACCAGCCTACCGTATAATATTTTGCTTTCGGGCAGGGTAAATCGAGTGATCTGATCTCCTCGGCCATCGACGCTGTTTTCAATTTGATGAACGGTTTGCCTTGAAGGTGCTCCCGGGACAAAGGTATTGAATCGGAACCCCCGGGCGGCCGGGTCTTCGGAATGAAAAAAACGACTAACCAAGGCCGCTGTCACCCGACTGCCGGCGTCCGTATAGGGACCGCCGGAGTGCAGTCTGGCCCGCGTGCTTACCTCAACCCTGTCTCCCGCTTGATAACTTTGGCTGCTTAGATCCGTGGTGACTTTAAAGGGCGACGGGGTAAAATCGCTGACCAGCACCCGTATGGGTTCCCAGGCGTTTTCGGTAAAAGCAGCTGTGAGCTGAAAGCGGTACCATCCCACCGCACCAGTTCTTGCCACTGTAAACTCGCCATCGTGGGCACCAAATTCGGACAACGCCAAATCGGAAACAGCATGCACAATTTTACCGGTGGGATCGAGAACTTCCAGGGTATAGCCATCCTTTGGGGCCGGCACAAAGGTCTCATTGCTCTGGTCTCGGACATAAAGCTTATATTGAATGGTATCACCGGCTCGGTAGACGCCTTGGGCTGTGGTGCCCCAGGTGTGAATATGGCCGTAAAGCGGTCGCATGGAGGGGGATACCGAATAGCGTGAGGCCCGGTAGGTATCAATCCGAAATTGATGATCCAGCGGCACCAAGGCCAGGTCCTCAGCCTTCTCAATTTTCACAAAAAACCGAGGCTCGCTGAGTTTATAGGCTTGCAAAAACTTTAATCCGGGATCGATTTCCCGGGTGCCGGCCAACATGGCAATCCCCGTCGAGTCCGTTTTTGATCGGGTAAGGGTTGTTGGATGCGGCGGCAATGCCATGTAGGTTTCGGCAAAGATTTTAACCGTGGCGTCGGCAACGGGTAGACCGGTTTTAAAGTCCGTCACCCACACCAGGGTGTTATAATGCCCGATTTTTACATGTACCTGAAAGGGCGTTACCTGGGCAAAAAACCAGTGATCCCAATAATCCTTGGAGACGGGAGGCTGGGTATCCACCCGACCCTGGACCACCCCGGATTGACCGTCGAGCATCCCGCGCACTTTCAGTGGCGTTCGGAAAGCAATATCTTCAGCCGACGGGATTTGCAACGCCTGTTTCCGGCCGCTTTGCTTTCCATCGGCTGTCAGACGATCATAGGTCAGGGTGACCGTTTTGAGATTTGTTACCACCAGGGGCATTTCTGTATCCGCGTCTTTTTCCAATACCGCCCGGGGATGGGTCAGGGAAAAATCAGGCGGCCGGTGATCGGTGACAAACCGAATATTGATGGATGCCGATAGACTGCGTCCGAATTCATCCTTAAAGTCATGGGGATCGCTTCGGAGGGAATAAATCTGATTGGCCTGCAACACTTCCGGCAGCCAGATTCTATATTTGCGTCCCTGCTTGTGGGGAGAGCGCAGTCTGGAGTATCCCCGACGATTGGCCCAAGGATCGTAATCTTTTCTACCTCCGGCCAGGTCAGGTACGATCATCACATGGTCTCTGACTTCCTCTTCGATTACCGGTGCACTGAACACCAGAGCGACGCGTTTTAACGGATTGCAGCGCTCTTTAACCTCCAAACCGGTCTCGATCGCAGCGATGCTAACTTTCTGATTGTCATTGTCGGTGCACTCAATCCCTTCGAAGGCAAAATCTGGGAATGTGTGAAACGAAACCAGTACGCGGTTTTCTGCACCCCGCTCCGGTCCGTCAGCGGAGACCAGTCCCGGCTCAACCTTCAAAGCCACTTTCGTTTCTGGGGTAAGTTCAACCGTTGGAGATATCAGCCAGATCCGCCGCGCGATGGCACCTTGGTTTGCCGCAGATTTCGCTTGTTCGATTCGGGATTTATCAGCTGGCTTATCGACACCGGTCACATGATGGATCTTATCACCCGGCGGGAACAGAATAGAGGGTGCCTGCCTGTCATCAGGATCCGGCTCCACACTTAGTGCGATCCGACGCTCATTGGGGCCATTCGCCATCATGAAAACGTGCTTTCCCACCGATTCTCTGGAAACCGGCTGATTAAAGGTCAGACGAATAAACGGCATGCCGGGTGCTTTCCAGGTATTAAACCAGGCATGGCGCACCTTGGGCCGTTCAGTCACAAAACTGTGTGTCACCGGTTCGGCCAGGGTCGCACCGTCTTCGGCCTCGATACCGGGATTCACTACGATATCATAGCGGGTAGCAGGCACCATGCGATCGGCTTCATCCAGCTGGCAGGCGAGTGCCCGGGTATTCAGCCAGCGCCACTGGCAGTCGAGACCCGGAATTATGGTAATGGAAATTTCAGAAGCTTTGCGCTCCATGCGACCGACCGGCACTACCGCTCGATTAAACTCAAAAACGATCTGCCGACCCGGGGCCACGTCATCACCGGCAGGGATAATGCGATCGATATTCAGCCCGGGTCGGCCGGTGTCGGACGTCACGAAAGTCGGTAGGAAAAAATCAAATAAACTAAATAAGGCGACGAGACAGACCATGGGCACTCGGCTCAAAGGTCGCATATGTTATCCTCCTGGGCGTCGATTTGACCTTAGATTGAAGATCTTCATTGTACTAGAATCCACAGCGACCGCAAACAGAAAATCAGATTGTTAATCAGCGACCACCAGCAGAGCAGAAATTTTAAGTAGGCCCCTCGAAAGGGCCGTAGCGACCCTCTGCTGGTGGCCGCTGATTTTTAAAAGAATTTTTTGATCTTGGTTTTATCGCATCTGTCAGTTTTGATGACCACTTGTCCGATTCATTAATGGCAGTATATTGTTGGCTTCAATCGAATTGGATGCCGGTTGCTCAGCTGGTCTAAACAAATACACTGTATTAAATAAGAAAAATTCTTTTCCGGAACCAGAAGGCGGCAATCTTATTTTGACATCGGACCCTTTCTTGTATATGAAAACAGGGGGCACACCCTAGTTGCATAAAAAACAAACAAAAAATGATGTTAAAAAAACTCGGGTCAACAAAAAATTTAGAATAAATAAAATATGTTGAAAGATAGAGACAAGAAGCGATTTTCAACCTACCTGATGGCAACATTTGTAGCCCTTGCAACCCTGTCGGTCTTTGTCATTCTGATCGCATTGTATGGATATTTCGGCAAACGTGTCGAGTCTGCGTTTCGCAAAAAAATACTGGCTGAAAAAGGTCAGGCCGAAATTATGCTCGATAACCGTATTTCCAGTATCGTCAGTACGTTAAACAACCTTGGATCTGATAATATTATCCGGGTCACCGTAATGCTCGACGGAACTTCTCAAATAGAAGAGCGGGTATCGGAATTCAGCCCTCCCGGTGAAGGCGTTTACTTTTTTATCAAAAAGCAGGGCAATAATTCCGTAATTCCCGCCGACTACCCCCAAATATCCACAGAACTGGTCCGGTTTGCACAAAAAAATTATCCCTACGGAGAGATTTTCGAAGACGGGGGAGAAAACCGTTTGGTGTGGTGGTTTTCAACCCCTATTATGCATCAAACAAGGCTCATGGGGACCGCCCACGCCTTATACGATATGACCCAGGACCTGAAGCTGATGAACTCCGTTCGCCAAACCGTGAGTGGCGAAATCGCGATTCTGACCTCCGAAGTATTGCACAGTTTGACTTCGGACCGGACCTCACAGTTAAATGACGAGACCCTTCAAAACATGACCTTGAATCCGGAACTCGTCCCTTTGGGCGATCGATTTATTTTATCCAAAATTTATGGCTTTAATAACCTATATTTCCAGTCCTCCTTAGAATCTCTGGTCGCAGACAAGCGCAAGGTTGCTTTCTGGATCGGATTGCTCTCGATTGTTATTTTGGCAGTCTCCACCCTAGTATCCATTTCTCTCGGCAAAAAAATGGTGGAACCCCTGCGCCTAATGACGAAGAAGGCAATTCAAATCTCCGAGGGTGAAAAAAATCTGCTCTTTGAAGACGCCCACAACAGTTACTGGGAATTCGATCAATTGTCCCAGGCTTTCAACTACATGCTGGCAAATTTAAAGGATGCCGAAGAACAATCCCGTTACAAGGAACTACTGGAAAACGTTGATGATGCGGTCTACATCCTCGATTTGGAAGGCAATGTACTGGAGGCCAATGAAGCAGCCCATTCCTGGTTGGGATATCCACGGAAGCAGTTTTCAGAGTTGAATATCGCTGACATCATACCCCGGGGAGATGCCCGTTCAATTGTTGAACAGCTGGGCAAAGGTATCCGGAAAGGTTCCCACCAAAAAATCATCGTTGAGACCACCCATGCAAGGACGGACGGGGAGCTGATTCCTGTTGAGATCCATTCCCGCGCAATTTCCTATCGCGGTCGCCATGTGATTCTCAATGCCGTCAGAGACATCACCTTGCGAATTGAGGCTGAACGAGATAAAAAACTCCTGCAAAGCCAACTGCTTCATTCTCAGAAAATGGAGGCTATCGGGACCCTTGCCGGTGGGATTGCGCATGATTTCAATAATCTTCTGATGGGAGTCCAAGGGTACATTTCTCTGATGCGGCTGCAAACAAATCCGGATGATCCAAATGCTGAATATATCCAGGGAATCGAAAATGCAGTCAAAAATGCCGCCAATCTAACCAAACAGCTGCTTGGTTTTGCCAGAAAGGGAAAATACGCGGTTAGACAAACCTGTATCAATGATCTTGTCATTAGCAGTACCAAAATGTTTACCCGCACCAGAAAGGAAATTATAACCCACAAACATCTCCAGGACAACATCTGGAATGTCAGGGTCGACCGAGGGCAAATCGAACAGGTGCTGATAAACTTATACCTGAATGCCTGGCACGCCATGCCCCAAGGCGGCGATCTTAGCATACAGACG
>JAAUYD010046979.1_pt1 | contig 17791 bp, 11 predicted proteins | sample 7278101 | NCBI WGS metagenome assembly JAAUYD01 (sample SAMN14350128, study PRJNA611818) | marine sediment metagenome | isolation source: surface marine sediment (0.6m) | place: French Polynesia: Moorea | collected 2018-08 | reverse complement strand
TTGTTCGGTGTGATGTGCTTAACGAATGGAGTCCATCCATCAGCGAGGCGGGCAGTTCCCAGAGTAGACAATCGGCCTCAAAGCTTCGCTCTTTTGGGCGAGGATTGTCTGGAGCAAATTCCGTTTGCTGCGGAAGCGTTCGGAAACGATCTAACCAGTAGTCTGTCGACGCTTCGATTTCTTCGAGATAGTCCGGCTCAAGCTGCCGATCAACGTAGGTCTTAAAACTGTCGGCAACAGGAAGTGCCGCCTCGCTACCCTGAACTCGAGCGGTATAGAGACGGCTTAGGTCACTGATGAGAGGCTCGAAAGACCACCCATCGCACACAACGTGATGTGCACTTACAAACAAGTTGTGTTTGGTCGGCGAAAGGCGAATAAGGCGCGCCCGAATCAGTGGCCCGTTGCGAAGGTCAAACGGCGTCGTAACCTCCTGAAGCTTCGCGCCTTGAATATCTGACGCCTGAGTTGAGCCATCGCGGCCGGTCCAGTCTTCGACTGGCAGACTTATACGTAGCGATTCAGCGACTAGTAGCGACTCCCCATCCGCACTAATTGTGGCTCGCAGCGCATCGTGCCGAGCAACCACGTCATTCAGAGCATGCTCGAGTTCTTCGGCACTGAGGTCACCTACCAGTTCGAGCACGATCGACTCGTTGTAAGCACAGGATGCATCTGAGCCGAGCTGGCTCGACAACCATACTTCTTTTTGCGGTTCCGTAGTCGGAAACGAAGCGCCAATTTCCGCGCCTGCAAAAGGATCGAAATCGACTGATCGACCGGCGCTGTCGCTTAGCTTGTCATTGCTCACTTAATTAACCCCCAATCTGCAAATATTTTCCCGGACGGTCCGGATCAGGAATGAACCAACCTGGGTTTCCTTCAGGATCTCGGCCGAGGCGCGCGCCCTCTACCGGAGGCTCGCTGCTAAATTCTTTCACGGGACTTTTTTCCGTGTTTCGAGCCACCTTCCGATCTATCCGCAGAGTCTCGAGGAATCCCATCTCGGCGATTGACTCAATCGAACGCATGAAAGCACGCTTGACCTCTTGCAGGTCCTCGCGAGTATGTGAGTCCGTGAGGAAGCAAGGACGTCCATACCAAGCATGAACGCCGTTGTATCTCAACAGGTAAAACAATAGTTCCTGAAACGGTGAATCCCAAGTGCTCTTGAGGTTCATTAGCGAGCCAAAATTCTCAAATCTCCAAGGTGCATTGACCTGCTCGAAGTACTCGTTCATATCGCCGACAAATTCGTCCGAGAGCTCGTTCAATTTCTCCTGCAATTGTGGTCCGCTGTCTTTCATGTATTGGAGCGCGGAACGCGAAGCAGCCATGGTCAGAGGATGTCGGACGAAGGTCCCAGCAAAGTATGTGACCCCGACCTCCGGGATCGAATCATCGCCGAACTCCCAGTAGCCGCCATCAAGCGCGTCCATGTATGCACTCTTTCCGGCGATGATACCGATTGGCAAGCCTCCTCCGACGACCTTGCCATAGGTCGCGAGATCCGCATCGATCCCAAAGTAACCTTGGGCGCCTTGCGGATGGACGCGGAAACCGGTAATCACCTCATCGCAGATCAAGGCGGCGTCAATCTCCGTCGCAACGTCTCGTAGCCTTTTGAGCCACTCGGTCTGAACGTTTCCGGGATCCCCACCTTGTACACATTCCACGAGAATGCCAGCCACATCGTCCTTATGTTCTCGTATCACATCAAAAACGCTGTCGTCCCCAAACGGCAAAACCAGCATATTTTCGACCGACTCACGATTAACTCCTGGCGAAGAAGGCAAGGTCTTCATCGATGGCGTGCCTCTGACCAACACTTCGTCGAAAATGCCGTGATAGTCGCCATCAAATGTCACTATAAGACCGCGGCCCGTCACCGTTCTCGCAATACGAACTGCTCCTGCAACCGCCTCGGAACCGGTGTTCGAGAAAGCCATACGCTCCGTGCCGCTAAGCTCACAAAATAGTCTCGCAACCTCGCCAGCCAAACTCGTCTGTGGTCCAATTTCCAAGCCGAGATCGGTTTGCTCGTGAAGCGCCTTTCGAACGTACTCCGGAAGATGGCCAAGCATGTTCGAGCCGAATCCGTTCAGCAGATCGATGTACTCGTTCCCATCGACATCCCACACTCGCGAGCCAGATGAACGCTCAACGACGACCTGATAGACCATCTCTTTGAATGCCGGCCTGAAACCGGATGCCGTGCGCGGATCCGCTAGAAATGCGCGGTGCTCCTGCGCAAAGGACTTTGACCGAGCGGTCATCGCGTTGTAGCGACGGATGAAGTCCTGCAGATTTGCCGATTGTGCTTGAGTCAGGTCGTCCGCACTCCTGCTGATTTTCGCACCAGCTCGAGGCGCTTTGGCAACACCTGTGGACGTCGGTGCAGCAGCACTCTCTTCGGCCAAACCGCTTTTCTCGGTTCCACTTGTTGGGATAGCGGGCGCCGAAGCCGCTTGGACGCCAGCAGAAACTGCGGGCGTACCAGACAACACAGCAAGTTGCTGCCTCATGATATCCAGTTGCTGCTGAACAAGACTCTCTACTACTGAACTGTTTTGCGTCTGAGATTTCATTTCCTCTCCACCTGATTGCAGCATCTGAGTGGTGACCTGTGAGTCGGCTATAGGTTGTGCCACGGCGACAGGAGGAGCTCGATCCTCCATCGGCAATAACTCACTCAAATATTCTGCCAGTAACGTGACGGTAGATACGTCTTCCATAAGCTGCCGGAACGTGACTTTCTGTCCGAACTCTTTCTTTAGCGCTGTTGCCGCCTGCGTGAGAAACAAGGAATCGAATCCCTGTTCAACGAACTCCAGGGAGTCGTCGATCTGGTCGGCATCAAGGCCTGACGTGTCCGCAAGAACACTCCTTATTCGCTCAGATATCCCACTAAGCCGATCCGTTTCGGACATACATTCAATCCCTATTGCTTCATCTGTTACTTGATCGTTACTCGATTCACTCACAACCGGAACGTCAGCTGAATCGAGTGCAACAGCTGGTGACATTGCCATATCAGTCGTTGACGGGGGCGCCCCTACGTCCGCCCAGAATCGCTTCTTCTCGAATGGATACGTCGGGAGAGGAGTCTTAAGACGCGCGCTGCCTTCATGTAGCGTTTGCCAGCTGGGCTGCAGTCCCGATATCCAGGCTTCCCCGATCGCCTTGAGCCAGTTAGTTTGATCGTTTTCGACCCCTGAGTCCGTGCCTAAGCTTGGTATTGCTCTATGCGAGCCGCCGGTAGCTCGGATCTGCTGCCGGGACAACTGGGTCGCTGCTTGCCTTGGACCCGCCTCAATCAAGACCCATTGCTCATCCTGCAGAAGCGTAGCAATCGCCGGGGCGAACTGTACTGTCTCTCGAAGCTGCTGGCCCCAGTAGCCAGGATCAACCGCCGTCGATGACTCAAGCCAGTTACCGGTAGCCGTCGAGACGATAGGAATCTTCGGTCGATTGAGCGACAGTGATGCAATAAATTCGCTGAGTGGCTTAACCGCTGCCTCCATCGACTTCGAATGAAATGCGTGTGACGTGTGTAGAACAGAATTCGCAATGTCACTTTGCTCCAGGCGAGCCGCAAACTGCTGAATGTCCTGATCCGGTCCAGCCACTACACAGAGGCTTGGCGCATTGATGGCAGCAATGCAGAGGGGCTCTTCCACAATGCCGGCAATTTCAGCGGCCGACGCTCGCACCGATAGCATTGATCCAGGCGGCATGGCCTGCATCAACTCGCCGCGCTTGGCAACCGTTCGCACCGCGTCTTCGAGTGAGAATACGCCGGCAATACACGCAGCGACGAACTCGCCTATGCTATGACCAATCAGCGCATTCGGTTTAATACCAAGCGACATCCAGCCTTTTGCAATCGCATACTCAACCGCAAATAATGCAGGTTGCGCGTTGATGGTCGCCTGCAGCACGCTATCGTCACTCTCGTCGGCAAACACCATCTCGGTCAAATCAATGCCGGATGCTTGTCGAGCGATCTCAGCGCAATCTTCGAAGGCCGCTCTGGCCGCCGGATTTGCGGCGATAAGGCCCTCGCTCATCTTCTTATGCTGGCTACCTTGACCCGGAAACAAAAACGCCGTCCTCGGGTCGTTAGCAACCTGTTTTCCACGTCCGCCCAACGACGACTTCGGGTCGAGGAGTGCCGCGGCGACCTCGCCACCCGACGCTCCCACGACGAACCGACGCTCCGCAAGTCGCGATCGGCCAATCTGAAGGGAGAAGGCAGCGTCCGCCAGATCTCTTGGATCGGCCTTTTCAATCGCCGCCGCGAGCTGCTCAGACATGTCCTTGAGCGCCGCCTCGGATTTTGCGGAGATCGGTATCAGCTGCTGTGCCGACAGCGGCTCTTCAGACGAACCTTTATCAGGCCATTCTTCCAGCACAACATGGGCATTTGTGCCTCCAACGCCAAATGAACTCACGCCGGCACGACGTAGTCCCTCAGCCTGTAGCCATTCGCCTGTTTCTTCGACGACTTTGAAGGGCGAATTCTCGAAGTCGATTGATGGGTTAGGAGATTTGTAATTGATACTCGCTGGAATCTTCCTGTGGTAGAGGGCCATCGCTGTCTTAATCAGCCCAGCCGCACCTGCTGCCGCCACCAAGTGCCCAACATTACTCTTCACCGACCCAATGCCGCAGTATTGATTGTACGATGTGTCGTGCCGGAACGCACTTGTCAGCGCCTCTATCTCAATTGGATCGCCAAGAGGTGTTGCTGTGCCATGCGTCTCAACGTAGCTGATTGTATCCGCCGAAAAACCGGCTTGGTCCATAGCTTGTCGGATCACATCTGCTTGCCCGTTCACAGACGGCGCAGAAAAACTAACCTTGTCATTACCATCATTGTTGACCGCAGCGCCACGAATAACCGCGTAAATTCGGTCGCGATCTTCAACCGCATCTTCGAGCCGTTTCAGGACCAAGGCGCATACGCCGCTATTGAAGAGAGTTCCGTTCGCTCCTGCATCGAAAGGACGGCAATGACCATCCGCGGACAGCATACTGCCCTCTTCATAGATATACCCAGCGTTGACAGGTACGTCGATTGACGAGCCTCCGGTCAACGCCACATCGCACTGGTACGTTAGCAACGACCAATAAGCATGTACCACAGCGACCAGAGATGTTGAGCACGCCGACTGTATGTCTATACTCGGTCCTCGCAGGTCCAACTTGTACGACATGCGAGTGGCGACATAGTCTTTGTCATTCGCCGTAACTACGTTGAACTCGCCATATGAATCAACGAGGTCAGGTCGCCTCAGTACATTATTCGTGAAATATGTGTTGACTCCTGTGCCCGCATACACGCCAATCAGCCCCGACCGATCCTTGTCGACACCAGCGTGCTCCAGCGCTTCCCAGCCTACTTCGAGAAACTGCCGCTGTTGCGGGTCCATGACTGTTGCTTCGGCCGGGGAAATGCCGAAGAAGAGTGCATCAAACTTATCCGCGTCTTCTACGATTCCGCGCGCCTTGACGTAGGAACTGTCGTTGCGAATTGCAGCCGGAATAGACTTGTCTAGCTGATCGTCGTCAAAAAATGTGATGCTCTCACGTTCGGATAAGAGGTTTGCCCAGAACTCGTCAACATTCCGCGCGCCAGGAGCGCGACATGCAAGACCAACGATTGCGATACCATCGAGATTCTTCAACTCTTTTTCGCTCACGTTGCACCCCTCTGGGGCCGAGGCTTAAACCTTTTTACTGCGAGACGTTGCTGTTCTGCTCGTGCGTCGTCGCGTTGCTTCGACTCGTTGCCGGAAACATGAGACGCTCCCGCAATGAACTTTCCAAGACCGCCAACAGTCGGGAATTGAAAGAACTGGGCAGCAGTCAGGTCAACGGAGCAAGTCCTGGTTAGTTCTTCGATGACACGAAGGCCAATCATCGAGTTGCCACCGAGGTCGAAGAAATTATCCAATGTCCCAACCTCGGCCAAGCCCAACTCTTCGCGCCAGACCCGGGCAATCTTGCGCTCTAGTTCATTCGCGGGCTCTACGTATGCATTGACGAGAGCCGGCCGTTCATTTTCCAGCTCGGGTAAGGAGTTTCGGTCTACTTTCCCGCTCGGTGTGAATGGCATTGTGTCAAGCCAGACTATCTTCGCAGGAATCATATAAGGAGGGAGTTTCTGCAGTGCGCCGCTACGAACGAGCTTCTCATCAAGCGCCTTGCCTGATTCGGTTGAATAATAGAGAGTGATCGATTCGGCACCCGACGCGCTCTTCCTGACGATCGCAGCGACGTCCGTTACATCGTCAACAGCCTGCGCGACTCGTTCGATTTCACCCAACTCAATACGATAACCGTTAATTTTGACCTGATGATCGAGTCGGCCAATGAACTCCAGCTCTCCGTCGCCGTTCAGCCTGACCTCGTCGCCTGTCCTATACCAGCGGGTCAACTCGCCATTAAGCGCGTGCTCGACGAAACTCTCTCGATTGAGGTCGTCCCGTCCAACGTATCCGTCCGAAAGCTGCGGACCGGCAAGCTGAAGTTCCCCCCGAACACCTATAGGAACAAGCTTCCCATTGCGTACTACAATCGACTGCATGTTCGGCACCGGCCGCCCGATAGGCACAGTATTCTCTGACGCCGGACTCCGTGCAGGGTCGTAGAGTGTAGACGTCACGGCTGCCTCTGTTGGGCCGTAACCATTTCTGAAAGAGATGCGTTCCCCGGTTAGCTCCTGCCAAGCGGCGAAAACCTCCGGCGAAACCCTGTCGCTGCCAGCGATAACCAACCGCAAGTCCTCGGGTGGCAGCAATGAACGCGATGAAAGATAACGCACCCACTCGTGCCAGTAGCTAGCTGGCAAGTTCAAAACGGTTACGCCATTCGCTCGGACGAAGGAGTTGAACTCACCTATGGACAGCTGCTGCTTATCCGGGAGCAAGACGACACAACCGCCGTTCATTAGTGTAGGAAAGATCTCCTCCACTGCCACGTCAAACACTGGTTTCGCAAATTGCAGGACCCTGTCAGAATCACAAAGCTCGTAGTCGTCTGATATTGCAAGATTGTGCGCGAGCATGGCAGAACGAGAGATCTGGACGCCTTTTGGTTTGCCCGTTGAGCCCGATGTATACAGAATGTAGGCGCCGTGGGAAGACGTATCTCGCACGTGATCGACGCTGCTTGAGCCGCGATCAGGTATAGCCTGCACTGGAACCCCAATCTCACCGGCGTCCCCCTCCTCCGTCGCGACCACGACAACAACTCCAGAGTCACCGCAGATGTACTTGGATCGCTCCAACGGAAACGTCTTGTCCAGAGGCACATAGGCGCAACCGATCTCGAGCACGGCCAGTAGCATCGCTACCAGTTCCGGCGACGACTCCAACATGACGCCCACACGTTGCCCGGGCTCGAGGCCCGTTTGCCGAAGCCAGTCAGAGTATGCGCCCACCATCTGGCGCAGGTCGCCATAAGTGATCTCTTGCTCGTCACATTGGATTGCCACCGCCTTAGGATTGCGCTGCGCTTGATCCAGCACTATCTCTGCACTCGATGCCGCGTCACGCTGTGGGAGGTAGTCGCCGGCCCCGTACGAGAGCACCAGACTGCGTTCGTCGGCTGGCAAACAGTCCATTTGGCTCAGCGAGCATTCGGGGTGTGTCGCAAGAAACGTGAGAACTGCAGCAAATTCTGCTGCACGAAGCTTCGCTGTACTCGTCGTCACGTAAGCAGCATCAAAGGTGACAGAAACAGAGGCTGAATCGTGCGCTTCAACGATATTGAAATGCACTCTGGACCCAAAGGGCAGGCTGACCACCGACGGCAATTGCCCACTTGCCGACCTTGTCTGACCGGTATTCAGAACACCCGGTTGAAAAGTCATCGTAACCGCGTCGACAGGATTAATTTCCGAGCAGAGAAGCGTGACCTTCGACTTGGCACCGAGAGCACAATCACCAAATGTCTCATCGGGATCGACGATCGAAGTTCGGATGACCGGCAGATTAGGCCTGAAAGCTGCTGCCGAATCAGGCGAGCAGGTCAAGTACTCTGGTACCTCGCTAGCGCCCAGGTATGAGAGATAGTATTTCCAGGCTCTCTCCAAGACGGCTTCAATAGATGCGCCCCGGTTTTCCGCGAGGCTGGCAAAACTCTCGAGTACCTGGAGCGGCAAATCGACCTGTTGCCAATGTTGAAACTGCACCGCACATCGCGAAGACGAGGGCTCGCTTTTGTCGCCAAGGTCAAGGACCCATTCGAAAGACAATTCCTCGGCCGCCGCGCCATTTTGAAACACCTTCGGAGTAGCACGCTCCTGATCGACGTCGACCAGATGGCGCAACAAGTCCAGAGCACCAATCTCGTTGCCTAGCATCGGCGACATCGCAATCGATACGACGCTTGAGGAAGATTTCTCAGTCGACATTACGACTGACACAAGAGGACCGTCAGTCTCATCGATTCGATCCGCTTGTGCGAGGAAGTCGAAATCCGGCCCGCGCTCCAGGACCTCGACCAAAGGAGAACAAATTTGGGCGACAATGTCATGCGAGCCAGAGGCGCCAAATATAGTGCGTAGAGAATCATTGTTCTGGACGAACCCTACGAGACGCGCTTCGACCTCTTCGGCATCGGGTACGTTGACTGCAATGGCGCGCACGTAAACGACGGGAATTGCGGAATCTGACTGGGCCCGCCATTTCATGGCAAGTGACTCATCTGCATGCAAGGCACGCAAGCGCTCGAGGACCGGCCCGGCGAAGGGATCGAAATCCACCTCACAGCCGTTTCGATTCTGCTTACGTGTATCCTCGTCCATCGTTAAGCTCAGCCTACCTTCCCGCGGTTCCTATCTTGATCAACCTCTCGCAGAGGCGAAGTGAAGAAGCCCAACATATCGAGCTCTCCTACTGAATCAGTGCTTGCCACCCCTGTTTGGAGATGCGCCAATCGACAACGTTCGCGCTCCTCCAATTTTCGCCCGACAACTCTGCAATTGACAGCGTAGCGACCAAGAATGACCAAGACTGATGCCTGTGTCACATCTTCCTGAGTGCCCCCAGTCACATTATCCAATGCCCCAAGAAACTAATGAACCAAATTATGTAAAAAATATCGACAGACAGTGCTCTACGTACGTGTGAACGTCTCTCGCAGGACAAATTTGTTATCCTGCAACGACGTCGCTTTTATTTGAAAATATCAGGCTTGGACCGCTGCGCATCGATGGTCGAACCGTTTTTCTTTGGCTCGAATGACGAGCTTTTTGCCATTTACCACCCTGCTTCTGGCGCGCCCAGGGGACACGGGGTGCTCATTGCACCGCCGCTGCTCAATGAGGCGATGAGAGCCAACTATGCATTGCGTCAGATCGCGTTGAAGCTCTCGGCATCGGGGTTTGACGTATTACGTTTCGATTTTGCTGGCACTGGCAACTCGGCGTTGGATATATCCGAAATTTCAGTGCAGCGCTGGATGGCCGACATCGAAAATGCCGCTAAAGAGCTTGAAGATATTGCGGGGTCGATCGCTTTTAGCCTTGTCTCTGTACGGTTTTCGACATTTCTCTGCAGTCAACTGGGCCTCAATCGGCGAATCACCCGCCATGCGATGTGGGATCCGTTGATGTCCGGGAAAGAATGGCTGGCCAGCCTGCGGAGATCACAGGATGCGGCGTCCAAAAGGCTCCCGCACGCACAACTCGATCGCGATACCGAGTTCATGGGACATCGTGCACCTCCGCATTTCGCGACGGAACTAGACGAGCTAACTGCGCTTCCGCCAGTGGGCGACGAGCAACTTCGCATCTATCATGAAGAGAGCACAGCGAATCGGTCAGGCCGCCAGACTTCGGACTATGACAAACGTTTGCCTTTCGAATGCAACTGGGAAAGTTTGTCATCTCAAGTGCTCTATCCTCATGCTGTAATTGACAATATATGCGATTTCCTGGTTTGAAGACGTACCCGCTGCTTTTGGGGAAAGATCGACGGTTATTCGGTGTTTGCACGACTCCGTCCAATCATCGGGACTCTCTTGGCGCGATCATCTTAAACGCTGGGTTACTCCATAACGTAGGTCCGTTTCGCCTGCATGTGAATCTCGCTCACGACCTGGCAGAGTTAGGCATCCCATCAATTCGACTGGACCAGTCGGGTAAAGGAGAGAGCCCAGCACGGTCCGAACTGAATTGGAAACAATCGGTACTCCAAGACTACGATGATGCCTTTGTCGAGCTACAGAAACTTGGCGTCAATCGGTCGATTCTTATCGGACTTTGCTCCGGAGCCGACGACGCGATGCAGATCGTAAGTCAACGGACATCTGTCTGTGCTTTGTTGATGTTCGACGGATATGCCCGCAAGACATCCGCGTTTGAGGCCAGGAAAAAAGCCGAAAGCGGCGGAACTTTGAAGTCCTTGTTGCGTAGTGCCTCTTATCCGTTGCGCTCACTACGCGGCATTGGCAAAAGTAAAAAGAGTAGTGTTGCGATCGACCTCCGGGACTGGGACTCTGATGAAGAAATGACAGGCATACTCACCAGATTCGTTGACAATGGCGGTCATATCTTCGCGGTATTTACTCCCGGGCAGGACTATTACAACTACGAGGGTCAATTCGTAGAAACAGTGTCACATGCCCGCGACTCTGCAAAAGTCCGAGAGGTGTACTTTGATGACACAGACCATACATTCTCTCGAGTTGCACATCGCGAGAGACTGCGGGCGGATGTGGTCGAATGGGCAAAGTCGCTTGTTGATGAACCGGACTAATCCTCGACAAATGCGCAGACGCGGGCCCAAAAGACTAGTCAGCGACATTGCAGCAAGAATTCCGGGCGAGATCGCACTTGCGGCAGCCGAAGTCGGCACCTCTGTGCCAGCTGACTTTCCTGTCGACCTGATTCCAGCACGTGCGGTTAAGAAACGGCAACTCGAATTCGTTGCCGGCCGCATCGCGGCAAGGGAAGCGATGGAGGAGCTAGGCCGAGACGCAACCTATCCCGGACGCGCTCCCGATCGTCGACCTTTGTGGCCGAAGGGTCTCGTCGGTAGCATCACGCATACCGCCGACTATGCCGTCGCAGCTGCAGCCAGGTCTAGCGACGTTGTAGCAGTCGGAATAGATCTTGAAGACCAACAACAACTGGTTGACGAAATAGGCCGGCACATACTCTCAGATGCGGAACGAGAAGCCTGGAACTTAGACAAATCGGCGCAAAACAGTAGCTTCGTGTCACTTTTTTCGTACAAAGAAGCAATATTCAAGTGCGTCTATCCGCGGGTTGACGCCTACATCGATTTTCTAGATGTTGAACTGTCGCCCGGGAAGAATGGTCCTTCTGCGCGGTGTATCAATCCTCGTCATCCCGCCGCAATCTGCGTCAGCCAGGTTACGGGCGTGATGTTATCGATGGATGGAAGAATCTTCTCTGCCTGCTGGATTCTTGAGACCGCGCCCCTGATGAAACAATAGTCGCCGACGCATCAGGGTCAGGACTCATTTTCGCCCAGAACGCGGGAGGCATTCTCGCACAACACCGCTCTCACAGAATCGGCGGGTGCGTTCTGAGACGAGAATGCATGCATCACCAGCGCTAGCTGGCGGAATACAGGGACATACAAAGCATCAGAGCCAAAGACGACGCGCTCGGGGCTAACAAGTCCAAGCATCTTCTCGATTGCATCGTACGAAACGCCTGAGGTGTCGGTATACAGGTGCTCATGCTGATCAAGCATTTCGCGCAGAATCTCGACGTCTTGCAACGATGTCGAGCCAGGATTGCCGTCACATCCGTAGACACCGAAATGGGCGATGACAACGGGAAATGCAGTCAATGACCAGTCGACTCGCTGGAGTTTCTTCATCGTGCTGAACTCACTCGCAACCGAATCTCCGAGAATCGGACTGCAGCCACCGTGCAGCAATGCGGGTAAGCCCAGCCGGTCGCAAGCGCGGAGCATGGCCTCAACACGCGCGATGCCCTGAGCCGACGATAAATCAATCCCAGTCAGATTGGGATGGATCTTTAGAACACGGATGCGGTGCACCCTTGATGCCTGCGCCAGCACCTCGTAAATCCCATCACTTGGAACACCATTTGAGATGCTGAAGCCGGCGATGAATCTTTGGTCTTCAGCACAACACTCGTCGATAATCTCCATCTGCCGAACGATAGAGCGATTGCCGCCGGCCACCGGCAGCAGCACAGCCTTGTCGACTCCCGCGAGATCAATCTGATCCGACATTACCCGCGGGCCCGTATGTTTGTAGGAGCGACTAAATGCCAGCTCACTCATCTTGAGTTGGAGTTCAGGATTCGTCTGCCTGGCTGCAGAACTCAGTCGGACATTTGCCAGTCCCGGGGAGCGATATTCAGGACTATTGGTCGAGCTTCGCAGTCCGTCAGCCAATGGTCCATATTCGATTTGGTCCCTTATTACCTCAGTCGCATGCATGTGAATATCAAAAATATCGAGGCCGCTACAAATGCGCCTGGCGTCCGACAAGTATCGCTGCACTTCATCGATAGAAAGAACCGGCTGTTTGCGATCGCTTACGTCTTGCACTGCGCTTCGAGCGCTCCGTAGTCGATCTTGCCGCGATCAGTTCTCGGGATCGAAGTTAACTGCATCAGTTCCTTAGGTACCATGTAAAGCGGTAAACGCTCAGCAAGCAACTGTCTGACCCTTGATTGCGCGATGGTGTTCTCGGCTTCAAAGAACCCGACTAATTCGGACTGCCGCTGTTTCGTCACGTGAATGACAGCCGCGGCGACCACACCTTCCAGGCTCTGCAAGGCAGACTCGATCTCATCGAGTTCAATTCGGTACCCTTGATGCTTGATCTGCCTGTCGACCCGCGCGACAAAGACCAGATCTCCATCGTCATTCATGCGACCTAGATCGCCGGTACGGTATACCGGTTCCCCAAAATCCCTACTACCGATATGCGTCACGAACGACTCTGCTGTTCTCGCAGAATCACGCCAATACCCCAGCGCAACCCCTGGCCCGCCAATCACGATTTCTCCAACGGCGCACCTTTCCGTCAGTTCATGATCACCGTCAAAAAGGTAGATCCGGGTATTCGTGCATGCGGTGCCGATCGGCAACTCGTCGTCGGGTTTCGGTACCCTCTCGATGCGGTAGCAACTGCTGATTCCGGTAGCCTCAGTTGGGCCATATGCGTTGAAATACTGCGCATCGGGTAACGCTTGCATCCACCGAATCAAGAAACGAGTGGGCGCTTTCTCGCCGGCAAAAATCAGAATTCGCAAACTCGAAAGAGCGTCACTATCGAGGTTGGACAATTGCGTCATGTGCCCGAACAGTGATGATACCCCCTTCCAGATTGTCGGGCCCTGCTCGCTGATCTTTCTCGTCAGCAACCGTGGAAACAGGCACTCCCTTTCAGAGGCGATAACCAGCGTTGCTCCGGAAATCAAAGAGACAAAGATGTCGAATACCGACATGTCGAAGTGAAACGGCGCGGTGGATAGTATCCTGTCGCGGTTCGTAACGCCGAAATACGAAACACTCCAGTCAACATAGTCGAGTATGCTTTCTTGCGAAATGACTACACCTTTGGGCTGCCCTGTTGAGCCTGACGTGTAAAGGATGTACCCACCAGAATCACTGGAGCATGAGCCCGCATTCGGCACACGGACCTCACTCTCTTCGATATCGATAAAACCCCTGGAGACCGACAACTCAAGTAGTTTGGCGCCAACGAGCGACGCTGCTGCCTCGGCATCCGCTCGATTATGCGCATCGTAGATAATGACGCGCGGCTCACAGTCTTTCAGAACTACATCAATTCGGTCCCTCGGCATGCTCAGGCCAATCGGCACATAGAATGCGTTGACCGACAATATTGCATGCATAGAAGCGACGGATGCCACTGACCTACGTGTCAGAATAGCAACGCGGTCACCGCGTTCGACACCAATTCGAAGCAGACCTGCTGCGATCGAATCCGCGAATCGGGACAATGCATGATTGCTGACAGCACCAACAACCGGGCATACAACTGCGGTAAAGACTCTGCTTGCACCGATAGAGCGAGAGACTTCAGACGCCAGAGTCCGGTTCGCGTCGCTACACTCCGCTAAGTTTCGCAATAATATTCCTTTGGATTTCAGAAGACCCGGAATAGATTGTTCCGGCGATACTATCTCTGAGTTCTCTTTCGAGGTCCCCCTCTGCCATGTATCCCATGCCGCCATGTATCTGGACGGCATCCATGCAGGCTGACTTGCAGGCCTCGCTTGCCAAGAGCTTGCCGATTGAAGAGTACAATGCTGAGGGTTTACCGTTGTCAATCTGCCAGGCTGCTTTCGCGATCACGAGTCGCGTCAGCTCCAGGTTTATCCGCATTTCCGCGATCCTGTGAGATATTGCCTGAAACGAACTTATTGGCACGCCAAACTGCTTGCGCTCTCTCGCAAATCCGGCACTTCGCTCAAGAATACGTTGCAACTTGCCGGCAAACGACGCAAACAACAGGACGCGTTCCCAGTTCATACTGCTTGAGAACATTGCCGATCCCGCGCCTTTGCGTCCCACGAGCGATGTCTCAGGCACCGCGCAATCGGCGAAGAACAGTCCTCCGTTTTTGAGTGTGTGCAAACCCATCTTTTCGTCTGGTTTAGCCTGATCGAAGCCCGGCGAACCTCGCTCGACAAGGAAGCAACTGGTTCGCCCGAGCACCTTCTTCTCAGGAGCAGTCACGGCATATACGATAACGAGGTCGGCAACAGGGCCATTTGAAATATAAATCTTGCTGCCGTTGAGCACGTATCCATCGTCCGACTCTATCGCCATAGTCCGAATAGCACCGGCCTCAGAACCGGCATCCGGCTCCGAAATTGCCTGCGCTGCAATCAGGTCGCCGCGACATAACTTTTCCAGGTAGCTGGATTTTTGCTCCGCGCTGCCATATTCATTGACATGTATCGCACACAGGTTTTGCGTGCATACTGCATGAACAAGGCCATGATCGAGGCATCCGTATCCCAATGCATCAATTACGTTAGCTGCAGATACGCAATCGAGGCCCGCGCCACCGTAGGACTCCGGAACACACAGGCCGAGCAGCCCAAATTCGGCGATAGACCGCCATTTCTCGTAAGGAAATTCTTCGCTGTCAGACGTTGATACATGGTCGCTGAGTTCGCCCTGCGCAAACTTAACTACGCTATCCCGAAACTGAAGTTGCTCGTCCGATAATTCGTAGTTCACTGCTTTTCCCGTATCAAGCGTGATAAGCCTTAATTATCGCATATACCGTTTTCTGGCGGTATGTGCAGCCTCAAGAGACCCCTGCGAATCGGGCCGTCCTTTCGCCTCTCCGAGGGCTTTGCGGCAACTGCGTATCGCGCTGGTTTGTGACTCAGTTCACACTTTCAGGAAGTCGAGAATAACGGCGCTCTGAAGACGCAATAATCCTGGTGCGGCACCTATAGAATGGCACTACGCTTGCCGTGATTGGCATGCCCGGTGTTGCCGTTACTCGGCAAATCAGAACGAGAGATAGATAGATAGTGGATCTCAGCAAGCACATTTCCGATTTTATCGGAACCACAATCCTGCCTGGCACCCCCGAAGAAAAGATTCTTGCGAGCGAGTCACTTTTTGATGACGGCATCATCGACTCTCTGGGATTACAGCAGTTGATCATTCATCTCGAGGAGGAGTTTGGAATCTTCATAGAAGAAGAGCACTTGATTCCGGAAAACTTCGAGACTGTTTCGGGAGTTAGCACTCTCGTGGAGTCCCTAGCCGAAGCTCATTGATGGCGCGTGCATTCTTTTTCGGTGATCGCCCACCAGGGAGCGCGCACCTCTTTGGAACGGTTACGCATGTCTCCCCCTCAGCAAAACCGGCGTTTGCCGTGTTGATGTGCCATGCATTCAGTGAGGAACGGCAAAAATCCTATCGCAGCACTTACCTTTTCGCGCGTCAACTGGCCTCGGTCGGTATTCCGAGTATGCGTTTTGACTATTTCGGGACGGGAGACAGCCGCGGCAATCTGAGCGACGTTACCCTGCATAGCATGACCGACGACACAGTCGAGGCTTGTCATGAGATACGTGAGAGGTTTCAGGTGGACTCAATTGTCCTCCTTGGAGTACGACTGGGTGCGGCGGTTGCAACCCGAGCCGCGAACCGGCTCGGTGATATCGATCGCATGATCTTCTGGAATCCAGTCATTGAGGGTAGACGATTCCTTCGAGATCTGACACGAACCGAAGCGATGATAAATCTCGCCCGGAAGAAACGCCCGTCAGCGGAGCAGAAGGTCGATGTGACCGGTATCGAAGTTGACGCCGATACCTTATCGGAAACCATGGCATCGCAGCTGAAGGAACTTGACTTAGCTTCGGAAACGCAGTTCGCTTCCGAATTTCTTGTCACCGGTCGCAAGTCCGACAAGATTGAGACCAGACAGATCGAAAACCTGGTTGGATCACTTGCGGCTCGCGACAAACGAGTATGCTGCTGGACAGGAGAGGAAAGAGAATTCTGGTCATCGCGAAGTATGTACGATGCCTTCTATCCGAGACTGACATTCGAAACTTCGATCGAATGGCTAACAAAGCAGAGGAACACCTGATGCCTCTGGAGACACCTCTTTTCATCGAGTCGCGTCATGGTGAGATGTTCGCTATCGAACACCTTCCTGACGGCGCCCCTCCCGATTACTGGGTCATTTCGATGAATTCAGGTCTGCAATGCCGTTCCGGACCGCGAAGACTGTATGTGCACTTTGCCAGACGGCTCGCAGAAGAAGGCCTGGGCGTGTTGAGGATTGACTTGTCTGGCGTTGGCGATAGCGACGGCCCGGTTCCTGCTACTCATTTCGACATGCACAATCCAGACGATGCCGACGTGGCAATAAAGTTCATCCGCAATAAATACGATCCAAAAGGGATTATCTTGCATGGCTTGTGCGCTGGCTCGAGAGTTTCAATTAAGACCGCAGCTCGCGATACGGATATCGCGGGTTTGCTTGCCTGGTCCACTACAATATATACAGCTACCCCGGGCTCTACGCATTCGCCCGAGGAGCCAAAGCATGGCGTAAGTAATGCTGTCGCGCGATACAATGAAGGTCGAATTCTGAACGTCCTTAGAGATCTGAAATTCCTGCGCTGGTCTTTCTGGAAGAAACACTTCACATCGGGCAAGTTGCTGGCCGAACTGCGGTCCTCTTTCTGGTCAGCCTGGCTACTTCTTTTTGGCGGCTCCGAAAGCGACCAAAAAGGATGGTTTATCCGGTCAATCAGGAGCTACGTTGCCAGCAATCGCCCTGTATTCTTCGTCTATGGCGAGAAAGATCAGTATTGCCATATGGAGTTTATCGACCTTCAGCTGCCGGTCTCCCCGGACGACGTTCTTGTCATCCCTGAAGGCAACCATACGTTTTCAACTCGCTCACAACGCGACCAGGTTATCGACGGATGCTGCAACTGGCTGAGGCGCCACAATTTCTGCTGATCTGCGCCCACATGGTCAGGACGCGAAGTTGCCATTGCGGCCCAGATTTCAAGTAAACTGCGCGCTCAGCCAGCAAGATCCCGACGCCCGATGAAAGTCCGTACCCGTTTCGCACCTAGCCCGACTGGAGTACTCCACCTCGGCAGTGTTCGCACAGCCCTTTTCTCCTGGCTGTACGCTCGCCGTTTTGATGGAGAGTTCGTCCTTCGAATTGAAGACACCGATCGCGAACGATCCACCGAAGAAAACGTGCGTGCGATTGTCGACGGACTGGACTGGCTTGGCCTGGATGC
>JAAUYD010069489.1_pt1 | contig 17803 bp, 21 predicted proteins | sample 7278101 | NCBI WGS metagenome assembly JAAUYD01 (sample SAMN14350128, study PRJNA611818) | marine sediment metagenome | isolation source: surface marine sediment (0.6m) | place: French Polynesia: Moorea | collected 2018-08 | reverse complement strand
GCGTGGGCTTGAGGCCGTCGGCGTGGGCGTCGTTGTGGATCACCCGTGCCAGGCGTTCGAGGAGAGTGGGAACGGAGGGCATTTGGTATCGACTCGATACTTAATTCCAGAGTACAGTACCCCTCACGCAACCGCAAGGAAGTTTTGAGTCGATACCAAATGCCCTCCGTTCCCACTCTCCTCGAACGCCTGGCACGGGTGATCCACAACGACGCCCACGCCGACGGCCTCAAGCCCACGCAGTGGGAGGCCTTGCGCTACCTGGCGCGCGCCAATCGTTTCTCGCGCAGCCCGAGCGCCCTGACCAGCTACTTAGGGGTGACCAAGGGCACGGTCTCGCAGACCCTGCAGGCGCTGGAGCGCAAGGGCCTGATCGAGAAGACCACGGCAAGCCAGGACCGCCGTGCCGTAGCACTCACCCTCACGGTGGAGGGCGAGGAACTCCTGGTGCAGGATCCATTGCACGAACTGGAGCAGGGTCTGGCCGCGCTGCCCGAGGCCACGCAGCACGCGCTTGGCGATCACCTGCAAGCGCTGATGCAGGAGATGCTCAAGCGCCGTGACGGACGCCCCTTCGGCGCCTGCCGTAGCTGCTCGCACTTTCGCAGGGAACACGAACAGGGAGACCCCCACTTCTGCGGCTTACTGCGTGAGCCCCTGTCAGTGGCGGACAGTCAACAACACTGCGTAGAGCAGACGGAGTCATCCTGATGGCCAGACCCGGATCGATCGGACAGAAGCGGCAGCAGTCCGTGTACAGGTACACGCAACTTGCGATTCTGATGCTCGTAGCTCTGAGTGCCGGCGCACCGACGCATGCGGCGGAGCAAACGGATGCGCAAGGCACCACCTGGACCTACACCTATCTGAAGGCTAAGGCCGGGCAGGAGGCCGCACTACGTCGGTTTGTCGAGTGGAACTGGTTCGCGATGGATGAGATCGCCGTGGAGCAAGGGCTGTTCAAGGGCTATCGCCTGGCGCAGAACATGGCCCCTGCGGACGATGAGACCGCCTGGGACCTGATGGTGGCCGTTGAGTACTTCGGCGACCAGAGCTACGCCGAGATCGCCGACGCCTTTGAAGCGATTCGTTCAGCACACAAGTCGCGGCCCGTCGACGGCAAGAGCTTCCGCGATCTGGGGACCGTCGTACGCTCCGAGCGTGTGCGGTTCCTTGGTGACTGATCCGCGCGTCAGGACCGCGCAACAACCTCCCGACAACGATCACGCGAAACACACCTGGGTCCGGGCAGGGCCAGGTTCCATGTGAGATAGTCGCCGCCCGCTTCCACTCCAGGCGCCCGCCCGTGCCCCAACACCTGAACACCTCCCCGCTCGGCCGCCTGTTTCGCATAGGTTCCGTCGCGACACGCGTTTCCACCTCCCTCGCCCTCGAAAGGGCGCTGGGCTTCGCGCGGTCCAGCCCCGTCGCCAAGCTGCGACGTACGGAGAACTTCGTGGTCAACGCCATGCGTGTGTCCGAGGCGCTGGGCGAGATGAAGGGCGCGGCGATGAAGCTCGGGCAGATGCTCTCGGTACACGAAGGGCTGCTGCCGCCCGAGGTCTGCGAAGTACTGCAGACCCTGCAGCGCGATGCGCCCGCCGTGCCCTACGCGCGGATGCATGCGGTGCTGCAAGCAGAAGTACCCGGCGGCCTCGCACAGTTCGCCGAGCTCGAGACGGAGCCGCTGGCGGCGGCGTCGATCGGTCAGGTCTACCGCGGACGTCTGGTCGACGGCCGTGAGGTGGCCGTGAAGGTGCAGTACCCGGATATCGATCGCGTCGTCGCCGCAGACCTCAAGAACCTTAAGAAACTGGTTGGCGCGCTGGTGGACATGGTGGTGGAGATCGACTTCGAGCCGTTCTGGGTGGAACTGCGCGAACGACTCCTGGAGGAATTGGATTACGCCCGGGAAGCGAAGAACATCGCGCGCATGGGCGAGCTCTACGCGGACGATCCGGCGATCATCGTGCCGAAGGTGATTCCCGAGGCAAGTGGTCGGCGCGTGCTGACCATGGAATACGTGCCTGGCATCGATCCCGAAGAAGCCTGTTCCGATCGCTACGACGCCGACCTGCGCGACCGCTGGGGCAGCCGTCACCTTGCCTTCGTGATGCGCGGCCTCATCGAACACCGCTTCCTGCACGCCGACCCGAACTTCGGCAACTATGCGTTCCGCGAGGACGGCGCCATGGTGGTCTACGACCATGGCTGCGTGAAGCAGGTCGAACCGGCGGTAGCCGAGGGCTGCGCCCGAATCCTCGCTGATTGCCTGGCGCAGGACCTGGACGCACTCCCCGGCTCCCTGCACGCCCTTGGCGTGTACAACAGCAAGAGCGGCGCACGCGTACCGCCGCACGTGGTCGAGCCGATCGGCCAGGAGCTGCTGGACATCGTCGGTCCCGAACCCTATCGCTTTTCCAAGGCAAGCACCCTGTACGAAACGGTGCTGGATCCGAACGGTAGCTTCCTCAAGGAGCTCAGTCGTCTGGAGCTGCCGGCGGAGCTTACCTTCGTGAACCGGACGCTTTCGGGAGTCTTCGGCAACCTGTGCCGCCTGCGCGCCCGCGGGGAGTGGAGTGCGGTGCTGGCGCCGTATGCACCTGGTGAAGTCCCGCGCTAGCAGCGAATCGGATCCAGCTCACCAGTTCGCCGCCCGGTGCTCCTCGTATTCCTTGGGCGTACAGTACGGCGACCATCGTTCGAGTAGGTCCTGCTCTTCGGTGAGTTCCTGGTAGAGGCGCGCCCGTTCTTCCCGATCGCGGATCCGCCGCGCTTCGCGCAGTCGCCCTTGCAGGTCCTCGTACGCCAACCACCACTCCTGCACCGGACCGATCATCCATTGGCCGGCGATCTGAGACAGCACCAGCCCGTTCGACACCCGATCGCGATCCGCCACCACCCATACCTGGCTGTCGCAGGCCGGACCATCTGCACAGGCACACCCGTTGGTCACGGCGGAAATGTTCACGATAGCGCCCGGATAATGCTGGTGCATGATCGCCTCGATCTCGCGCACCTCGTTGTCGCTGATGTTCTCCTCGCGCACGCGTCTCAGGGACCGGGGCCGCGTCGGCCGCCTGGCGCGTATCCGGTAGGCCCGACGTTGCGCCTCGAGCCAGGCCGCCTGCACCTTCGGATCACTCGCCATCGCCCCATCCACCTCGGCAAGACCCGCGCCGGCGGCCGCACTCAGCACAGCGAATAGCAGGTACAGAACGGATTTCTTCATCAGAATCGAGCTCCAACGGGGCAGCAGGCAAGCTGCGCGTGCAGATCGGCGCTTTGCTGCCCTGCAGCCTGCCTTACGATCGTCAGGCGGGCAATAGGGACGTGTACAAAGCAAGAGCGGAGCTGTCGCCGTACGCGCATGCGCGCCCCCACGATAGCGCTGACGAGCAGTAGCACTAGGTGATCGCCTGAGAAATACGGGGTCAAGCGCATCCGCAGAAGCGCCTGCGAGAACCATTCGCATTGCCCTGCGCCCCCCGAAGGCGCGTTGACTCAGCACCGTGGACACGTTCCAAAGGCCTCGTCACCACGCGGTGGCCGCAAGATTTCACATCGGCCCATGGTGCGAGGACCCTGAGCGACGGGTGGTGATGGACTAGTCAACCTTCCGGCGCTCTCCTACACGTCGGACGAAAAACGATAGAGAAAAAGTCCGGCCCATGAGGTCGCTCGGTAACGCAGCAGGTCCTGAAGGAACTGCCCGACCCAGCGTCACGGAGGAGCGAGCACGACTCGCATTCATCGCTCGGACTGTCTCCATATCAACGGGTGAATCCTGTGTTCGAGGAATACCATCCAGACACGCTCATCGAGCGCTACCTTGGCCTCCCCAGTGTCGCCATCCTGGGCGGACACTACTGTCTGGCAAGCGATATGCAGGCACTCTCCTGCGACGGCACCGAAGAGCAATCGTCGTTTCGTCTGGGTGCCAGGATGGCCGCGTCGGTGATGCGCGCCGGTGGCCGGACTCAGCTCGTCCTATGGATCAACGACATCGGCGTAACACCGGAACGACGCCAGGAGATCCGCGAGAACTATCGATTGCCAGACAACTATCGACGTTCTCTGGAGGAGGCATCGCTGGCCGAGGAGCAGCTTGTCATCTGCTTCGAGAGCTCCATGAGAAACAGAGCATCAACGCTGCTGCGCAAACTCTACAAACGTACTCCGGAGCGATTCGAGCGCGTGCAGGCGCACAGCCGCGGCCTCATCCGATGTGTCGGTGATCAGCGCTGCGAGGTCGAGGATGACGTGGCGAAGATGGCCTACGTGATCGCCGGCCCGTGCGGCGAACGACTGGTTGTCAAGGAGGGCCCCAACCCGAAGTGCAATCTGATTCTGGCGACCCTGTTCGAGCGCGTGTCTCACAGCTGCCGCCCCACCGTACTGGTCAACGTCTTCAATGAACTCTACTCGTACCGGATCGCTCTGGGCGTGCACGTCTATCGCACCCTGCTGGGTGGCCCGCTACCGATCGAGAACATCTTCTGCGACGGCAACGTCTACCTGATGGACTCCGCCGTCATCTCCCGCGGCACCCAGTGTTCAACGGCAACACTGGCCAAGCCCCATTGGCGCGCGACCCGCCCGACCCAAGCGTCGCACTGTGAGTGAACAACACCCCCTCGATTGAGCAACGGAGAACAACAATGAGAATCCCGACTGCGACGACGATGACCATGCTGCTTGCCGCAAGCGCCCTGGCAGGGCCCGCTATTGCCGAGACCACCGAGGGTGGCGAGGAGTTCGTGGAGATCTCCCTGCTCTGGTACATCGGCGGCACCAAGCCCTACTTCGAATGCGAGGTACCAGAGACGGAACTGGGCACCACGCTTGCCAGCTGCCACGAGCACGAGTTGCTCAACCTGCGCACGGACCGCGTGATCGGTACCGCCATCGATGCCACCGCTGATGTCTTCCCCACGGGCGACGATGCGCTCTACGGCACGGGCACCACCACCTTTACGATCACCGATGGCGCCCTGGCCGGCTCCACCCTCGTAGTGCGCGGTACCGGCACGATCCAGCCCACGGTCACCGGCAACCCCGTGTTCGAGTGGACCAGTCGGGATACGGCCTATCCTGCTTCCCCCATCTCGCACATCGCCGGCATCTTCCCGGATCCGGATCAGAACATGGTGCTGGAGGCCACCGGGTTGCTGGAAGGCGCGACGGGCACCTTTGCCCTGTTCGGTGGCCTCGATCTGGTCAGCGATCCCGACCAGGGCTCGTTCAACTGCATCTACAAGATCGACCTGAAGATTCCCGTCAGGGACTGACCCTGAGGACGCGCCGTGTTCACGCGACTGACCGCAAGACAGCTGCGCAAGCCGGACGGTCTGCTCGGTCGCTACGCCGGCCGGACGATGAACCGCCTCAACGAGCAGATGAACCGCGAAGCGATCGCACGGCTGGAGTGCGCGTCGCAGCACCAGGTGCTGGACATAGGCTTTGGCGGAGGCACCTCCCTTGCCCTGCTCGCCGCGCAGGTCGAGCAGGGCCAGGTGCACGGTGTGGAGCTGTCCGACACCATGCTCAGCGCGGCCAGACGGCGCTTCGACAGGGTCATCAAGGCGGGACGCATGGCGATCACGGCGGGCAGCATCGGTGAGCTGCCCTACGCCACCGCAAGCTTCGACCGGGTCTGCACCATCAATACCGTTTACTTCTGGCCGAGTCTGGAAGCCGGCCTGATGGAGGTGCATCGCGTGCTGCGCGAGGACGGACGCTTCGTACTCTGCTATCGACCGGCTGAGGTGATGTCGGCGCTGCCGTTCACTCGCCACGAATTCGAACTGTTCACGGTCGATCAGATCGAGGCCGCACTTGCCGCTCACGGCTTCCGCAGCCTGGGCCACACCTTTGCACGAGATGCGCACCTTGCCTACGCCTGCGTTGCCGCCGAGAAGGCAGACGCCCATGCCCAGGGCTCGCTCGCGCTGGGTCCATCCCCCCCACCAGGTGATCAGCGATGCACACCCTAGACGGCTGCGGCCTCCAGTGCCCCCAGCCCGGACTGCACGCCAAACGGGCCCTGCGCGATATGGCAAGCGCCGAACGGCTGCGAGTGCTGTGTACGGATCCGGCATCCGTGCGCGACTTCGATGCCTTCTCACGCAAGCACGGGCACGCCCTGCTGTGCTCCACCGAGCGCGACGGCACGTACGTGTTCCTCATCGAGAAGGGTTGAAGGCATGATGGATTCCCCCTCGCTGAGATCCACCGTCGCGCACGCCGACGCTGATATCGAGGCTGGCCGACACCTGCTGCCTGGCAGGCGGGGCGATGCTCTGCTGAACAGCATGCGAAGCGACTTCATCGGCCTGGACACGTGCTACACCACGGCCGACGGCCAGCGCCGCAAGCGTCGCTTCATGGATTCGGCTGCCTCGACGCTCATGCTGGGCGCGGCGGAGCGGGTGACCGGCGCCTGCCTGCGCCATTACGCCAACACGCACAGCTTCGCTCACTTCTCGGCGCGCATCTCCACCGGCCTGTACCACTGGGCACATGAGCGCGTGCTGCGCTTCCTGCAAGCCGACGCGCGCGAGTACACATGTATCTTCACCGGCAGCGGCTCGACGGCCGGATTGAACCGCCTCGCACGCCTGTTCCGGGACAGGGACGTGCGGCGCGACACGGTACTGGTATCGTTGATGGAGCATCATTCGAACGACCTCCCTCATCGCCGCCACGGCGGTCAGGTGGTGTCGATCCCCTGCGAGGGCGAAGGTGTCACGCTCGGACCCCTCGACCTCAACGCCCTGCAGGAGGCTCTCGAGCGGCATGCCGGTCGCGTACGCTACCTGGCCGTAACCGCCGCCAGCAACGTCACGGGCATCATCAACCCGATCGCCCGTATCGCGCGACTCGCTCACGCGCACAGCGTACCGATCGTCGTGGATGGCTCGCAGATCGCGGCCCACATGGGTGTAAATGTGGGCAGCAACGCCGACCCGCGCGATAACATGGACGCGTTCGTCTTCTCCGGTCACAAGGTGTACGCACCCGGGTCGCCGGGAGCCATCATCGTGCGCAGGGACCTGCTGTCACAGGGCGACCCTGCCGAGTTCGGCGGCGGCATGGTCGATCACGTGTGGCTGGAGGGTTATCAGGTGAGTCAGCGGCTGCCGGACCGCGAGGAGGCCGGCACGCCCAACATACCGGGTGCCGTTCGCCTGGCAAGTGCCATCGAGGTGCTCGACAGGATCGGCATGAGTACGATCTACGAGCATGAGTGTGCGTTGACCCGCCGCCTGTACGCTGCACTGCAGGCGGTTCCAGGTCTTCGCATCTACGGCACGCTTGCGCAGGAGCTACCGCGCACGCCCACGGCCGTGTTTAATATCGAGGGTATTGAGCACGGGCTCCTCGCCGCCATCCTCAACGACTACTTCAACATCGCCGTGCGTAACGAGTGCTTCTGCGCGCAACCCTACGTGCGCGAGATGCTGCGTGAGGAACTCTGGGACCTGGATGTGGGCGGCGACCTATCGCTGGACGCCCTGGTGGCGGCGAGGCTCGGCATGGTGCGCGTGAGTCTGGGCTTGTACAGCACGGCCGAAGACATCGACGCGCTGGGCCAGGCGCTGACGCGCATCGCCGAGCAACGCCAGCACTATTGCGCCCATTACGTGCGGGATAAGCATAGCGGCTGGCGCCATCGCAGCTTCTACCCGAGCTCGGCGCAGTTGCTGGACCCTGTGGATCTGCTCGACGCCGAGCTGGCGAAGCCGATCAGGGGCCACAACACTCCTACCAGCAACAGGTAGCGAGAGGCATGTCATACGGCAGCTCCACTGGGACGACATAGGCACGCACAGCAGACGTCAGTCCCCGGGAGAGTCCGATGACACAACATGTTCCCCTGCTCCTCGAGCCGGACCTCGCCACCGGGGAGGCAATACTCGCCCCCGACACTCTCCACCACCGCTGTCATCGGATGTGACCAGCACCCGCCTGTTGGAAAGCCGGGTCGCGCGCGCCATGGTCGATCGACGAGAGGATGAAGGCTCGGACATACGGGCAGCCCTCGAGCGCCACCACGAGCGGGCATTCGCCTGGGCGCTGACCTGCGCAGAGGGTGATCGCAGTCTGGCCGAGGACGTCCTGCACACGAGTTACCTGAAGGTGCTGGACGGGCGGGCCCGCTACGAGGGGCGCGCTCCTTTTCGGACCTGGCTGTTCTCCGTAATCCGCAACACGGCGCGCGACGCATGGCGCTCCGCCTGGTGGCGACGACGCGAGCCTCTGCCCGAAGAGGACACCTGCTGCGCACCGGCGACCGACCCCGACACCGCTATCGAACTCGAGGCCGTGGCACGCGCCATGCAGCAGCTGCCCCGGCGCCAGGCGCAGGTGCTATCGCTCGTCTTTGGTCACGGCATGACCGTCGGTGAGAGCGCCGAAGTACTCGGTATCGCGCGGGGAAGTGCTGCGATGCACCTGCACCGCGCCAAGCAACGCCTTAGGGCCCAGCTCATTCCCCCTGAGAACAGTGATGAGTGACGACGAGAAGATCGAGCAGGCGATCGCAGCCCTGACCCGGCACCGCGCCTCACGCGCTCCCGACCTGGAGGCGCTGCTCGCGCGACGCCAACGGCGGCTGCGGCAGTTACCGCGACCAGTCATCGCCGCCATGGCCACCCTGTTGCTGGTGGCGATGGTCGTGCTGCTGCGGGAGAACCCGACCCCGCCCGATGGCCAGCTCGTCGCTCTCTCGAACTGGCGCGCGCCGACCGATGTGTTTCTACCGCCACCGGCGAGCGTGATTCCGGCCTCCGTCCCACCGCTGGGAGGGACCAAGCTCACCGTGTACACGGGAACTCCAGAGAAGGAAACAACCCAATGAAGAGCTTACGTGCAATTCTGATCGCCGCCCTGCTGATGACGGCGCCGGCCTTTGGCCAACAACCGGGCGACGCTGATCCCGGACTGGACGAGCACCTGTTCCCGCCCGATCTGGTGATGCGCCTGCAACGCGACATCGATCTCAGCGAAGAGCAGACCTCCACCATCCTCGAGGCTGTGCGAAGCACTCAGCATGAGATGATCGACGTGCAGTGGAAGCTCAATCCGCAACTGCAGAGCCTACGCGATCAGCTGGCGAACAGCCGTATTGACGAAGATGAGGTGCGCACGCGACTGGCCCGCATCATCGCGCTGGAGGCCCAGGCCAAGGAGTTGCAGTTGCTGTTGATGGTGCGGGTGAAGAACACCCTTACGCCCTCCCAGCAACAGCGCCTGCGCGAGCTGCGCTAGTGGGGCTCGAACTGCCCCTCGCGGACGAGGAAGGAGAATGCCCCCACCTCATAGGTCACGGTACCGGGCCAGGCCGGCTCGGGCGGCAGCGCGCCGGCCCGCATGGCGTCGAACCCGCTCAGCGCTTCTCTCAGCAGGGTCGGTGACGCCTCCGGCGTGTTGTGAGCAGGAAAGATCGCCGTAAGCGACGGCACCAGCGCCACCAGGCGCTCCAGGGAGCGGCGGTAGGCGTCGAGATCCGTCTCCTCGGCGTACAGCCAGATCGGCCCCACGTAGAAGGTATCGCCGCTCCACAGATAGCCGGTCTTCGCCTCGAACAGGGCCAGCGAGTCCGGCGCGTGGCCCGGGACCGTCAGGACCTGCAGAACGCGACCGCCGAGGTCGATGGTCTGCCCGTCCTCCACCTTCTCGCTGAGCGCATAGGGCCGCACGCGATGTTCGCTGCCCCGGAAACCCGCTGGCAGTTCCCTGCACAGGGCCTGCGAAGACACCTCCTCGGCGACAGCCTCATGCGGAAGGCCCGCACTACGTGCCGTGGAGAACGCACTCATGGTTGACAGGATCGAAGAGAACGCGTGGTTGCCGCCGACGTGGTCGAAGTGACTGTGCGAATTCAGCACCGTGACGGGGCGCTGCGTGAGGCGCCCTACCACCCTGGCGATGTCACCGATGCCATTGCCCGTGTCGAAGAGCAAGGCCGTCTCCTCGCCCACGATCAGCCAGGAGATCACCTCCTGCCATTGCCAGGGCTCATAGATGGCGTAGGTATCCGGCCGGATGGCGTAGACCTCGAACCAGTCGTCACTGGCCGAATGGCGCTCGAGCGCCGCGAATTCGGGGCGAGGGAGGCGCTCGCAGAAAGTACCGAGAGCGGACTCGCTCTGCAGCGGCGCAGTGCCGGACGGCGGAGTGCAGGCAGCGGCTGCTACCGCAAGGGAGACGACTCCTGCCCAGCGCCACCAACGGCGAGCACCCAGGGCGTCCGCCTCTGTCCACGAGGGTCCACTCATGGCGAGAACAGCACCTCCGGAGAGCCCGTTTGCGTCACTCCCCAGTTCATACGCTCCTGGTAGCCGCTGACGCGGTGGGGCTTGCCATCCTGGCAGGCCGCCATGTAGCGGGCACTGCTGAGCGTGGACGTGGAGGCCTTGCCGTAGAGACCTGAGGAAGGCTGCTGATCGACGATGGTGATGTCCGCCGGCACACCGTGCTCGTCCAGGTCGAAGCTCAGCTGCACGTAGCCGCTCTTGTTGTAGCCGCGCGCCACCCCCACGGAGATCTCGTTCCCGCCATACACCTGGAATGGTTCTCCCTGAACCATGATTTCGCAGCGCTTACGCGAGTGCTCGCCGAGCATCGCCGTGAGCCGTTCCATCTGCTTGCGGCCCAGCTTGCGGCGCGTGCCGACGATCTGTCGCTTCTGCAGCATGGCGCTCTCCACCAGCGCGTGGATACCGACGGCTCGCGCCGAGCGGGCGTCGCTGTCGCCGCTCGCGCCCGCAACAGACTGGAACAACGCTATGGCTTCATCCGTCTGATTGTTGCCGCAGGCCACGATGGCCTGCATCAGCTGGTAGTGGGACCTGGCGGGGGCATCCGCAGATGCATCGACCAGTTGCGCAAGGGACGCGCCCAGCTTCCCAGGCAGCCGTTCCCAGCTGCCATCGGGCGTGCGGTAGTAGTGCGCCATGCAGCTGCCCAGGGCGGGGGCGGTCTTGTTGGTCTCCGGATCGCCGTGGCAGATATCGATGATCATCCGTCGCGGAGAGTCCAGGCGCTCGAGGGCCGTGTCCAGAGCGATGCGATCCAGCGCTTCAAGCGCATCGCCGGAAGCACCCTCGGGCGCGTAGAGCACTGCAGCGGCGGCATCTGCCACCCGAGGCAGCGAGTTGAAGGTGCGCAGTTCGACGGCGGGTCGCCGCATCATGCGCGCTCGCGGGCGTTCCGCCAGGAACAGCTCGCAATCCTTGGCACCGGCGGCCTCTGCCGTGAAAGGTGCCAGGGCACTCAGGACCGGCATGACCACAGCGAACAGGAGGACGTTTCTCATGGCGCAGCTACCCTCATGCAGGCGAAGGGTAAACATAACCTGAAACACCTGCTGGCAGGTCATCGCCTGAAGCCCTGAGGCCGGGAGAGCACTCGGATACCCCCAGCGCAGGAAAGGAGGATGCGTCAGTCGACCACGCCGACGCGCGCATGAATCATGAGATCACCGGCCTGCGCCAGAAAGCCCGCGGAAGTGCAATCCCAGTCGGACTCGGTGCCCAGTGGAGGTTCCACCACCTGTCCGCTCTGCGTATTGATGCAATGCACGCGCTCACCCTGCTCACCCGTCGCCGCGCCCACGATATCGTTCGGCGTGGTCACCACGGCAAAGAGCAGCTGCACCACCACATCGTCCCTGCTCACCTGCAGGCCCGCCGCCGTGCAGTCCCAGGTCGTCTTCTCGTGCTCATCGAGCACGATGTCCAGCTGCTGCGCCGATCTGGTATTGATACAGCGCGCGAGCGTGCCGGCGGCGCCCCGTACGCGACCGGTGATGGCCGCAGGTCCGCTTGCGTCGGCACCATCAAGCAGGATCGAATAGTCGGCCTGCGAGGGATACCAGGGCTGCTCCCCTGCCGGAACGGACACGGCGCTGCCCGGCATACCATGCGCCCGATCCAACTGCCCGCATTCCCAGGCGAAGGAGTCCCCTCTCACGCCGTCCGCATCGACCAGTTCCAGCCAATAGCTCTCATTGGCGGGCATCACGCAGCTGTCGCCAAGGTAGTAGGTGAGTTCGTAAACCTCCAGACCATTCACGATGCGGCCGGTGGGTACACGAAAGAACGGCGTCAGATCGGTCAGCGTGCAGATGGGAGCGTGGCGCATGTCGGGCAGGTCACTGCCGAACCACTGACCGTACACCTGCAGGTCAAACGCATCCTCCTGCGGCGGCTCGTTGGAGAATTCGTAGACGCCGGTGACCACCAGGCGATTCAGCCGTTGATCCTCCCCACTTGGCAGGAAGAAGTCCTCAGCGTAGCGCTGTCGAGTGCGATTGGAGGCGTGGACACACCCTTCGTTGGGTGGCTGCACAAGCACCCAATCGGGCACGCTCGAGCGACCTGCCACTGCGCTCATCGACGCGGAGGTCAAGGCGTCCGTTTCGGCCGCACGCGCTGCGGCAGTTATCGATAATGCGGCGAGTGCTATCGTGAGCGTTGCGTTGGCAGGGCGCATCTTCGCTGATCCTGGAGCACTCGTTCATCATTCGAGCTTTCAGTTCTAGCGTAGTTGGCCGGGGCGCAACACTGCGCGAAGTACGTATGGGTACTGCGCTCCTGTAACAGATCGATCAACCGGGCGGCGCCTTGCTGATGACAAAACGACGCTACCAGGGCGCAGTGTAGGGAGTGATTCGTGGCGACTAAGGTGTATGTACGTCCAGGTGCACTTCTGTTCCATGAGACGCCGCTTCGGTGGGTACTGCCGGTGGTGTTGCTGGGGATCATGGCGCCGTTCATAGCGCTCGAATTTCTCCCCGATATCGCCATAGACCCCTACGAACTCTCCCCAGGTCTGATGCTCCTGGAGATTGCCGCAAGCATCGTGCCCGGGGTGCTGCTATGGGCGATCTGGGGAGCGCGGCACGGCATCTCCACTGTTTTCGGCCCAGCCCTCGATCGACACATCATCCGCAAGGTCGCACTGCTCGGCGTGCCGATGGTGTGCTCGGCGATCTTCTTCTACTACCTTCTCTACTACCCCTTGTCCTTCGTGGCGCCTGATTTCGTTGTCGAATGGGCCATCGAGGGCAGTGAGATCGTCGCTCCGGCAGCGGCGCCGCACTCCTCCCTTACGAATCTACTCAGTGCGGCCATGCTGGTGGTCGTTGCGCCCGTATTCGAGGAGCTGCTCTTTCGCGGCTTCCTGTTCGGGCGCCTGAGTACGAAGATCGGTGTAGGGTCAGCGATTATCGTTTCGTCGGCGTTCTTCGCGATTCTGCATCCCGACGTCATCGGCGCTTTCGTCTTCGGACTCTTCGCGTGCCTGCTGTACCTTCGCTACCAGACCCTCATGGCACCGATGGTCCTGCACGCGGCGAACAACTTCGTGGTCTTTGCACTCGTCTGGGGCGACACATTCCTCTTGGAGGCCGAGTACGAGTACACGCTGGCCGAGTTCCGCAGTGAACTGTGGTGGGCGATACTCGCTGGAGCGATCGGACTCCCCTGGCTCTACCGCTACTACCAGGCGAATCTGAAGGACATTCGCTGGCCCACGCGTGTCGCCGCGGAATCACCGTGAGGCAAATCACCCTGCGCCTCATCGAGTCCATAGGTAGCCGCTATTGCCTCGAAGGGCGTGCGATCTTCCCACGCCATCTCGATGATGCGGGAGACATCGGCAGGAGCGAGGCACACGCGCCCCTTGCGCCTCCCCCTGCTGTGACGACCTAACCCCACAAATGCGTGTCTTTCTCCAGCACCTGTGAGGGCGTGCCGACGATCAGCGGATCCGGCCCATGCACGATGTGCGGATCCTTGCCGGGGTAGTCCAGGGAAGCCAGGAAGTGCTGCATGCAGTTCAGGCGGGCGCGCTTCTTGTCATCGGACTTGATGATCGTCCAGGGCGCATCGGCCGTATCCGTGTAGAAGAACATGGCCTCCTTCGCCTGCGTGTACTCGGCCCACTTGTTCTGCGAGATCTTGTCGATGGGGCTCAACTTCCACTGCTTGAGGGGATCGTGCTCGCGTGCCCTGAAGCGCCGCTGCTGCTCATCGGCGGTCACCGAGAACCAGTACTTGAACAGGCGGATGCCCGAACGCGCCAGCATGCGCTCGAGCTCCGGTACCTGGCGCATGAACTCCAGGTACTCGACTGAAGAGCAGAAGTTCATGACCCGCTCGACGCCGGCCCGGTTGTACCAGGAGCGGTCGAACAGCACCATCTCCCCGGCCGTCGGCAGATGCTTGATATAGCGTTGGAAGTACCATTGGCCGCGCTCGATCTCGGAGGGCTTCTCCAGGGCCACCACGCGCGCGGCGCGCGGGTTGAGGTGCTCCATGTAACGCTTGATCGTGCCGCCCTTGCCGGCGGCGTCGCGACCCTCGAACAGCAGGACGATGCGCTGATCGGTCTGCTTGACCCAGTTCTGCACCTTGAGCAGCTCCGTCTGAAGCTCCTGCTTGTGCAATTCGTAGGCATCACGACGGATCTTGGTCTTATAGGGGTATACGCCATTACGGAAGAGCTGGCGGATCTCCTCCGGGCTGTGGCGCAGCTCGCTCAGCAGCAGGGGTTTGCGGCGACGCTTGCGTCGCGGAGGCGCGGGAGCCGCCGCGGTCGGCGCAGGCGCCTCCGTCGGAGCCGGCGTCGCCGCCGGCGGGGCGGGCGCCACCTGGGCGTCACCGCTGCTCATCGGTTCAGCGTTCTTGTCGGAGATTACGTCCGGTACACCGGCCGGCGCGAGGGTGCCGTCAGTCATTGTGATGCCTTTCGAGAGCAAGCCATCGGACTAGTGTGATCCCAGCGCACGGCAAGGTGCATACGTAATTGCCGCCCCAGGCTCGGGACCAGCCCCTCTCCCCGCGAAATCAGCGACTTACAGCTTCAGTGAATCGAACTCGGCGAGGTTCTGCAGCAACGCATAGAGCGGTTGTTCCACCTCTTCACGGGCCTCCGCCTCAGACAGCTTCTGGATTGCCTCGACGATGGCGATCCACCAGCGCAGGTGGTTGGTGCTTAGCTGCGCAGCAACACCGATCAGATCGCGCGCCAGCGGCAAGGTGTTGATGGCCACGCGCTTCAGGGCAACCATACTGTCCGTGTCGAGTTCCATCTCCCGCATCAGGGACATAAGCTGCAGCACCACCTTGGTCTGCGTTTCCAGCTGAGGCGTCGACGCCGGTTCCGCATCGCGTTCGAGGAACGCGAGGTCGAGTTGCGAGAGAAAATCCCGCAGGGCGCTGCGCAGGCTGAGGCGCAGCTGCCGGCGCCTGTCCTGCTCGCGCAACTCCTGTACGAAACTCAGCAGTCCGACAAGAAAGAACCCCTCCAGACTGAAACCTATGAGTTCGGGTAGCAGATTCTCGCGAAACGCGGCTTCATCGGCCTTCACCAAGAAGAGCCAGAACAATCCCGTGCCGCTCACGCCGAACACGGTCAGTGGGATGGCGAGTTGCCATCGGCTCATCGCACCTCTCCCGTCTCCTCCACCAGCGCTTCGATCACTCGGATGATCTTGGCGGCCTCGGCGGCACTGAGGTCGATGGGAAGTCCGTGCAGGTAGACCACGCGATCGCCGCGTATAGGCACGGGGAGCACGTCCGGCCGGTAGCGGGTCTCACCCAGGCGGATGTTCTCCAGCGCGCGCTCGTCCTCCGAGCGCACGGTGTTGGCGGCGGAAAGGCGGCGCCCCGTAGGCTGCTCCGGGGCGACGGGTACGAAGCTGTCGGGACTTGCGAGGAAGCTGAAGTAGTCCTCGAGGGCGCTGCGCAGGCGACCGACATAGAGATTCAGCGCCTCGGGCCGCGCCGTACCGCCCTGCAGCTTGTGGCAGCGGGCGGCCAACGCATCGATATCCAGGCGTCTGAGGTCCTCGGCCTCGTCCTCGGTCAGTTGCGTGAACAGCTCCTGGGCCGCATTGCGCCGTGCGCGAGCCGTCGCCGGGTTGAGATGTCCCGCCATGGCCGCCTCCTTGAGGAAGGCGAGCAGACCGTCGCGCGTGTACTCCGTAGCCATGCCAGATTCGATCCCCGTATGCCGTGGCGCCCGCGCTATCGTTGCGTCGCCGCAGAAGGGCGTCAAGCCGCGCGAGGAATCGCGAGCGACCACCACCGGGCCTGGCGCATCTCATCCACGTTGGACACGTCGGCTACGCGCTCGGGGAATCGTCCATGCAACCTCTGGGGTTGGCCATCACTGCGGCCCTGCTGGCCATTGCCATCACCACGACGATGGACGCCACCGGCTACACCCTGTTCAGTGCGCTGCCCCTCATCCCACTCTTGCTGATTTTCGCCATCATCGGGCGAACGGACCGTCGCGCCCTCGGTTTTCGAGCAGCCCCCTGGTCTGCCTACGTAGTGGCGCTGCTTGCTCCCCTTGCGCTGCTGATCCCGTTGACACTGGCAGCAGCACTCCTCGGCGCCAGCAGCCTCGGAGAGACCAACTGGGGCGAGAGCCTGAAGGTGATCGCCATCATGTTCCTCGCCGGCATCATCATGGTGGCGATCACCGAAGAGGGGTTCTTCCGCGGCTTGCTGTGGACGCTGCTGCAGCGGGCTGGGCAACGCGAGGAACAGGTGCTGCTCACCACCACCGCCTGTTTCGTGCTCTGGCACCTCTCTCCGGTGCTGCTCACGGAGCAGTACGCGCCACCGCTCGCACAGGTCCCCATCTATCTGGTGAACGCCACCCTCCTCGGCCTGATCTGGGGACGCATGCGCCAGGTCAGCGGCAGCATCTGGCCACCGGCGATCTACCACTCACTCTGGAACGCGCTGGTCTACCAGCTCTACGGCTACGGCACCAAGACCGGCGATCTGGGGGTTGAAGCCACCGCGATCTACGGGCCGGAAATCGGCCTTGCCGGCATCGCGCTGAACGCGATCATGCTGGCGTATCTCTTGAGATCGCCTGTCAGGCCTCGAAGCTGACCCGAGCGCCACCGGGCGCTCGGCAGAAGCGAAGGCGGCCAAGGAGCAGCCCCCCGAGACCGAACAGCAGTAGCGTCTGAGGTTCCGGGACCACCGCGACACTGCCGCTGATGAACAGGTACTCGAAGGGGTCGATGAGATCCTGTGCCTCCACCACCAGCACGTTGGTGCCGGTCTGGAAGAACGGGCTGAGCGTTGCGAAATCGAGCATCAACGGAACGGGTTGGCCGTTAATATCCTGGTTATCGCTCAGGAACGCCTCGAGGACGACCGCACCATTGATCCTGAACTCGAAGAAATCGTCGGCGATGATCCCGATCGCTCCATCGGTGACCGCCGCCCCATCCTTCACCTCGAAGGACAGTCCGAACCAGGCCTGGTCAGGACCGGTGCCGAGGGCGTTCCCCATGTTGTCGAAGGTGCAGTCCGTCATGCCATCCGCACCGCAGTTCCACATCATTCTTTCTTCGTTGAGCGTGGTCGTGGCCACATTGCCGTAGGGCGCAGTCGCCGCGACACCATCCGTATCGTTGAAGTTGCCGCTGTTCCATTGATTGGCCACCAGGGCATCCGTGGTGGTTCTCCAATTCGAACCGCCGCTGACATCCACGATGACAGTGCCGGCGTTCGCAGGCGTGACAAGTGCGAAGGCAAGACAGCCCGCCGCTGCGGTAGCGGCCAATAACCTGGCTACGGACATTGCGTTGTCTCCTGTTCTTGTTGCTGATCGATGGACCGCCGCCCATGACGCGTCAAGACGGTCCTGAATTGACAAGCATGATCCGCGCCAACGCGCCAGCACGCTGTTATTGCTGGAGTTCGCCCACTCCCTGGGTAGCGCTATGTCAAGTAAGCCGACACCGAAGGGGTGTTCCGGGCAT
>JAAUYD010109108.1_pt1 | contig 17817 bp, 15 predicted proteins | sample 7278101 | NCBI WGS metagenome assembly JAAUYD01 (sample SAMN14350128, study PRJNA611818) | marine sediment metagenome | isolation source: surface marine sediment (0.6m) | place: French Polynesia: Moorea | collected 2018-08 | reverse complement strand
GCATGAAAGCCGTTGAACACCAGCACATCGCACAGGCCTTTGAGAATCGCCGCGTCGTCTTCCACCACCAAGATGGTGGCCCTGGGCTGATCCATGGGTCGCTCCTTTCCCTTTCGCAGATTGCTGCAGGCTAATCTTCCCTACCACCAAATCCGTCCCAATCAAAGTAAAACTTATGCAAAAACCGACCGCTAACCTTTTGCATTTGTTTGAATTGTATTTCCGTCGGACTGATCTACAATCCCACCCATGAACCGACGCACCAGCCGCTTGCCGGCTACCGAACCCGCAAAGCAAAGGAGGAAAACCATGTCGACTACCCCCAAAAGCCTGCTGGCCATCATCGGACTGATTCTGGCCACCTCCGCTGCCCTGGCTGCCATGGGCGCGATGGGACCTGGAAGTGCCCTGCCGCACCTCTCAGCCGCCAGCGGTGACGATCGGATGACCGTCACCAGCGAGGTGGTTCAGGACAAAATCCTCCAGGGCGGCGATGGACAGGTGACGGTATCCCTGACACTGGCGGGCGCACGCTTACCCTCGACGCAAGACAGCGTCGTTCCGGCATCCGACCTTGTGGTCGTATTGGACCGCAGCGGTTCCATGGAGGGGCAGAAAATCAGCGACGCCCGACAGGCGATCATCCAACTGCTGGATCAACTCGGCCCCGATGACCGGCTGGGGCTGCTGACTTATTCAAACGGGGTGCAGACCCGTTCGCCCCTGGTTGCCATGAACGATGCCAACCGGCGTCATTTGGCCACGGCGGTACAAACGATCCGTGCCGGCGGCGGCACCAACCTGGGCGCCGGTCTGGAATCCGGCATCGCCATGTTGCTGCAAACGCCCGGCGACGGCCGTCAGCGCAAGCTGATTCTCATCTCTGACGGGCTGGCCAACCAGGGGATTACCGGTCCGGAAGCCCTGGGGCAAATGGCGTCAAGGGCTCTGCAGAACCATTTTTCCATCAGTACCGTCGGTGTGGGCCTGGATTTCAATGAAGTGCTAATGACTGCCATCGCCGACCAGGGCGCCGGCCGCTATCATTTTCTGGAAAATCCTCAGGTGTTCGCGCGGGTGTTCGAATCCGAACTGCAGGCCGCCCGCCAGGTGGCCGCCGCCGATGTCCAGCTCCGTATTCCCCAGGCACCCGGTGTGCGTCTGGTCAGCGCCGGCGGCTATCCTATCGGCCACGAAGACGGCCGCGCGGTGATCAATCCCGGTAACCTGCTTTCCGGTCAGCGCAGAACCCTCTACCTGACCTTCACGGTCCCCACGGACACCGAAGGAGAGATTGCCCTTGGCCAGATTGAAGCCCAGTATCGCCACGACGATCGAATCCGGACCACAAAAGCATCCGGGCCCTTGACCGTGGCCTGCGTGCCGGATTCGGCAGCCGTGATGGCCAGCATCAAAAAAGAGCACTGGGGCGACCAGGTGGTGCAAGAGGCCTTCAGCCGGCTGAAGGAGGAGGTCGCCGCCGATATCCGCAAGGGAGACAAGGAGGGGGCTCAGGCACGCATCCAGGCTTACGAGGATCGACAGGCTACCATCAACGCGGTGGTGGGCTCAAGCAAGGTGGCCAGGAACCTGGAGACCGATGTCCATATCCTGCGGGACCAGGTCGACGACACCTTCGCTGGAGCCCCGGCGGCCGTGGCCGAGAAAAAGAAGCAGGTATCCAAATCCCTGCAGTATGAAGGCTACCGGATGCGACGCGACAAATAGCGTCAATTCGAAATGCGGCGCGCATCGCGACGATGCCAAGTCATAAAAACCGACGAACCAAAGGAGAAATCCCATGGGAATCATGACCCGCATGATACAGCTGTGCAAAGCCGATGCCCACGGCGTGATGGACCAGTTGGAGGACAAAGGGTTGCTGCTCAAGCAGCACCTGAGGGAAATGGAAAGCGCTCTGGCCGGCAAGGAACAACAAGTCGACGCCCTGGTGCAGCAGAGTCATCGTCTGCAGCAGCGAATTAGCCGCCACAACCGGGAGATGGACAGGCTCGAACAGGACCTGACCCTGGCCCTGCAAAAATCCAAGGATGACATCGCCCGCATGCTGATCCGCAAGCGCCGCATGTTGGCAACTAAGTCGGCGAGCCTGGACGAGCAGATGGAAACCGTCGACCAGGAGAAAAAACGACTGTCCGAGGTCCTGGCCGATCAACGCCTTCAATATGAAACGCTCAAGACCAGGGCCGAAACCTATTGGCACCGAGAAGACGGTGCCGGATGTAATCGCGTCAGCGAATACCGGGCTGCCGAAGGGTTGCCCCTCGATCCCACGGACGAGGAGATTGAACTTGAACTGCTCCAGCGCAAGGAAGCCTTGGCGAAAGGGGGTACAGGATGAAACGACCGGTTCGCACGACCCTGGTTTACGGTGCCATCAGCGCGCTGGCGGTCATGCCTGCGGCGGCACTGTTGAGTGCCTATATCGACTGGCCGTCGGCAGTCAAGCTGGTCCTGTGGGCCGATCTTGCCGGCTACGCAGTCCTGATGGCCCGTTGGTGTGGCAAACCGCTGACAGCAATTATGTTTCCCCTGGCCCTGCTGCTGGGCACCGCCCTGTGGCCCGGGATCTATAGCGCCTTCTTCTTTCTGGGCGTGGGTGTCTTGAGCTGGCTGCGCAGCGGCATCTGCTTTTCCAACACTCCCATGCGTGCCATGGCCGCCGAGACGATCAGCATCGCCGGCGGAGCCGGTTTGGTGGCCTTGTTGGGACCGGGCACTACCATTACTTGGGCGGTGAGCATCTGGCTGTTTTTCCTGGTCCAGGCCCTCTATTTTTTCATCGTTCCGTCGGTCAACCGGCGAACACCCGCGCAGACGCAGCCAGACCCCTTTGACCGGGCACAGCGAGAAGCTCTCCGAGTGCTGGATGATATGGGCTGACCGATAATCCGATGCCTGTCCATAAGTGGCGAACTGCCCGATGTCCGAACGGGCACCATCTACGTTCTGACAGTTGACCGTCGGATATGGGGAATCGAAGCCTGAGGAATGCGATCGACGGTCAGGCCGACATTGCGGCGTAGATCGCCTGCGCTTTTTCCAGGGCCTGGGCATCGTCGATGCCCATGGTTTCCTGTTCGTCATCGGTAACATGGAAACCGACCCGTTTGTCGTTCTCGACCATCGCCTCGATCAGGTCGGTGAAGAAGAACTCCTCGATATCGGTCATTGTGCCGTCGACTTCCTTTTGAACGATCTGCGGCCGGGACGCCAGGATCGGCAGGTAGTGCAGCAGGGCATCCTTGCGGGCCGCGTAGATGCCTGAATTGCAGACGTTCAGTTCATCCTGCCGCTGGCGGGGGTAGTCTTTCCAGAATTTCCACTCGGTTATTTTGCTCACCTGTCCGTTATCAATCTCGAGCAGTCCATATTGTTTTTTGTCACCGGGAGAAAAACCGAGAATCATCAGATCGTGGGCGTCGAGCCCTTCAACCAATCTGAGATAAGTCGACGGCTTGACGAAGGGCACGTCCCCCATGGTGATAATCACCCGTCCGGCCTGCTGCCTGGCGATAAAAGGCTCGGCAGCCAGAATGGCCCCGCCGGTACCGTTGAGCACCGGTTGTTGGCAATATGCAGCACCCGTGTTCCGGGTGATCGACCGCACCTCATCCTGGCAGTGGTTGACGACCAGGACTTTGGGACCCGCAGGAAGGCTCTTCATCAGGTGCACAATGATCGGGCGGGTGCCCTCGAAGATTGAACTGTCGGGCATCAGGGGCAGCAAAGTCTTGTTGCCGGCATAGCCTTTCATGCGGCTGCCTCTGCCGGCAGCCATGATAATTGCGGTGACCAGTTGTTCCTCGTTCGTCTGCGTCATCCCCACTCACTTTCTGTTGGCGTACATGCCATTATCACGAATTCCAATGACCGAATGCGTCGGTTATAGAATGATTGCCGCTCGCTGTCCATAGGATCCGTTGCCTTCTCCGAACGGTCCCATGCAAAACGGACACTATAGGGTTCAGGTTAGGGCCGCCGTGTGGTATAGATCCTCCTGAAACCAAACTCAACAAAGGACCGAACGATGATTACCCATGTTGTCATGATGAAATTCAAACCTGATATCGAGCCGCAGGAGATCGATGAACTGGAGGCCCTATTAGACCGACTGCCCGATCGCATTGACGAAATCCAGAGTTATGATTTCGGCAGGGATGTCGTCCGTTCGGAACGATCGTACGACTTTGCCCTGGTGTCCATATTCGCCAACCTCGACACACTCAAACATTACCAGACGCACCCCGAGCATCAGGTGGTGGTCAAGAAACTGGGGAGCATGTGCGAGCACATCGTTGCCGTGGATTACGAAAATGCCCCCTATCGCCAGCCGTCGGAGGATGATCCGGATCCAATGGCCTATAAAATGCCGTTGCGGTAGTCAAGACCGGCGTCATGAAAAAAGAGATTCACACCTCAGCGAACCTGGATCGAATCGTCTATGACATCATTTCGGCCATGTCCCTGAAAGAGAAATCACTCATCGCCAACATGGACGAAAAAAGCCTGCCCTACCTGCAATATGCCTTCGATGTGTATATCAGTAAGAACGCAGGCGATGATGCGGAGATGGGCGGCGCAATCATGCGTCGGGTTTGGCAGGTTCTGCAGGCGACCCACCGCATCCGGCTGGTCAAGGGGGGGCCGGACGGATGAGCCGTCAGGCCCGCTGCCGTTGCTCTCACGCTGTCGCCCATTTGCGCATCCACTGCGCCTTGAGCTCCGGATTGACCGGATAGTCGGGCCACCGGCCCTGCAGGGCCAGGGCCACCTGGGCCATGGCCTTCTGCCAGAATTCGTCGGCGGCGTCCGCCCGGGTGGAGTACCAGGCTGCATGGCCGGTGAGAATGGTGTTTGGTGCAGCCCTGAGCGGGTCGTCTTCGGGCAGGGGGTCATTGACGGTTACATCCAGCCCGGCACCGGCGATGCGGCCGGCCTCGAGGGCGCCAACCAGGGCGGCCTCATCCACCACCTCCCCGCGCGCTGTGTTGATCAGGTAGGCGGACGATTTCATCTTGGCGAACGCCCGTTCATCGATCATCTCCCGGGTTTCAGGGGTCAGACTGCAATGGATGCTGATCATGTCGGCGGTCTCCAGCAGCGTCTCCAGGCCCACCGGTGCGACCCCGTGGGCACGCATCACCGCATCCCACACGTAAGGATCGTGAGCCACGACGCGCATACCCAACCCGCGGGCTTTCAAGGCTGTGGCCGTGCCGATGCGTCCCAGGCCGATGATCCCCAACACCTGATCCTGAAGACGGTAGACCGGTCGAATGACCTGTTGCACACTGGCCCGGTTGGGAGGCACGAAGTTGACCGCCGCCCGCCGGACGTTCCGGTCCATGACCATCAGCCGCCGGTTGAGGGCCAGCATCAACGACACGGCATGGGTGGAAACCTCGTCGATGCAGTAGTCGGGAACGTTGGTCACCACGATGCACCTCTCGGCAGCAGCACTCAGGTCGATGCGATCATACCCGATCCCCAGGCTGGCAAGTATCCGGCAATTTTTCAGCGCCCGGATCACCCGGCCGCTCCATGGCTGAACCGGCCCCGAACAGACCACCCCATCCGCCTCGGCCGCACACCGGATCAGCTCTTCTTCGGTGCGTCCCATGGCGGTGATCACACGCGCCCCGAGGGGCGTCAAGAGATGATCGCCAAAATCAATGTCCGGCAGGTGAATGGTATTGACCACCATAAAACCCATGGTGCCTCCTCCCTTTGGTTGCATTCAAACGATGAACTCAAGCAGATCACCGGAAGCGGTTCAGGCCAGATGACCGACCCGACGCCAATCCAGACCCAATAATGCAGCGGCTTGGCGGTCCACGGCGCGGGCATCGGTACCGGCCAGAATGCAGTTGACCGGCGGATCGCATCGGGCGCCGCCCAAATGAAAATCGGCCAGGCCGATGGTGGCGTCCATGACAGTGAAATCTGGGCTGCGGTAGCGGTTCAGTTCGCAAATGGCGTTGTCCAGGTGTTCGTGAAAGACCGCTTTCTTCCAGATGCCGTGGCGCCCGGCGTAGTGTTGCGGCGGTGCCAGCCCCATCATGTTCTTCATGCTTCCGGTAAAGCGACACAGGCTGTGGGCCTTGAGCACCGGCAGCGAGATGAGCACATGGTTAAATACGGCTTCGGGCAGCCACATCTCGGGAAATTGTCGGCAGGTGTCGTCCGCCAGGCAGACCAGTGCGGCCTCGTTCAGATCCAGCAGTTCGATGTCATGTCGTTGCGCCAGGTCCCGGTATCCCAGGCGGTCGAATATTTCCGGTGTATCCAGGATGGCATCGCCGCAGCCTTCGGCGATGACGATCGGTGCATCGGTATGCCGGCGCACGAACGCTATGACAGCCTCGCACAACGCCGGTGGCGTCGTCACCGGATGCGGCGAGGCGTTGACTAGGTTGGGCTTGAGCATGACCGGCCGACCGCCGCTCAGCAATCGGACCGCACCGGTGGCGCGCATGCATCGGCCTACCGATCCCGCGTAAGTGGTGAATTGCTCGATTGCTACGCTTGCACTCATTGCCTATTTAATCATGGAGGTGCCCGGGATCAAGGTCTGCGTAGAGAGAATACCGTCAATCTGGCGAACCTTTTCATGGACGAACTGGCCGATGACTTCAGCGTCGGAAGAGAGCAGGTCGCGGGTCAGTACAACCTTGATCAAGATGTCGATACTGCCGTGAATGGAGTGCACCTCCCTGACTTCCGGGAGTGCAAACAGTTTGTCCACCACTTTCAATTCCCGCCTGGCCTCCACGTTCATCATAATAAAAGCTGTAATGCTGCGCAGCATCTCCGGGTATTCTTCTTTTTTCAAATTGGCCATCTTCTCTCTGAATGCCTCCATCTCTTTGGGAATGAGCTGGTCGATGCCGATGCCGTATCGTCGTCGGCGCCCCTTCTCCCACTGGTGGAATGAAATATACGCGTACAGGTCGTCCAGAGTGCGCCCGGGAAACGAAGCCAGCAGATTGGCCTTTTCGATGATGCCGACCATGGGCAGGTAAATGGTCGCGAACCAGTCCTCGGCGGCCTGCTTCAAGGTGGCCCCCGGTTTTTCTCCTCCGGCCAAATAATTCCGGTGGTTTTCCACCTGCTCGAGCAGGTAGGGAAACTGACCCACTTCGGAAACATCGATGGGTTGCGTCAATCCGGTCTGCTCCATGAATTCGCTCTTCTCGCGATAGATGATGTTCTCCAGGGTATTGCTGGATGGAATGAACTCGACGATTTTGGCCATGATGTCGCTGCGGCCGAACTCCTTGGCGGCGGAAATGCGGTGATTGCCGTCCAGGACGTAGTACTCATCCTTGATCTTGTACAACTTGACCGGCGGCAGGGACTTGCCTTCGCGCATGGCCTGCTTGACACTGATCAGGCGATCCGGCGGCACATGGCCCTTGAGCTTGAACTGGCTGTCGAAGTCATGGTAGCGCCCGACGCTGCCCACGATCTGCGCCAGGGGTACGCTGCAGATGCCCCGATCGACATGATCGAAAGCGCCTTCACAGGCCTGGTTCTCCCTAAAGCTTTTGGCCTCGCTGTCGCGCCTGCCGCCCCACAGTTTTTTGACCAAATCGCCGAGGCTACCCATGATCCACCTCCAGAAGATGGTAGGCAAATGTATTGATGACCCGCGTAGCACCCACCATCGAGATCCGTTGGTCGGGATCGGTGAAGTGGGCGTGAATGTGTCCGTGTATGAAAAAGCGCGGCTGAAAGCGGTCGATCAGCTTGACATAACTCTTGAAGCCGCGATGACAGCGGTCTTCGGCATCGTGGATCCGCCGGGGCGGGGCATGGGTGACGACGATATCTACCCCGCCCCGCAGCCACAACCCAGGCATCATGCACCAGATCATCTGGCGCATCTGGGATTCGCGGTATTGGATGGGACCGCCGTTGTACCAGCGCGACCCCTCCAGACCCAAGATCCGCATCCCGCGGAAGGTGATGCGCCGCTGGTGGATGTTGACACACCCGATCGGCGGTGCGCTTTTGTAGCGGATGTCATGGTTGCCTCGCACGTAGTAAAGGGGCGCATCCAGCTGTTCGCGGATGGATGTTAGATATTCCGGCGGCAGATCGCCGCAACTGAGGACCAGGTCGACGCCGTCAAACTGCCGGGCATCGATCCGATCGGACAGTTCGGGGACCACAATATCTGAAATGGTGAGAATTTTCATGACCGCCGGTAGTGTTGATCGTTCAATGAGTACAAGCTATCTCAAAATAAAGATTTGGGCTCAAATTTGAGGCGCAGGCAAATTTTAAACCACAGACATACTGTAGTATTTCGAGGATTTAAAATTTGCCTCCAACAAAGAAGTTGGGCCTAAAGATTATTTTGAGATGGCTTGTATGCGTACCGGTTAAAATGACACTGCGTCTTTGTACCTTTTTCATCACAGCTTGTAAACGACGCTTGACGTCATCTAGGTGGATTGATGATAATGCGACCCATACTTGGCCCGGGGAGGGCGGCGGTATGGAATCGATCCAGATCACGTTGCCATCGATCTGACGCCAGCGTCCCTCAAGGCGTCAGATTGCTTTAAATGATTATAGACGCCACCTCATATCTAATCGGGAGGAACACCACCCATGACGACCACATCACCGATTGATTATGCAGTCCTGGACAGACCCGACGTACTTATGTTTCTCTTCCACCCGCGCAAATCGGCTCCATCCACTGATAGTGGTGACAATTTCCACGACATTCGCATCCCGGTCGACACCGGTACGAATATCGGCGCCCGTTTTCACATGGCCCACAGCAAAGGGCCCAACATCCTTTTTTTTCACGGTAATGGCGAGATCGTCGCTGACTATGACGACATCGGCCCCCTGTTCAATCGGATGGGTATCAACTTCATGGCCGTCGATTACCGGGGCTACGGTTGTTCCGACGGTCATCCGACCGTATCGGCCATGATGGCCGACTGCCGGACGCTATTCGACTTTGCCCTGCAGTGGTGCTCAGACAACGGCTACACAGGACCGTTGATGGTGATGGGGCGGTCCTTGGGCAGTGCATCGGCCTTGGAGTTGGCCGCGACCTGCGCGGACCGGTTCGACGGGTTGATCATCGAGAGTGGATTTGCCTGGGCAGGACCGCTGTTACGGCGGCTGGGCGTGGATCCGGACCGTATCGGCTTCGATGAGTCCAGTGGCTTCGCCAATGTGGACAAGATCGGTCAATTCGTCAAACCGACGGTAATTATCCACGCCGAGTTCGATCACATCATTCCTTTTAGCGACGGCGAAGCGCTGCACGCGGCATGCAGCGCCACAGACAAGCGGATAGTCAAAATACCGGGAGCCAACCACAACGACATCTTCATGCGCGGCCTCGACCGATATCTGGAGGCCATTACCGATCTGGCCGCAGCGCTGTCCCGGGAGCACAAGTGCTAAATGGCGCCGCCTTCAGGTCCGGGCGTCACGGAGCCCCCCGGACCTGATGGCTCACAGGCGGATCGTTGCATCATGTCACCGTCTCTTTGACCTGGAAGCTCTCCAGCCTGAGTCGGGCAGCCTGGCAGACAGAAGCATCCTCATCCTTCTCGGCAATCTGCTCCAGCAATTTGATGTCCTTCAACCGGTTAACGGCCTTTTTGCGGATCTCCGGATTGGAGTTCTGCCAGCGCGGGACAAAAATATCGGAAAATTTCATGACGGTCCTCCTTTGCTTGCTGGTGATTATCGGTTGGTCCCACCCCTAGCGATGGTGAGTCGGCCACCATTCGGCGGCGGGAGCGCACCCTCAACCCTCCGCTTTGCAGCTCCGTGCTCCCGGAAATGTGCGAGGGGCCTTCCGGGAGCCGTTTAGGCACATTTTCAGATAGGTTAGCATATCCACCTCATACGACGGTCGGTCCATCAGCGACAGCGATCGGCAGAGACTGGAATGATGCAGTCAACGTTGCGCAGCATGATCGAGGAAGTAGTAAAATCAACAGGCGGGAGGAAATTGGATCATTTATAAGAAGTCTAAGTGGCTTTTATAAAGCTGTCAAGATATCATTTGATACCCTTTCACTTTGAGCAGGCGGACGGGTGATCGGCATCAATGGGCAGTTTCCATCAACGGTGCGACCAGCAGGTGCTCCTTACCGTACCGGATGACCGAGCAGATGGCAGCGGCCAGATGCGACCGGCCGTTGCTGCGACCACGGGGCCAGATCTCTTCCAGATCCACAAAGCGGCATAAAATGGTGGCGGTGGTCAACCCCAGGTGCCGTTTTCGCCGGTCGAGTCGGCATTTCAAGCGGTCATAGATCACCTTGGCATTGGCTGCAGTTGTGCAGGTAAGCATTATGGCCAGAGTGGCCTGGTCGAAACGTCCTAAAGCATCAATTCTCCTGAAACTACCGGAAATGACATTCGCCACCTGGCAAACCATCCGTTCGGTCTCCAGTCGGTCCGCGCCGATACTCGCTTCCTCGTCGTTAATCGTCAGTAGGCAAATGGTCATGGGTTCATGGAAGCGTCGCGCCCGCAACCCCGCCTGTTCGATACTATCGAGAAACGCGTCTCGGTTGAGCAGGCCGGTATCTACGTCCAGACTGCAGGTACTTACCAAGCGCCTGTCGGCATTCACCAGCTTCTCGGTCAGTCCTCTGGACAAATTGGCCAGCAATCGATTGGCGGTCCGCGGATAGTGGCGTCGGATACGCGCCAGATGAGTCCGGCTTAGCATCAGTACATCCCCGGAAGCCGCGGCAACCACTGACACGCATCGGGTGCCGGAGACCAGCAACCCCATTTCGCCGATCACATCTCCGACACTTAGGCGGTTGACCCGCGTGGGCGTCGATGGGTGTCCGTTATCGCAATCGCCCGATGGCACCACGATCGCATCAAACACACCCGAGATCACGACATACATGCCATCGGCCACATCACCCTGAGCAAACAGGCGGCGGCCGGCTTCAACGCGCTGTACTTTCCCGGCCCTCATGATCCGATGCACCTGAAAACGGGTCATCCCTCGCAATAATGGAACTGTCTGTTGCAAGCGATGCCCGCCCGTACGAATCCGAAACAGTTCTTCAAGGGTAATCGGCGGCACCTCGGCCAAAAGGGCCGGCAGGATCACCACGCCGCTGGCCAAAGCAGATGCCATGGTCAGCATCATCAACAGGCCAAAAATCGCCGTTGGCGTGAAACTGGAGAAGATGAGAATCGAAAAACCAGCACAAATGGCGATCGTTGTTGAAACAATGGGTCGCCCGACCTGACGCAAGGTTGCACACATGGCGGCCCGTGGGTTCAATTCCTTTGCATAAGTTCGCTTATAACTGGTCAGGTAATGAATGGTATCGTCAACGGAAAGCCCCACTACAATACTGGCGATCAGGCAGGTCCCCATGGACAGATCGATACCCAGCCAGCCCATGGCACCAAAGCTGACCAGAATGGGAAACAGGTTGGCGGCCAGGGCAATGATTCCAATTTTAACGGATAGGAACATTGACAGGATAAGCACAAAAACGATGCCCAGGGTGATCAACAGACTCCACACCTGACCACCGACCACATGGCGACTGCCCAAGGACATAACCAATCCGAAACCGGTTACATGGCAACTGTTCTGATCGTTGGAATGACCGCTGCAAAACTTACGGATGGCCGCTGCCGTATCCAGATACCCTCTGGCAGTAGACAAACGGGTCAACAGCGTAATGGTGGTAGTAGAGAAATCCTCACTGATATAGCGCTTCAAGAGGTCCCGGCCCAGCAGATTTTTAAATTGGTTGACCAACATGCGAACCTCGAAGTCAGCGGTTGGGAGTCGGTAGTGCGCCGGTTCGAACTGATTGGTCACGTAGTTCAACAACATCAGGTAATCCGCCAGGGAGATGGTCTTATCCACACCCGGCAGATGTTTCACATATCGCTGGTGGGCGACAAGGTCTCGCAGGGCGGTTATTGAGAGGAAATGATCATCGTCCGCAGCACGCAATTGCAAATGAAGCGGAAAACTGCCGGACAGGTGACGATAGATGTCATGGAATCGAGATTTGATGCCAGTATTTTCCCCAAAGTAGGACAGTGGGTTGGTTTCGACCCGAATACGCAGAATACCCACGGCGGCAATGATGTAAATAATGGCCAAGAGGATAAAGATGAGCCGTCTCCGACTGGTGATCCAATCGACGAAGGCCCTTATCCGACCAGCGGAACACAAGCGCTCGACCCTACCCGGCGAGCGGTTATGAAGCAGGGGCCAGAAAAGAGTCAACAGGCACGGAAAGACCGTCATAAGGGCCACCAGAATAGCTACAATTCCAAGGCAGGCCAGGATGCTGAACACCCGCACGGCACCGATGGGGGTCACCACGAGCGAAACAAGACCAACGATGGTGGTACATCCGGCCATAATGGTGGGAAAGGTAGACTGAGAATAGGTTCTGACAAGAGCGCTGCGAGCATCGGCACACTGGGGCAGGCAGTGGATGAAAGCACCGTAAACATATAGGCAATAGGCGGTTCCCACGGCAATTTGTAAAACGGGGACAATGACAGTGAGCATGTTCAAGGGCATGCCGCACCATGCCATGACACCCAGGGTCCAGAGGCCGGCAGCAGCCACCGTAAACAGGGGCAGGGCGGCCTCCAGCACACTGCGAAAGATGGCCAGAAGCAATATGGCGATGATCACGAACGTGTAGAACGGCAGATGCAGACAATCCCACCTGGCGTATTGGGTTAAAGCCACACAAACCGTAGGAATACCGATTTGATAGCCGGAATGCGCTGAGCTGAATCCGGTCAGGGTCGCATCGATCGCCCGAGTCACCGCTGCATGATCCGCGGAATCGTCCAGAATCAATGTAATCCCTGATACCCGTCGATCCGGTGAGATCAGGTATCTCTGAAATATCGGCACCTGGACCGTCAGTTCGACAAATCGCTCCAGTGACCATTCGCCGCCAGGGTCGATGGTGTCCTTCACCTGGGGCAGGCTGATGGCACGATCGATACCGGGAATGGCCGTGAGCGCATCCGTTAGCGAGCGCAGCACGGCGAAAGATCGCGGAGTGGATATCGTTTCGCCCTGAACGACCACCTGTATAATCGCGTCGCTGCCAAAAAGGGCCTTAAACGCCTCGTAGCGCTGCCGCTCCGGAAGGTCGTCAACAATGAGGTCTCGTACCGACGTAGAAAATCCTATTCCGGGTATTCTCATCCCGACCAGGACTGTAAGTAGCAAAATCGCAACCAACACCGGCCAGGGTTTGCGGGCAATCTTCTCCAGCCAGGGTGTTAAGGACAGCGATGGGACAACCATTCCGGCCATAATGATCTCTGAAGCGTTTGAGCAGTCAAGCAGAACCACAAATCGGGTCCGGTGGTGACCAAGGGGACGCCCGGCAGTCAGACGACACCAATCGGTGTCGTCTCTTCAAGTCGTTTGGGATTCAAAGGGGGGCGGCGCGAAGGCACCGCATTCTTCTGCGGCTTGTGGCACAAGGCTGCACGATGACGCCGAACACGGGATCTCCCTCACCTCTTTTGTTACCATTGGTGGGATACCGGCACAAGCCTATTATAATATCTATATATCCCGTATACCTTTTAATGGTTTTTCCATGGCCATCAAGCAGGTGCGTAAATTGTTGCTCCTACCGGTAAGGCCCAGTTTTCGGCGGATGTTGACGCGGTGGGTTTCTACGGTTTTGTATGCGACGTTGAGGGTGTCGGCGATTTCCCGGGTGGTTTTACCGGACTTGACCATATGGGCCACATTGAGTTCGGCAGGGGTAAGGTTCAAGGCGGGAGAGGTCAGATGACGACTGAACGGTGAAACGATGGCTTTGAGGTGATTGTCCAGAATGGTAGCCAGGGCGTGGACTTCCCGTTCACGGGAACGTCTGATCAACTTATTCAGATACGGGTAAACCAGGTCTCTGAGGTCAGCCATCATCTTCTCCTCGAATTCGTTTTTCTCACGATCCAGTTTTTTGAGGAGGTACCTCAGGGCAGTATTCAAATCCTGCAGCTTGGCCGTTTTGGTTTCCAGTTCAGCCTCGCGCTGTTTCAACGCTCTGGCGGTTTTTATCTTCTCCCGGACAACGTCTCGCAGGGCCCGGTTAGCCGCACGGAGGGCACGGGTACGGGCAGACACGCGTGCTTCCAAGGCTGCCTTGGCCGACTCCAGTTCGATTTCCACCTGGCGCAAGCGGGTAATGTCGGTTGCCGTGCCGATCATTCGCCGCACCCACCCGGACGCATCTCGCTCAGCGACCGCACGTATTAGAATCCATCGCACCTGGCCAAAGTTGTCCACAATCCGCCCCTTGACTTCATAACGGGGGATCAATCCTTTGATGTATTTGCGGGATTCGTCCATAAAAAAGGCCACATCATCCGGATGGAACCGTGACTGCCAGGCATCCCAGCGCGTGATGTCATCATCGCCAAATCCCAGTAGATGCTTGAGGCTGGCATCGATCACCATTCTTCCCGTCTGGAGCTCGTGATCCCAGACACCGGACAGACCGGCCTCGGTGGCCATACTATAACGGGATTCACGTTCGCCCAAACGCTGCTGCAACGCTTTTTGATGGGTGTTGTCGATGATGATCCCGAGTATGCTCACCGGCTGCCCCTCACGGTACCTGACGGCGGAGTAGAACAATCCCGGAAAGGTAGACCCATCTTTTCGAAGGCAGGTGTACTCGCTGTGGTAGACCCGTTGGCCAGCGAGGGCGCGGGCAATGTTCTCGATGGCGCGCTGGTGGTCTTCGGGAACGATCATGTCCAAAGCGTTGGCGCCGGCCTCGAAATCGGCACGGCTGTAACCGAATTGTTCGAAAGCCTTGTCGTTGACGTAAGTGAACCGTCCGCTGGTGTCCATTTCATACACCGTCTCCGGCAGCAACGCGGCCAGTTCACGAAATCCCGGTTCACGACCGCTGGCGCCGACTGCCGGCGTCTTAACCGGATTGTCCATCGATTGCGATTCAGGCGTCATCTCCTATCCCCCCAACGTTCGCGTCACTTTGGGTTCTCGGCGGTGTCACCCGGTGATATCAGATCCGCTGCTCCTGATAGGCGGCCGACAACTTCAGGTATTGCTCGACCGACCGTTCGAAACGATTCATGGGTTGGTCGCCCAGATCCTTTCTCACGCTGGCCGGAGCCCCCGCAATCAGCTGGCGCCGTCCGAACTGCGAGCCTTCACGAACCACAGATCCGGCAGCTACCACGCTCTGCTCCTTTACGTGCGCATCATTGAGTACGATGGCACCGATGCCGACCAGGCTGCCGGCGTCGATGGTGCAGCCGTGGATCACGGCGTTGTGTCCCACGGTGACCCGGTCTCCTATTGTGGCTGGTTTACCGAAATCGGTGTGAACCGTACAGTTGTCCTGAATGTTCGTATCGGCTCCGATGCGGATGGGTGCCATGTCACCGCGTAACACCGCATTGAACCAGATGCTGGCACCGTCGCCGATGGTTACATCGCCGATCACGATGGCCGTTGGTGCAATGAACACGTTGGTTCCAATGGTGGGAAAGATTCGATTGTATTCGATAATCATAATTGCGTCAAAACTCCCGAGCTTAAATGGTTCTTGGCTTGTAAACGCCTGTCGTGGCAAGTGTTCCTCACTGTATCGTCCGAACCGGCAGGTTCGCAAGCAAAAAGCGGGTGTAGATCGTTCTTTGCCGATTGGAATATGAGAATACGCTTATGGGTTGTGAGCGATCGCGTCAACCGGCCCACACCTAAAGTCCTTGCGCCGGCCGCCATAATCGGGTTAAGTTTCTTCTTGTTGCTCGCTGACCGAAGCGTTGAACTCAACCAGCGTCGTACCCAGAGCCATGGATAAATTGACTGACACTCACGATGTTGACACCCCATCAATCACTCTGGACGATGCCAATTGCATCGTTTTGCTTCTGGATGGCCGGGGTCGGGTATTATCACTCAACACCTTCGGTCAAGAATTCTTCGGTTATCAACTATCGGAAATCATCGGCCGGCATGTCGTGGGCAGCATCGTCCCGGTAAAGGACGACAGCGGACATGATCTGGCCGCCATGATCCGCGATCTGCTGGAAAGTCCGGACAGTTGTACCCACCAGATCAATCAGAACAGGCGTAAAAACGGTGAACGGGTATGGGTGCTCTGGTCCAACCGCGCCTTTCGGAACACCACCGGCCGCGTCAGCCACCTCCTGTGCGTCGGCAACGACATCACCGACCGAAAAACCGTTGAGGCGCTGTTGGAAGAAGCCAAACGCCAGCTGACCGCCGAAGTCCGGGAACAGAACAGACAATTGCAGAAAGTCAATACACGCCTCAGGGAAGAAATTGAGCAACGCAAAAAAGCCCAACAGGCGCTTGAGGAAAGTCGTGACCGTTTTCGGCTTCTGTCGCGGGCTCCCACCGAAGGAATCCTGTTTCACGACAACGGTGTAGCCATAGAGGTCAACCAAGCATTTGCCGATCTGGTCGAGTGCCCACGCGATCAGCTGATCGGCGTGGATGTTGTCGATCAATTCGTAGCGCCTGAGGAGAGGTCGCGGGTGAGGCATAAAATTGCAGCTGACAATCTACAGGACTACGAACTGATGATTCAGTCGTCGAGCGGGAGGATGTTTCCGGCCGAGCTGCGCGTTCGTCCTGGAGAACTGGGCGGTCAATCCTGTCGAGTGGTCACCGTCCGGGATATCAGCCATCGCAAGAAAACCGAACGGCAGTTGATCCAATCGCAGAAAATGGAAGCAGTAGGCACCCTGGCGGGTGGCATCGCCCATGACTTCAACAATATGCTGGCCGGCATCCAGGGCAACGTGGAGATTATCCGCCATCAGCTCTCTCCCCGCAGTACTCACCGAAAACGCCTCTCCATCATCAGCCAGATTGTGGAACGGGGGGCCAAGTTGACCGGCCAACTGTTGGGGTACGCCCGGGGCGGACAAACGGAACAGCTCGACATCGATCTGAACCGGCTGGTTGAAGAGACCATCGACATGTTCGCAAACACCCAGCGGCAGATCATCATCGAAACCCGCATCAGCCCCGATACGCCCACCATCAGCGGCGATCGGACCCAAATCGAACAGGTGCTTCTTAATCTGATGATCAACGCCGTGCATGCTATGCCGGCTGGCGGCCAGCTGTTTATCGAGACCGCGCCGACGATACTCAGCAGACAGGATAACCGCATATACGAGATCGTGCCGGGACCCTACGCCATGCTATCGGTTCGGGACACCGGGCACGGCATGGACCGTGAAACCCAGAAGCATATTTTCGATCCTTTTTTCACCACCAAAGAGCGGGGTCAGGGCACCGGACTGGGGTTGGCCTCCACTTACGGCATCGTCAAGAATCACAAAGGCTATATCGAAGTCTACAGCGAACCGGAGGTAGGTTCGCAATTTAACGTACTGCTGCCGGCCTCCCAAGACGTCCAGGCAAATGACACACAGATCGATGCCACCGCCGAACAGGGGTCGGAGACCCTGCTGGTTGTCGACGACGAAGCCGATTTTTTGGATGCGGGCCGCGAAATGCTGACAATGATCGGTTATTCGGTAATTACGGCGGAGAGCGGTGAGCAGGCGGTACGCCTGTTCCGGGACCATCACGATTCCATCGACCTGGTCATCATGGACATGATTATGCCCGGAGCTGCCGTCGAAGAGACCATCCGCCGGTTGAGAGCGATCGACCCATCCGTTTCGGTGCTGTTATCCAGCGGCTACAGCCACGATGGGCAAGATGTCCGTCAGCTCATGCAGACCTGCCAG
>JAAUYD010213865.1_pt1 | contig 17822 bp, 8 predicted proteins | sample 7278101 | NCBI WGS metagenome assembly JAAUYD01 (sample SAMN14350128, study PRJNA611818) | marine sediment metagenome | isolation source: surface marine sediment (0.6m) | place: French Polynesia: Moorea | collected 2018-08 | reverse complement strand
CGACGTCGTCGCAGAGCACGTCGTTCGCCACGGCGCCGTTAACACCGTCGCTCCCCCACGCACTCCCGATCTCGACCTCGATCTCGAAGCCGAACTCGGCGTCGACACGGTCAAGCAGGCCGAGGTCTTCGCCGCGATACGCGGACAGTATGACATCCCGCGCGACGAGAACCTGCAGCTCAGCGAGTTCCCGACCCTCGCGCATGTCGTACAGTTCGTGCGCGACCGGCGGCCGGATCAACCGGCTGCGGCGACTGAGACAGCCGCCCCGGCGACCGATGCGAGCCCGCAGGTTTCTTCTGCACCGGCCGATGCCGGCAGCGACGACGATGCAATCAGGCAGCGCGTGCTTGCGATCGTATCGGAGATGACCGGTTACCCCGAAGACATGCTCGATATGGACCTCGACCTCGAGGCCGATCTCGGCGTCGACACGGTCAAGCAGGCCGAGATCTTCGCGGCGATGCGCGAATCCTATGGCATACCGCGTGATCCTGACCTGAAGCTCTCCGACTTCCCGACGTTGAGCCATACGGTGCAGTTCGTGAAAGACCGCATGCCGGCCGGCGACGCGACGGTGCCGGCCCAAACGGACGTCCAGTCCGCGGAAGAGTCGACTGGCGAAGCCACGGCGCTCGCCGGCGACGTCGATGCCGCGAACCGCGTACCGCGTCGGGTGCCGACGGCGGTCCGGCGACCGTCGTTGGACCACTGCAAGCAGACCAACGTCGAACTGGCTGAGGGTGCACGCGTAATCGTGATGCCGGACAGCGGCGGCGTCGGACGCGCACTGATCGACCGACTCGAAAAGCGGGATGCCGAAGTGCTCGTCCTCGATCCGGACAACGACAGTGTCGCAATAGGCAAGCAGGTTGCCGCCTGGGCCAGTGAGGGGCCCGTGACGGGCCTGTACTGGTTGCCCGCACTCGATGGGCACGAGGCTATCGCCGGCATGGACGACGCGGCATGGCAATCAGCCACGGACCTCTGCATCAAGGCGCTCTATGAAGCCGTACAGCCGCTCTACGAGCAGCTGCAGTCGAGCGCGCACTTCCTCGTCGCGGCAACTCGCCTGGGCGGCCGTCACGGATACGACACGAACGGCGCGAGCAATCCGCTCGGAGGCGCCGTGTGTGGTTTCGTGAAATCGTTCAAACGTGAACGCAACGACGTACTGTGCAAGGTCGTCGACTTCGCCCCAAGCCGCAAGACGGCGGCGCTGGCGGAGCACATCATCGCCGAAACACTCGGCGACCCGGGCGTCGTTGAGGTCGGCCTTCACGAGGACACGCGCTGGTCGATCGGCCTGCGCGAGATACCCTGCGACGGATCGCCAACGGGCTTCGAACTCGGCAGTGATTCGGTGTTCGTCATTACTGGCGCGGCCGGGAGTATCGTTTCGGCGATCGTCGCCGACCTCGCAGCGGCAAGCGGCGGTACGTTCCATCTGCTGGATCTGGCTCCCGAGCCCGACCCGGGCGACCCCGATATCGCACGCTTTGCGACGGACCGCGACGGCCTCAAGCGCGAGATCTTCGAACGCATCAAGGCCGGTGGCGAAAGAGCGACGCCGGCCATGGTCGAGCGGGAGTTGGCGCGTATCGAACGCGCGGATGCCGCATTGTCCGCGATCGGGGCCATCGAAAAAGCCGGCGGCGAAGCGCACTACCACTCGGTCGACCTGACCGACAGCGCCGCACTTGGCGACACGATGGCAGCGATCCTGGCGCAGCATGATCGTATCGACGTACTCATGCATGCGGCAGGCGTCGAGATCAGTCATTTCCTGCCCGACAAACCGCGCAGCGAATTCGACCTTGTGTTCGACGTCAAGAGCAACGCATGGCACACACTCATGCGGGCGATCGGCGAAACGCCGCTAGGGGCAGCCGTCGTGTTCAGCTCGGTTGCCGGTCGATTCGGCAACGCCGGCCAGACGGACTACAGTGCTGCAAACGACTTCCTGACGAAGTGCGTCATGAACTTTGCCGCCAGTCGTCCCGACACCCGAGGTCTTGCGATTGACTGGACCGCGTGGGGCGGCATCGGTATGGCGACACGGGGCTCGATTCCCACGATGATGGCGGCAGCCGGTATCGACATGCTGTCGCCCGAAGCGGGAATCCCCGTCGTGCGTCGTGAGCTGACGCAGGGTCCGATCGTATCGGAGCTCGTTGTCGGCGAGCGCCTCGGTGTCCTGGTCGAAGATTGGGACGAAACCGGCGGCATCGATGTCGAACGTATCATTCAGGACGCGAAACGCGGGCCGATGCTGGGCGACGTCGTCGGCATCAGCCTGACGAAAGGCCTGATCGTGGAGACCGAACTCGATCCCCAGGACCAGGCATTCCTCAACGATCATCGTATCGACGGCACGCCGGTGCTGCCGGGCGTGATGGGCCTCGAAGCATTCGCCGAGCTCGCGACGCTGGTGCTGCCGGACTATCACGTTGCATCGATCGAGGACGTGCATTTCCTGGCGCCGTTCAAGTTCTACAAGGACGAGCCGCGGAAGGTCCGTCTGGCTGCGCAGGTCGTCGAACTGGACGGCCAGATTGCTGCTTACTGCACGCTCGAAGGGGAGCGACTGATCAGGACCCAGCCGGACCCGGTCGTGACGACTCACTTCACGGCAATCGTGCGCCTGACTCAGGGCAAGCCCGACGCCTACCAGGTCGAGGAGCCGAGACTCAGAGCCAGCGCCGCTATCGATTCCGACGCGGTGTACGACGTGTACTTCCACGGGCCCGCCTATCAGGTGCTCGAGAGCGCGTGGAGCGGTGATTACGATACGGCCGTCGGTCAGCTCGCAAAGGACCTGCCGGCGAACCACAATCCAGCGGAATTGCCAACGCTCATTGCACCGCGTCTCATCGAGCTGTGTTTCCAGACGGCCGGCATGTATGAACTCGGGGTCGACGGGCGCTTCGGTTTGCCGTCGAAGATCGGCCGCGTGAGCAAGCTCAAGGAACCGAGCGTGGTGACGGCGCAGCTGTATACCGTCGTTCGCCACAGCAATGGCGGGACAGGCTTCGATGCCGATGTCGTTGACGAATCAGGCAACGTGTACATGCGGCTGGAAAACTACCATACGGCCGAGCTTCCGGGCGCCGCAGACGCGGTACCGATCGATCCAATCCGGGCCGTTTTCAGGGTGGACTAGATGGCAAAAAAGGCCTTTCAGCGGATCGCGATCGTCAATCGTGGCGAAGCGGCGATGCGCCTCATTCACGCGGTTCGTGAGTACAACATCGAGCATGACGCCGGACTGACGACGATCGCGCTTTACACGGATCCCGAGCGCCGGGCCATGTTCGTGCGCGAAGCGGACGAGGCGTATTGCCTGGGGCCTGCGCTGTTCGTCGATGAGAAGGACGGACAGCGCAAGGTTGCGTATCTCAACTACCCGGCGATCGAAGAAGCCCTGGTGGAAACGCGCGCCGACGCTGTGTGGGTTGGCTGGGGATTCGTGTCCGAGCACCCGGCATTCGTCGATCTCTGCGAGAAGAAGCTCGGATTGACGTTCATCGGTCCGGACGGCGACTGCATGCGCCTGCTCGGCGACAAGATCACGTCGAAACAGATGGCCGAGAAGGCCGGCGTCCCCGTCGCACCCTGGAGCGGCGGCGCCGTCGCAGACCTGGACGAAGCACGTGCGGCGGCGGACCGGATCGGTCTGCCGCTGATGGTAAAAGCGACGGCGGGCGGCGGCGGCCGCGGCATACGTACCGTCCGTTCGATGGACGAACTCGAAGACGCTTTCAATAGCGCGAGTTCCGAGGCACTCGGCGGCTTCGGCAATGCCACCGTGTTCATGGAGCGCCTCTTCGAGGGCGCTCGCCACATCGAGGTACAGGTCATTGCGGATACGCACGGCAACGTCTGGGCCGTTGGCGTACGCGACTGCTCCGTGCAGCGCCGCCATCAGAAGCTCATCGAGGAATCCTCGTCACCGGTGCTGACCGCGGAACAGGAAGAGAGCATCAAGAACGCGGCCGCAAGGCTCTGCCTCGAGGCCGGGTATCGAAATGCCGGTACAGTCGAGTTCCTCTACGACCCACGCAAGCGCGAGTTCGCCTTTATGGAAGTCAACGCGCGGCTACAGGTCGAACATCCGGTCACCGAGGTGAGCACCGACCTCGACCTGGTCAAGCTGCAGATTCACGTTGCACGCGGCGGCAAGCTCGAAGGCGACGCGCCGCCGATTCGAGGCATCGCAATCGAGGTCCGACTAAATGCCGAGGATCCCGAAGCGAACTTCGCGCCGGCGCCAGGCAAGATCGAGTTGTTGCGGCTGCCGACGGGCGCCGGCATCCGGATCGACACCGGCGTCGAGACCAGCGACCGCATTCCGGCCGAGTTCGATTCCATGATCGCGAAGGTGATCGCGCACGGGCGCGATCGGAGCGAGGCGATGTCGAGACTGCGCCGAGCCTTGTCGGAACTCGGTGTCGTCGTCAGGGGCGGCACGACCAACCGCGCGTTCCTGCTGCGCCTTCTGAGCATGCCCGAAGTCATCGACGGGTCGGCCGACGTCGGCTGGCTCGATCGCAGCGAGTTGCCTGAGCGTCGGGACCAGAAGCGCAACGGCGAAATCGCGGTCGCATTGGCCGCTATCCAGGTGGCGGAAGAAGAGTTCGATGCCGAACGCAGACTGTTCCTGGCAACGTCCGCGCGCGGCCGGCCGCGTATTCGCGACGAGATCGGCCACGCGATGGAGCTGCGCCACGGCGGCAATCTCTACAAGCTGCGCGTGCTGCGCTATGGCAACGAGTCCTACAGGGTCGACGTCGACGGGCATTCGATACGCCTGCAGGTCGAGCCCATGGGCGCCTACGAGAAACGGGTTACTTGCCGGGGGCAGTTGTACCGCACCCTCAGTGTCCATGATGGCGTCGCCTACACGATCGAAGTCAACGGCAGCCCGCACCGGGTGCTCTCCGACGATGGCGGCACGGTCCGCGCACCGTCGCCGTCCGTTGTCGTGTCGCTCAAGGTGAAACCCGGAGACTCCGTAAAACAGGGCGACACGCTCGCGATTCTCGAGGCGATGAAGCTGGAGATGCGTGTTCCGTCGCCGTTCATGGGTACGGTCCAGCAAGTCAATGTCGCCGAAAACGAGCAGCTTGACGGCGGTGCGCCGATACTGAGGCTAAAGCCCGAGGGTTCCGGCGACCAGGAGGTTTCGTCGAACCGCCTCGATTTCGAACGGTTGACCGACACGTCCAGTCAGGAACGCGATGTCGGGGAACGCTGCCATGCGAGCATGCAGGAGCTGCAGCAGCTGATCCTCGGTTACGACGTCGGCCCCAAAGACGCCGAGCGCCTGATCGCGGGTCGCGACGAGCTTTGCACCGAGGTACGCGCAGCCGACCCGGTTTTGCGCGAGGACGAGGACTTGCTGCTGAGACGATTCGCGGACGTTTGCGCCCTGTCCCAACGACAGCCTGCGCCCGAGTCCGCTCGTTGGTCGAAAGTGACTCAACCCTCCCAACAGCAGTCACTGTTCACCTATATGCGCAGCCTGGAGTTGAAAGGTGTGGGCCTGTCGAGACAGTTCATCGACGATCTCAAGCGCGCACTCGCACATTATGGCGTCGACGACCTCGAGCCGACGCGACAACTCGAGGAAGCGTTGCTGTGGTTGCACAGGGCGCATTCACGCGTCGATCAGCAGATTCCTGCCGCGCTGTCGATTCTCGACCGCCGTGTACGCCACGTCGGCGCGCTGCTCGAACTCACCGATGAAGAGTTCCGCGAAGTCCTGGACCGGCTGGTCGAAGTGAGCAGCGGCCGCTACCCGGCCGTTTCCGACCTGGCGCGCGAGGTACGCTACAAGTACTTCGACGAACCGCTGTTCGATGCGACGCGGCTTCAGGTGTATGAAGCCGCCGAAAAGCGTATCGAATACCTTTCGAAGAATCCCGATGCCGCGGATCGGGAAAAGGAAATGCGGGCGCTTGTAGATTGTCCGCAACCTCTGATGACGCTGCTCTCGGACCGCTTCGTCGGTGGCTCTGCAAGCATGCGCGAACTGGCCATCGAGTGCCTGTCGCGGCGCTACTACCGGATTCGCGAACTCGAGTCGGTGCAGATCAAGCACAGCGACGATCAGCCGTTTCTTACGGCCGAGTACGATCACGAGGGCGAGCGGATCAGCCTGGTCACGACGCACGCTGATTACGAGTCCCTGATGGATTGCGGCAAGGCGGCCTCGTCTATCCTTCGCGATACGCCGCTCGACAACGCCATCGCCCTCGATTTCTACATTCACCGGGAGCAGGCGGAAGAAAGCGAGGAAGATACGCTCGAGTACGTTCGCCAGACACTCGACGCGATCCCGTTTCCACGCGCGATTCGGCGCATCGTGACGTCGGTGAGGATTCCGGGTGCCGGGCTCGGCATGACCGGGCAGCGGTATTTTACCTGGCGGCCGTCTGACAGCGGCTACTGGGAAGAGAACTCGTACCGCGGTATCCACCCGATGATGGCAAAACGTCTTCACCTGTGGCGCTTCGAGAATTTCAACCTCGAACGGCTTCCCTCGTTTGAGGACGTCTACTTGTTCCGTGCAACAGGTAAAGAGAATCCCGCCGATGAGCGCCTGTTCGCCGTTGCCGAGGTTCGCGACCTGACCGCCGTTCGCGATGACGACGGGCGACTCGTGGCGCTGCCGTATCTCGAGCATATGTTCCAGCAGGCGCTCGCAGGTATTCGCGTGTTCCAGTCGCATCGCCCCGTTCGTCAACGCCTGCTCTGGAATCGCGTGCTGCTCTATGTCTGGCCGCCGATGGACCTCACAATCTCCGAGCGATCCCGGATGATCCGCAAGCTCCTCCCCGCGACTCGCGGGCTCGGGCTGGAACTGGTTCGCCTGCGCGGCCTCATGGCGAGGCGTCACGGCGAAGAGCCGCGCGACACGATTGCGCAGATATCGAATCCGTCCGGTCACGGCCCGACGATCGAGCTGCTCGAACCGCGCGAGCACGCGATGAGACCGCTGTCGCCGTATCGTCAGAAAGTGCTCAAGATGCGCCAGCGCGGACTGATGTATCCCTACGAGGTCATTCGCGTTCTGACGCCGGACCGAGACCACGAATCGAAACTCCCCGAAGGAAACTTCGTCGAGTACGACCTGGCCGACAGTGGCCGGCTCGAACCTGTCGACAGGGAGCCGGGATTGAACAAGTCCGGGATCATTGTCGGCGTGATCACGAGTATCACGGAGAAGCACCCGGACGGCATGACGCGCGTCATGATCCTCGGCGACCCGACGAAAGGCATGTGCTCGCTCGCCGAACCCGAATGCGCGCGAATCATTGCGGCGCTGAACATGGCGGAAGACATGGATGTGCCCCTGGAGTGGTTCGCCGTCTCGGCGGGCGCCAAGATCGCAATGGACAGCGGCACGGAAAACCTCGACTGGACAGCGCGTGTTCTGCGTCGCCTCATCGAGTTCACCCAGGCCGGTGGCGAGGTAAACGTCATCGTGAACGGGATCAATGTGGGCGCGCAGTCTTACTGGAACGCCGAGGCGACGATGCTGATGCACACGCGCGGCATCCTGATCATGACCCCGGTCGGTGCGATGGTGCTCACGGGCAAACAGGCGCTCGACTATTCGGGCGGCGTCTCTGCCGAGGACAATCTTGGGATAGGCGGTTACGACCGCATCATGGGCCCGAACGGCCAGGCGCAGTACTGGGCAGCAGATCTCGAGGAAGCATGCCAGATCCTGTTGCAACACTACGACCACAGCTATCGGCTGAATGGCGAGTACTGCCCGCGCAAGGGCGTATCGACGGACCCTGTCGATCGCGACATCACCGACTATCCTTACGGCAATGGTGCGGCCGGAGAGTTCGCAACGATTGGCGAGGTTTTCTCGGACGAACACAACCCCGGCCGCAAACGGCCGTTCGAAATGCGCCGCATCATGCACGCGGTTGTCGACCAGGACCACGAGCCTCTCGAGCGCTGGTCCGCAATGCGCGATGCCGAGATCGGTATCGTGTGGGACGCCCATCTCGGCGGACGGCCAGTCTGCATAATCGGTATGGAGTCTCGCCCGCTGTCGCGGACGGGACTCGTGCCGGCTGACGGCCCCGATCACTGGACTGCCGGGACCCTGTTCCCCGGCTCGTCCCGCAAGGTGGCGCGAGCTATCAACGCCGCATCGGGTAACCGGCCGCTCGTGGTGCTCGCCAACCTGTCGGGGTTCGACGGTTCGCCGGAATCGATGCGCGAATGGCAGCTCGAATACGGGGCCGAGATCGGCCGCGCGGTAGTCAATTTCGAGGGGCCCGTCGTCTTCTGCGTCGTATCGCGTTATCACGGCGGGGCTTTCGTCGTGTTCTCGAAGGCTCTGAACGACAACATGCAGGTCGCCGCTCTCGACGGAGCCTACGCGTCCGTCATCGGCGGGGCGCCCGCCGCCGCTGTCGTCTTTGCCAGGGACGTCCGCCAGGCCGCAACCGCAGATCCGCGTATCGTTGCGATGAACGAGGAACTGAAAACGGCCGACAGTGCGGAACGTGCGAGGTTGCACACCGAGTTCGATCAGTTGCTCAAACAGGTTCAGATCGAAAAACGCGCCGAGTTCGCGGACAAGTTCGACACCGTTCATTCGGTACAGCGAGCGATGGACGTCGGTTCGATCGATGCGGTCATCGCTCCGAGCGCGTTGCGGCAGTACCTGATCGAAGCCGTTGAGCGGGGCATCAATCGAGAGATCGCCGCGACTTCACTGGCCAGGCCGGACGACGCCATAGCGTCGTGAGTCCGGTCCTTTGCACGACTCAGGCGCAGCAGCAGCTGCCTGCGGATCTCGACTGGCTGACCACTGGCGAGCGGGAGCGGCTCGATGGTTTTCGCTTCGACAAGCGACGCCGGGACTGGCTCCTGGGACGATGGGCGGCCAAGAACGCGCTCCTTGGCATCAGCGGCCTGGCGACGAGCGACATTTCACGCTTCGAGGTCGACTCGGCGCCGAATGGCGCGCCGGTGCCTCGGCTTGACGGCCGGCCTTATCCGGTCAGTCTCAGCCTCAGCCACAGCAAGGACCGTGCGTTCTCGGCGGTCTCGAGTGAAGCCGTGGCGCTCGGATGTGATATCGAACTGGTCGAGCCGCGCAGCGACGTCTTCGTCGAAACCTATTTCACCGAATCGGAACGCGCGGACGTGGAAGCGGTGAATCCGTCAGACCGGGACGCACTGGTAACGAAGATCTGGAGCGCGAAGGAGAGCACGCTCAAGGCGCTGCAAACCGGGCTGCAGGCCGACACGCGCAGCGTGGAGGTCGTCGATGACGGCAAACGCATGAGCAAAGACTGGGGTATCGCCCGGACGATCGTCAGGGACGACGGCGAGCTCAGCTGCCTGTGGCGCCTCTGCGATGACTTCGTGCTGACCATCGCCACGAGAGGCATTGCAGAAGCGCCGGAAGAGCGTTAGCCGGGATACGGGCTGCCGTGTAGAAAAGTTGCCCGACCGCCTGGCGGACTGACCTGGGGGTTGGGGAGGCAACACCGTCAGATCATCCCGGCGCAGACGGCCATCCGGGCATTGGGTGGAGGGGGTGGTCAGGCGGCTACGGCCTCCTGACGCGCTTCGGCAACCTGCTGGTGCACGGATTCGACGAGCTCTCCCGGCAGCTCGAGCGCCAGCGCCAGGGAGCGGATATACGCGCCACCTTCCGGACGCGTCTCGTCGATCGCGATCAACGACGCAGCGTACACCTCGACCGCGGTTTCGGGATTGTTCACGTCGGCAACGATATCCTGCAATTCGAGAGGATTGCGCAGCTCATCGAAAAGCCTGGCCTTGTCCTGCTGTGACAGGTTCAGTTTCTCAGCCTCTTCGAAGACGCGGTTCTGCTCGTCGTTATCCATATGACCATCGGACGCGGCGGCGGCGATCATCGCCCGAACCAGCAGCAGCGAGCCTGAACCTTCCGGATTCTCGGTAACGGCTTCGAAGCGTTGCTCCGGTATGTTTTGCCATGCGCTGTTGTCCTGCAGCTGAGCATTGCCGCCCTGCCCCTGCGGGACCGGCGTCGCGGATGCCTGGTTCTGGCGGTAGCCCTGGTAGGCTTTGTACGCGAGGCCACCGACAGCAGCCAGCGCGCCGACCTTGAGCGCACCCTTGGCCATCTTCTTGCCCTTCGTGCCGCTGACCGCACCGACCAGCGCACTGCCGGCGAGCCCGCCGGCGAATCCGGACACAGCGCCATTGCTGGAGAGTCCCTGAACGATTCGACTGAGATCCATGATCACAACTCCGTTTTGTAAGGTGATGGCGGTAGAGTGAACGATCCAGAACGTCGGGTAAATCGAATTATTTCGTATTAATCCCTCGGAGAAACCGAATTAACCGGTGCCGAGGCCGACCAGATCGGAGCCGGCAGGTTTCTGGAACAGGCGCAGACCGAAGTCCGGAACAATTGCGAGCAAATGGTCGAAAATATCCGCCTGGATGCTCTCGTAATCGGCCCAGACCGTCGTGTTGGTGAAGCAGTAGATTTCGAGCGGCAGGCCCTCAGGGCCTGGCGCCAGTTGCCGCACCATGAGCGTCATTCCCTTGTGGATCGACGGGTGGTTCTTCAGGTAGTTGGCGGCGTAGGCACGAAATGAACCGACATTGGTCAGGCGACGCGTATTGACGGCGTCGTCCACCTCGAGATCCAGCGACGCGTTGTAGTCACGAAGCTCCTCTTCCTTGCCCTCGATGTAGTGTTTCAGCAGCGCGAAACGCTTGAAGTGCTCGACCTCGTCGGGGCTCTGGAAACGGATGGAGTTCACGTCCAGATGCACGGCCCGCTTGATGCGGCGCGCGCCCGTCTGCGACATCCCGCGCCAGTTCTTGAACGAGTCGGATATCAGCCGGTGCGTGGGAATCGTCGTAATGGTCTTGTCCCAGTTCTGCACTTTGACCGTGTGCAGCTGCACGTCGATGACGTCGCCGTCGGCGCCGAACTGCGGGACCTCGATCCAGTCGCCGACGCGCACCATGTCCTGCGCCGTTAGCTGGACACTGGCAACGAGTGACAGGATCGTATCCCTGAAGACCAGTATGAGAATCGCGGTCATCGCACCGAGGCCGCTCAGCAGCAGCAAGGGCGACCGATCCAGCACGGCCGCGATGATCATCACGGCACCGAAGACCCAGACTGCGATCTGCACGAGCTGCACGAAGCCCTTGAGCGGTCGCTCCTTCGCTACCGGGAGACTCGAGTAGATCGCGCTGCCTGCGCTGAGCAGCGCGCTCAGGGCCATCGTCACCATCAGCACCATGTAGCCGGCGGCTACGTTCTGCGTCAGCTGCACGACTGTATCCGACAACTCCGGCACGAAGGTAATACCGTGGAATACGACGATGCCGGGCACGACCTGCGCGAGTCGACCGAAGACCCGGTGCTCGATCAGGACATCGTCCCAGGTTGCGCTGGTCCGTTTCGCCATCGTTTGCACGCCGCGCACCAGGATGCCCTTGACGAGCAGGTCGACGATGACCGCGGCGAGCAGCAGCGCGATGATGCCGAGAACGGGCGGCACCAGCGGATGGATTGCGTTGAGTTTTTCGATCATGCGGACATTATGAACGCTTGGCGGGTCAACTTTCGATACCGACGCGCGGCGATGGTTCCGTGAGACCCGCTGGATTGTCCCCGTTCAAATCTCCATACTCGCATCCATCCGATGAGCACAGACCGGCCAACTGACACACGCTGGGCGAAAGCCCGCTCGATCCTGTTCAATGCCGCTCTCGCAATCGCCGTCTTCGTTGCCGTCACGGCCTACCAGTCGCGGAACATGCTGCCGGCGGATCGGGAGGCGGCACCCGAGCTGCGCGCCGCCACCCTGGCAGGGCCGGTTTACGACCTCGGCCGGTCTCACGGACGCCCTGCCCTCGTCTACTTCTTTGCGCCCTGGTGCAAAATCTGCGGTGCGAGCGCGGACAACCTTGAGAGGCTGTATCGCTGGCAGGACGAAGGAGAACTGGAGATTGTGGCTGTGGCGCTCGACTGGTCCAGTGCCGAAGAAGTCAGCGCATACGCCGAACGACATGAGCTCAGCATGCCCGTCCTGCTGGCAGATACGAATCTGCGCAGGCGCTGGCAGATCCAGGCGTATCCTTCCTACTACGTGTTGGACGCTGAGCACCGCATCGCGCGCCGGGACATAGGCTACAGCAGCCAGTTCGGCCTCTGGTGGCGCACCTGGAGTGTAAGATGAGCCTCGTGAGTCATTGAATCTCTTAGGTCGGATCAGTGCTTTTCGCCCAACGGGCAGTGAGCGTCCACGAGCTCCTCTATCGGAACGAAATCGAAGTCGAAACCGAAACAACGGGGAGCGACAACGGCCAACGCCCTGGCTTCGCGATAATACTGCGGGCAGCCAACCCCGTAGACTGTTACGCGTTGCCCGTATCGCAGTCTCTCTGCGTTGATGGGAGTCGACGTTTCGTAGTCGAGGACCGTTATGAGATCGGGAACGGACGCAGCAACCTGATCGCCGATCCTGGCTACCAGGAATTCGTTCTTTATGTCCAGCGTGAGTGGCGGAACGTCCATATCGAACGCCTCTATCGCCGCCCTGCCAATGTCGTAGCCACCTACGACCGAACTCGCGTAGTCAACGACCTTGCCCGTATAGAGGTGAAACAGGTCTCCGTACAGGGATTGGGCAAATGCTCTGCTGAGCGGGCCAAAGATCTGCCGTGCATTGCCGCGGTACTCATGAAGAATGCGGCCGATCCGGATGGAAAAAGAAATCGTATCCGGGACGATTGACTCTTTGAGCTCTGCGCCCGTCATCGGATGCTCGACGGTTGTGATCATGCCTCCCATTGCCTGGGCCATGTTGCGCACATGTCGTTCGTAGGTGGCTGTCGAATTCGTAGAGAAGGTCACGATGTTTCCGGCGTAGTCGAGTGCGATCGCGGGCGTCGGTGCGATTCCTGCGATCGGGTACGTCATCATCTGTGCCTCCGGCAAAGCGCGACCCATGCCGTCGCCGTTGATGACGGGAATCCCTCGCCCCGCGGCAGCAATGATCGGGACCATCGAATTGCCGCCACCGACCTCGAACGATACGACCGCATCGACTTTTCGCCCAACGTGTTCCTCGAAAGCCTGCAGTGCATCAGCGGGATCGTTCACGGACGTGAGTAACTCGAGACTGACGGAGGGCGCACCGACGCCACCTATCGTCACGACGTAGGCATCGTCGTCCAGGTCGTCCACAGAAAGCAGTTCGACAGGACCACACTCGTCGAGAACCTGCTTGGCCGCGAGGCAGGAAACGTACGGGTCACCGCCGCCCCCTGTAGCAAGAAATACTGCACCTGCCGACAGATCATCGAGTGACTCGCGACCCAGTTTCATCACTCTCGCCTCCCTGTTTCTGCACCTGAAAGGCCACTGATATCGCCAACGACCTTGACGCGCAAACGGGTTGTATTGCCCGCCATGTAGGAAATCGCGGTTTCTTCGACGTCAGCAACCCGGATCGTCGAGCCGTCGGCGCCGGCACTGACCGCCAGTCTGGTCGCCTCAGCGGTAACATCTTTGACGGCGTCACCGCGCGTCATCGTGTCGTAAGAAACGAGTCGTTCCGTCTCACCACCGATTTGCGCGATCGCGGCACCGATCGCGTTTGCAACACCGGCGTGCTCAGGACGCAGCATCTCGGAGGCTGTATCCAGCTTGTCAGTGACGAGTATCGACCCCCCACCAACGAGAATGACCGGCAGGGGATCACTGCTCGGCTTCATCTTCTCGATGCCAAGGTTCAGCATTTCCAACATGCGGGCCTTCGCGGTTGCGACGATGTTCTCGTCGAGGTTTGCGACTTTTGACGACTCGCCAATCTCGATGTCTCCCCCGGCGACGACAACATCGGTTGCGGTAAGCGTGTGACCACCGAAGATCAGGCCTTCCTCGACGAGTCGGTGACCCAACGAGCGTGGACCGACTTTCGCGCCGCCATCCTCGACCAGGCTGCCGCCGCCGAGGCCGATAGCGAGAATGTCCGGCATACGGAAATTCGTTCGCACGCCACCGACTTCGATAACGACATTCGACTCGCGAGGAAAACCGTCCTGCAGCACACCGATGTCAGACGTCGTGCCACCGATATCCACGACGACAGCGTCGTCCAATCCGGTCAGTTTGCAGGCGCCGCGCAGTGAATTGGTCGGACCCGATGCAAACGTCAATGCGGGGAAGCGGCGCGCAAATTCCGCGTCCATGAGCGTGCCATCGTTCTGGCTGACGAAAAACCGACACTTGAGGCCGCGCTGCCGAATAGCGTTGACAAAGGCGGTGACGACACTGTCGGCGAAGTGCAGAAGGCTAGTATTCAATAACGCGGCATTCTCGCGTTCCAGTATCCCGAGCCGCCCGATTTTGTGAGACAGCGTGATGTGCGCATCCGGCAATGCGTCGCGAACGCGGCGCCCGAGTTCCACCTCCGGTTCGGGATTCATTGGCGAGAATGCCGATGAGATCGAGACCGCCCCGACTTTCTTGCTGACGAGGTCTTTCACGACCTTGTTGATCTCGCGTTCATCCAGATCCGCGAGCGGCCATCCGTCATACAGGTAGCCGCCGCGAATAGAGTAGACATTGTCGCCGAGGCAGCGGGATATGTCGTCGGGCCACCCAACCTTCGGTGGCAATCCCTCCCCCGAAGGGGCTGCGATTCGAATGGCCGCCACTTCCGCAAGTTCGCGGCGTTCGACGACCGCATTCGTGAACTGCGTCGTTCCGAGCATTACGGCTTCAATCGAGGCTTCGATTCCCGGGCGCCCGGCGAGGACTGATTCGAGCGCGTCGATAATGCCCGTGATCACGTCTGCAGACGTTAACGCCTTGGTCGATTCGACCACCGTGTCGCCATCCAGGAGCACTGCGTCAGTGTGAGTGCCGCCAACGTCGATACCGATTCTCAACATGCCTACTCTCCGCCGGCCGATGCGGCGCTTGCCCGGGCCTTATCGAAACGGCTGAGTATCGCGTAGCTGAGCGCCGATACCAGCATTGCATCCAGCGCCGCTATTCCGGTCAGCTCAATGACAGACTCCGCGCCGAGCAACGCGACAACACTTCCCGCCGCCCAGGCGATCAGCGCCGCCGGCGACACAACGCGTTCCGCCGTACGCAGGTTTTCGAAGTACGCGTCGCGACGCGCGAAGAAATGATCGACGGCGATTACCCCCGCTACCGGGACGAAAACGATTGCGAGGTAGAAGAGAAAGGTCAGGAAGTAGTCCAGAATATTCGCGAATGCAGCGACGGTGCCGAGCGCACCGAGCACGACGATGAGCAACTTGTTTTCTGTTTTCGGAAATGTAGCTTCGACGCTCAGAGAGGTGCTGTACAGATTGAGTGAGTTGAGTACCCAGCTGCCGGCAATGACGATAACGAATGCGCCCCAACCAAGCCCCATGACAATCAGGACGTCCAGGAAATCCTCGTTGCCGAGGACGTCCGCGGCGAGACCTCCCGCCGTCATGACGGTCGCCTGCACGACGCCGTAGGATAGCAGTGCCGTGTAAACGGCACCGCGCCAGTGCCGGATGAAGCGCGTTATGTCCGGCATGATGACTGCACCGATAATCACGCCGCCGACCACGGAACTGATCGCGTGGCCAAACGGTATCTGTGATAGCTGCTCCGCCGCCAGCGTCGCCCCGAAAGGCCGGATTCCCAGCGCTGTTGATATCAGTACAACTGTCACGACCATCATCACAGGCACCAGAATCATGGACAGCGTATTGATTGCTCTGAAGCCGTAAATCGTTGTTGCCGTCATCACGACGCCCGCAAAGGTCTCGACGACCCAGGCAGGCGCTACAAGGTCCAACGTGTCATTCAGCAATCGCAGGATAGCGCCACTGAACAAGTCGATATTCACACCGAACCAGCCGAGCAGGGAAATCGCGAATGCGATGTTCACAAGCGCTGCACCGCGAGTTCCAAAAGCGACGCGCGCCAGCATGTAGGAACTGAGATGTGTCCGCGTTCCGATCGAGCCGCAGATCGATGCGATCAGCGTGAGCATTCCGCAGCCGATCAGGACCGAGGCCAGGGCGCGATTATTGTCGGTGGCAAGGAATACTTCGGCACCGGTCACGAACGTTGGCAGGGAGAACGCCACCATTGCGCTGATCAGGCCCACGCGGACCCAGCCCACCCTGTGTTCGAGAGGAACCGGCTCTGTCGCGAATTCTTCGGATTCGACGTTCATGTGTTTTTCTTGTCGAGCCTGCGACCAAGGCTATCAAGTCGGTCGCCATATTTCCTCCAGCGGCCAATGGAGCCTGAGTAAAGCGGTTGCCGGACCTGGACGGAACTGGCCGTTGCCACGGGTGCCGCGTTTTCGTGAAACCGCAGGCAGGCATCGTTCCAGGAAAGATCGCAAAAACTCAGCAGCCGGCGCGTCTGGTTCTTCTGGTCATAGACGATGTCTTCGTATCGCACCTCCAGGTAACGCGACGGTGGCATGCACCGTCTCCACACCGCGAGGAGTTGGTCGAAGCCCATGTAGTACGCCGCCGTGTCGTCGATATCGAGAGAGTAGTTGTAGTAGGAGTAGCCAGTCGCAAACAGCTGCCGGAAATTCGACAAACAACTGTCCATCGGGTCGCGCCGCAGCGCGACAACCCTCGCGTTCGGAAGCGCGCGATGGATGAGCCAGACGTAAAAGAAGTTGAGCGGCATTTTGTCCGTGAAACGACTCGCCCCCCGCGCGAATCGCCTGGTCTCGTCGATATACCTCTTACCGATACCGGCAAGGTCTGCATCCACTGCGTTGCGTAGCGTCTCTGCATCCAGCACGAGATTCGATGACGATCCTGCCTCGGCTTTGACCAGGCCTGCGAAGGTGTTCAGTTCGCCGGCGGACGTCACATCCGGGTGACTTGAGAGGATGCGATCGACCAACGTCGTGCCGGTGCGAGGCAGTCCGACAATAAACACGGGTGATGCGTCGGAAGTTTCATTCCCGCCTGCAGCCGGGCCGTCGATTGTGTGGGCGGCCGCGGCAAACAGCTTGGCATCCGTTCCCGGCATGTAGCCAATCTCGGCGCGTTTTCTTCGCTTCGCGCGAACCAGCCAGTCGAAACTTTCCTCATGTCTGTCGAGGTCTTCGAGCGTCTTCGCTATCGCATGTCCGATCTGCAGCGCCTTGTCCGGTTCCGCCTCGTGTTCGTCGAACAGCCTCCGCAACTTCTCAAGGTAGTTCTTCTCCGGTGTCTGCCGGGAGAGGCTCACGAGCGCCGAGAAAGCGCGGTAGGAATCGGGCTGCCGTTCGATAGTTGCCTTGTAAGCGGATTCGGCTTTGTCGAACTCGCCTGCGAACTGCAGGGACGCGCCGAGATTGTAGTAGAAATTGGGCGGCGCAGAATCAAGTTCGACGGCTCGCGTGAAAAACGGAATCGCCCGCTCGTGAAACCCGGTGCGCGAATAGACGACGCCAATCGTGTCGGCCGTAAAGGCATCCTCGATTTCGTCCGGAGCTGCCTCATCAACAGCCTGCAATGCCTCCATCTGCCGCCCCACTGTAACCAGCCACTCCGCATGACCGGCGACGTACAGAGCGTTGTCTGGCTCGAGCGATCGAGCTTTCGCAAACAGTTCGCCGGATTTGGTGAAATTGCGATGCTCCAGGGCGATTCGGGCAAGCACGTAATACGGCGTCGGATCGTTCACATTGGCGCGTATGCGCTCGATTACGTCTGCATGCGCGGTCTCATATCGGCGAGCGGCGATATCGACCAGTGCCTTGCGAAGTGCGTTGTCCATCCAGGTCATTGTCGGT
>JAAUYD010089522.1_pt1 | contig 17826 bp, 14 predicted proteins | sample 7278101 | NCBI WGS metagenome assembly JAAUYD01 (sample SAMN14350128, study PRJNA611818) | marine sediment metagenome | isolation source: surface marine sediment (0.6m) | place: French Polynesia: Moorea | collected 2018-08 | reverse complement strand
TTTTGGCAAGTACTTGTTCGAGCAGAACAAGAAAAACCAGTCTGCGAAACGCAAGCAAAAGCAGGTTCACGTAAAGGAAATCAAATTCCGTCCAGGAACGGATGAAGGCGATTACCAGATTAAGCTCAGGAAGCTGATTCAGTTTCTTGAGAACGGTGACAAGACAAAGATCACCCTGAGATTCCGCGGTCGGGAGATGGCGCACAAGGAATTGGGCGCACAGCTTCTGGCCAGGGTCAGAGATGACCTGGAAGAGTACGGTACGGTGGAGCAGATGCCACAGATGGAAGGACGGCAGATGGTCCAGGTCATAGCGCCGAAGAAACACTAGGCGCCGGCAACCGCACCGAAAAAAAGAGAGTAACGACCCAGCTGGGTCATTAATCCGCCTGTCGCGGCCGAAAAGGCACGTTGCAAGGCTAAAAAGGAAGACACAATGTCGAAGATGAAGACCAACCGGGGCGCGGCCAAGCGCTTCAGTAAGACGGGCAAGGGTGGCTACAAGCGCTCCCAGGCTCACCTCAATCACATTCTTACGAAGAAGAAGTCCAAGCGTAAACGCCAGCTCGGCAACACTCTGCAGGTTGCAGAGGCCGATGTGAAGGCCGTCAAGCGCATGCTTCCGTACAGCTAAGAGGAGATTGAGACATGGCACGAGTAAAACGTGGCGTTACCGCCAAGGCGCGTCATAAGAAAGTCCTCAGCAAAGCCAAGGGCTATTACGGCGCACGCAGTAAACTCTACAAGACGGCCAAGCAGGCCGTCATAAAAGCAGGTCAGTACGCCTACCGCGATCGCCGGCAGCGCAAGCGCCAGTTCCGGCAGCTCTGGATCACGCGCATCAATGCGGCCGCGCGCCTGCATGGCCTGTCGTACAGTCGCCTGATCAACGGTCTCAAAAAGGCCGAGATCGACGTCGATCGAAAGGTCCTTGCCGACATCGCCGTTCATGACCCGGAAGGTTTTGGCGCCATCGCTGAAGCCGCGAAGGCGGGTCTGGAACAACAGGCAGCATCCTGAGTTCTGCCGCCCCGGTGAGTCAGAGGACTAGCCGGGGCGACAACCCTAAACCATGACCTCCCTGAGCGACCTCGTATCGAAGGCTGCGTCCGAGATCGATGCAGCGTCAGACCTTGCTGCACTCGACGCGGTACGCGTGGCTTATCTCGGAAAGAAGGGTGAGATTACCGCTCGTCTGAAGACGCTGGGCCAGTTGCCCCCCGAGGAGCGCTCGGCAGCGGGGCAGGAAATCAACCAGGCCAAGCAGGCCGTACAGCAAGCCCTCAGCGAACGCCGCGAGGCGCTAGAAGCGGCGGCCATGGAAGCACGGTTGGCAGCAGATGCCGTTGACGTAACGCTGCCCGGACGAGGGCACTCGATCGGTGGCTACCATCCCGTCACGAGAGCAACGCTGCGTATCGAGAAGATTTTCAAGAATGCCGGCTTTGGCGTACGTTTCGGCCCCGAAATCGAAGACGATTTCCACAACTTCACAGCGTTGAATATTCCTGAAAACCACCCGGCACGTGCGATGCACGACACGTTCTATTTCCCGGGTGGCAGTCTGCTGCGGACCCACACCTCGCCGGTCCAGATTCGCTCGATGGTGGCCGAAGGGGCACCGATCAAGATCATTGCTCCGGGCCGCGTGTATCGCTGCGACTCGGACCAGACCCATACGCCGATGTTCCACCAGGTCGAAGGCCTCGTCGTCGACGAAGGCGTGAGCTTTGCGCATCTGAAAGCTGTTTTGCACCAGTTCGTCGAGGCCTTCTTCGAGCGCAAGGCGAAGCTGCGTTTTCGCCCGAGTTACTTCCCGTTCACCGAGCCCTCGGCCGAGGTTGACGTGGAGTGGGGCGAAGGTAAATGGCTCGAGATCCTCGGCTGCGGCATGGTGCATCCCAATGTTCTCGACGCGGCCGGCGTAGACTCGGAGAAGTACACCGGCTACGCGTTCGGTATGGGAATAGATCGGCTGGCCATGTTGCGCTATGGCGTGACCGACCTTCGGTCGTTCTTTGAAAACGACCTGCGCTTTCTGCAGCAGTTCAGGTAGTCATCATGAAAATTGCAGAATCATGGCTTCGCGCGTGGGTCGACCCGGACATGGGTACGGACGAGCTGGCCCACGAACTCACCATGCTTGGTCATGAGGTGGACGGCGTCGAGATCGAGGGTGCCGGCATCGATGCCGTGGTCGTGGCGGAAGTCGTTGAATGCGGCAAACATCCCGACGCCGACAAACTCAGTGTCTGCAAAGTTTCTGACGGTGGTGACGATCTGATCGACATCGTCTGCGGAGCGCCGAATGTCCGCGCCGGCATGAAGGCCCCACTCGCAAAACCGGGCGTGACGCTCCCCAACGGCATGAAGCTTCGCAAGGCGAAGATTCGCGGCGTCGTGTCGAACGGCATGTTGTGCTCGGCCATCGAAATCGGACTCGGTGACGATGCCGACGGCATCATGGACCTGCCGGCCGAGGCTGCAGTCGGTCTGCCGCTGATTGAATTCCTGCATTTACCTGACGCCGTCATCGACGTTGACCTTACCCCCAACCGGGGCGACTGCTTCAGCATGCTCGGCATCGCGCGCGACCTGTCAGCGTTAACGGGCGCTCCGCTGAAAGACACCGGTGTGGTGCCCGTCGAGGCGACGGTTGACGATATTTACCCGGTCGAGCTTGTCGAGCCAGCAGGTTGCCCGCGGTTCGCCGGGCGCGTGATCAAAGGCATCGATCCGGCGGCAAAGTCGCCAGTCTGGATGCTCGAGCGCCTGCGGCGCGCAGGCTTGCGAGGCATCTCCCCCGTGGTCGACATTACGAACTACGTCATGCTCGAGCTCGGTCAGCCGCTGCACGCGTACGATGCAGCATTGCTTGACGGTCCGGTCAGACCGCGTCTCTCGAAGTCGGGCGAAAAAGTCACATTGCTGGACGAGAAAGAAGTCGAGCTCAACGGCGACACAATGATCATCACGGACGACAGTGGACCGATCGGCATCGCCGGCATGATGGGCGGTCTCGGCACCGCCGTCTCGGACAAGACGACCGACGTGTTCTTCGAGGCGGCGTTCTGGCCGCAGGATTTCATGGCGGGCAGAGCCCGCGCGTACGGGATGCATACCGATGCGTCGATGCGTTTCGAGCGGGGTGTCGATCCTTCTGGTCAGGCGCGTGCTGTTGAACGTGCCACGGAACTGCTGCTGAGCATTGCCGGTGGTGACGCGGGGCCGCTGGTCGATCTCGTTGCCGACGAACACCTGCCGACACGCGAGCCGATCAGCCTTCGTCGGAGTCGGGTAGAGCGCCTCCTCGGAGTAGCGATCGATGACGGCGAAATCGAACGGATTCTCGGCAGCCTCGCGATGGAGCTGGAGCCCACTGACGAGGGCTGGACGGTGTCGGCGCCGAGTCATCGTTTCGACATGCAGTACGAGGTCGACCTGATCGAAGAGATTGCTCGCATACACGGCTACGATTCGATTCCGGAAACGACTTTGTCTGCCCGGTCACCACTCGAGACAGTGACCGAGTCCGTGATCGATATGGAGCGCGCAGCGGCGACACTGATCGCTCGCGACTACCAGGAAATCATCACGTACAGTTTCGTCGATGCCGACGCAAACGAGCGGTTCTCGGGTGTCGACTCGCTGCTCGTCCTGAGTAATCCGATCTCATCGGAGTTGTCGGTGATGAGAAGCTCGCTCTGGCCGGGCATGGTTGCGGCCGCGGCGGCGAATAGCGCGCGGCAACAAGAACGGGTGCGCGTCTTCGAAGCGAGTCGTTCCTATCACGGTGGACTCGATTCACACTCTGAGGTCGTGCGACTTGCCGGCCTCGTTACCGGTTCCGTGGCTCCGGAACAGTGGGGAGTAAAGGCTCATGGCGTCGATTTTTTCGACATAAAATCCGACGTGGAGGCCGTGTTGGCGCTTGCAGGTGAGACCGGTGACATCACGTTCGCACCTGCCGAACACCCGGCGCTGCAGCCCGGGCAGGCGGCCGTCATCAATCGCGGCGATGACGAGCTGGGCGTCATCGGCAAGTTACATCCTGGAATCGCCAGCGACTACGACTTCAAGCGTGATGTCTTCCTGTTCGAACTCGATGCGGCGAAAGCGCTTGCGTCGGCCGCGCCAACCGTTGAAGCAATCTCCAGATTCCCGGCGATTCGGCGGGATATTGCGGTCGTCGTGGACGACGCCGTATCGGCAAACGAGCTGGTCGATGCAGTCGCAGCCAGCGCGCCGGAGTTGATCCGAAGTGTCAGAATTTTCGACGTTTATAAGGGTGACAGAATAGAAGCAGGGCGAAAAAGCATTGCAATAGGCTTGATTTTGCAGGAGACATCGCGCACCCTTACTGACGAAGATGCGGACTCCGCGATGGCCGCCGCAATCGCAATTCTGAAGAACAAATTCGCCGCTGAACTAAGAGACTGATTCCCGATGGCACTGACCAAAGCAGACATGGCCGAGTCGTTGTTCAATGAGCTGGGTCTCAATAAACGAGAAGCTCGTGAATTGGTCGATATGTATTTTGAGGAGCTGCGTGCGTCACTCGCGGTAGGTGAGCAGGTCAAACTTTCCGGCTTCGGGAATTTTGATCTTCGCGACAAAAAAGAACGTCCGGGCAGAAATCCGAAAACGGGTGAAGAAATTCCGATCAGCGCACGTCGCGTCGTGACGTTCCGGCCGGGACAAAAACTAAAAGCCCGAGTGGAAGCATATGCTGGAACCGGGGAATAACGCCGAACTGCCTCCAATTCCTGGAAAGCGCTACTTCACGATAGGTGAAGTCAGTGAGCTGTGCGCCGTCAAGCCGCACGTGTTGCGCTATTGGGAGCAGGAGTTTCCTCAACTGAAACCCGTCAAGCGGCGCGGCAATCGTCGCTACTACCAGCGACAAGATGTTCTGATCATTCGCCAGATCCGCAGCCTTCTGTATGACGAAGGCTTCACGATCGGCGGCGCCCGCCAACGGTTGACGGGCGACGACGCCAAGTCGGACGTGACGCAAAGTCAGCAGATAATCAAACAGATACGCATGGAACTTGAACAAGTCCTTAAGATCCTGCGCCGCTGATTTCTAATTCTTCCCAAGCTCGTCCTGTGCGGTTATCATTGCCGCCCCCGTGCTGTTCGAGCGCCCGCCGGTGACGCACAGCGATCGGGTTTCGGTCGGGGCGTAGCGCAGTCTGGTAGCGCACCACAATGGGGTTGTGGGGGTCGGAGGTTCAAATCCTCTCGCCCCGACCACTTATCAAGAAGAAGCCGCTTTCACCCGACAGGGAAGCGGCTTTTTTTTTGTAGTTGGGAGGGATGTGGAAACAAACTGAAGTTTCACCCGAGCCTCGCAAAGCGAGGCGACAGTCGCGCGCTGCGCGACCGCGACCAATCCTCTCACCCAGACACACGCGTCAGCTTCTGTTCGCCTCGATCTCGACGATTTCTATGATTTTCGCAACCGTGTCATCGAGCGCGCGGGAGAACAACAAAGTGACCAGTTCTTTGTCCGGTTTGCCCTTGAGCTCCTCGGTTTCGAGCTTGACTTTGCCGACCACCGTATTCTGTGCAACCAGGGTCCCGCGCGATTCCATTCTCAACCCGACGGTCATCTCGGCAGTAATGTTTTTGACGCTCCAGAAACCGGAAACGGCGTCGTACTCGTAATCCTCGATCGTCAGGTCCATCGTCAACTCATCAGGATGTCCGGAATACCCGGCCGCATCCAGCGCCTCCTGCACGCCGTTCTTGACGATGTCAGCGATTGGGGCCTCAGCAACATATCCACCCGACGTAGTTTGACCGTAGCCGTTGACAAGGTGAGAGATGATGTCCGGCCGATCGACCGTACGATTGTCTTCCACCGCACCAACCACGACACCTCGCGCGATATCCGCTCCGGCGGCCACTACCTGGCCTGAGTAAGAATAATTGAGCGGTGACTCGTGAATGCTAAATGCGCAGCCGCTCAGCGTTACAGTGGCCATCAGCAACAGTAGCCCCAGTGATCGTCGTGTCATTGCTTTTCCCTTAAATAGCGTGAATGTGTGAAACGCAGAACTACCTATTCGTGCGCGATCGGTTTGTCCGTGAACAGGTAGTCGCGCAGCTCCTTGTCCAGCAGGGGGTCCTGCCGGCGGATCCACTCGAGTACCATCGCCGCGTGTTCCTTTTCCTCATCGCGGTTATGCGCAAGTATCGCGCGGAGCTCGTCGTTCTTGCAGGCGTCGACTCGTTGGTTGTACCAGTCGACCGCCTCTAGTTCTTCCATCAGCGAGACGATCGCCCGATGCATGTCACGGGTTTCATCCGTGAGCTCGCTGACCGGTTCATGATATCCCTCGTTAGCCATAGCGGTGCCTCGACGTTAAGAATTGGGTATACCGTCCCTAATATTGTCAGACCGGGGTGGGAACCGGCAGCTTTTTGTCCTGTATGCCGAGCAGGATAGGCCGGGCCGTTTCGCGATAGATGTTCACTTTGGCATTGAATGCCACGCGCGACAGGCCGTGCTTGTCCTTGATCGTCAGGCGACGAATATTGAACTCGCCGCCGCCGAGGCTTTCGCCGGTCAGATAGCATTTGATGGCGGTGACTTTCTCGCCCGACAGCTCCATGCCGCTCAGAAGTCGCAGGTTGCCCTGGGCACGCTCGAGAAACGTAACGGCATCGATGTTCGGGTCGACGCGCAACGTACCGGTGTCGGTGTGGGAAGCAATATCGGTCATGAAGTCGCCGACCAGAATCTGACCCGGCAGCGCGGCCTCGATCATGCGGGCCAGCTCAATTGTCACATCGCCGACGATAAAGTCGTGGGTTGTCGGATTGAGCCCTTCGGCCTGGTGAAACTCGTAACAGCTGCCGACGTGAAAGCAGGCTCGCAAACGCGGCACGGCCTTGGATGCGGCCTTGCTGCGGGCGATGGCGTTGTCTGCGAGCACGATATGCATGAAATGATAGAGATTGACGCTGGCCTCGAGGCCCTCGTCGCGGTTCCAGACATAGAAGCCGTCACCGCTCGAGGAACGCGCGAAGTCGATGTTGACGTCCTGCTCGAGCATCTTGGCGTGCGCCGAATTGAGTGAATACGAGAGGCTATTGAGCTGCGTCATTTGTTCGAAGGGGGTCAGTAGCGAAAACCCCACAATGTCGAACAGGGTAACGGCGCGGCTCGGTACGTAGTTGATGCCGTATTTGCGGATCATCTTCTCGATGATTTGTGTCTCGACACCGCTGCCGGAGAGCGGCTCACGCAACGGGATATTGACAGGCTCGATATCGAGCAACCTGGAGACCTTCTGCATCTGTGAAATGCTGAGCTCGCGATCGCCGGAAATCAGCTCGGTAACGAAACGCGGTGATACCCGCGGCGGAAGATCATCGGTTTGCGGTGATGTGTACTCCGCTATCGCATAGTGCGGAACGACGAGGATCAGGACGCTTTGGTCCAGAGGCGTCCAGCTCAGAATGCTGTTCTGACCGAGGGACCAGTGGCTGCGGAGCATCGACTCGAGTTGCATCAGATTGCTGCGTTGCCGCAGACCCATCTGCTGGGCCAGCCCGGCCAATTGGTCCAGGTACGGCGAATAATCGGCTATCCGCCGAATCCCCGACTGCGACAGTTCGTCTAGATCCATTCCCATGCCTGTAGCGACTTTCGTATCTGTGGATTCTCTGCCACAGTGCGCTCAGTCCAACCTAATCAACTCCCGGGTACAGCGCAAGTGTTCTGAAGAAGTTACGCTATCCCCTTGTGTTTCAGAGCATACTTTGACGTCCAGAAACACCCATTTTACATAATTAATGAGCGAAACCGGACCCCATATCGATGACATCGCGGCACTGCGCGAACGCATCGCAACGCACATCACTGTCACCCCTGTGGTGCGCTGTCCTTTCATGGAGTCGGCACTTGGAAAAGGATCTGAAGTAACGGCGAAACTCGAGTTCCTGCAGCGTACCGGGACGTTCAAGGCGCGCGGCGCACTCGCCACCTTAATGAGTCTTGGTGACGCACAGATGTCACGTGGCGTAACCGCGGTCAGCGCGGGTAACCACGCAATCGCTACGTCTTTTGCCGCCCATGCGCTGGGAACTACCGCGAAAGTCGTCATGATTCGCTCGGCAAACCCTGCGCGGGTTGCCAGCTGCAAGGCTTTCGGAGCCGAAGTCGTGCTTGCGAACGATGTGCATGCCGCGTTCGAGCTCGCGGAACAAATCCGGGAGACGGAAGGGCGTTACCTCGTGCACCCGTTCGAAGGCCGTAACATTGCGCTCGGCACCGGTACGGTCGGTCTCGAGATCTGCGAACAGATAGATGCGTTCGATGCGCTTCTCGTCCCTGTCGGTGGCGGCGGACTGATCGCGGGTATTTCGAACGCCGTCAAACAGCTTCGTCCGGACTGCGAGATCATCGGGGTGGAGCCGATGGGCGCAGATACGATGTACCGTAGTCGGCAAGCGGGATCACCGCAGGCCATTGACTCCGTCAGGACAATCGCCGACAGTCTCGGCGCGCCGTTCGCCATGCCGTACTCGTTTGCGCTGACCGAGGCGAACGTCGACCGCCTTGTGCGGGTCGATGACAATATGCTGAGACGTTGCATGGGTCTGCTATTCCAGGCGATGAGGGTTGCGGTCGAGCCGGCATGTGCGGCGACGACGGCGGCACTTTTGGGCCCGCTTCGCGACGACTTGAGGGGCAAACGAGTCGTGCTTGTCATGTGCGGCAGCAATATCGATTGGGCAACGTTCGAACAGCAGGTGATTTTTGATGAAAGCGCTGCTTGACGAACTGAAAACGATCGTCGGTACACGCGGATGGACCGATAACGAGGCCGATCTCGAGCCGCACCTGACAGAATGGCGAGGGATCTACAAAGGCAGGACGCCGCTCCGGATCGCCCCGGCAAGTACCGAAGAGGTCGCGGCCGTCGTCCGCGCCTGTCACGCCGCCGGGATCGCCATCGTGCCTCAGGGCGGCAATACGGGGATGTGCGGCGGCGCAGTGCCCGACGGGTCGGGCACCCAGATCCTACTGTCGATGCACCGGATGCAGCAGATCCGTAGCGTCGATGCACACAACTTTTCCATTACGGTCGAGGCGGGCTGTATTCTCGCCGACATACAGGAGGCAGCACGCGCCGCCGGGCGCTATTTTCCACTAAGTCTAGGGGCCGAAGGAACTTGTCAGATTGGTGGCAACCTGGCCACCGATGCCGGTGGATTGAATGTACTGCGGTACGGTACTGCTCGGTCCCTGACGATGGGGCTCGAGGTCGTGCTAGCTGACGGTACGGTGTTGGACAGTCTGCGGGCACTTCGCAAGGACACGGCCGGCTACGATCTGAAGCAGATCTTCATCGGCAGCGAGGGGACCCTCGGGATCATCACCGCGGCGTGCCTTCGCCTGTTTCCCGATCCGGGCGAAATGCAGACCGCCATGGTGGCGGTTGCGACGGCCGGTGAGTCAGTCGGGCTGCTCGCCCGGCTCAAGGAACGACTGGTGGATCGTGTCGAGACCTTTGAGCTTGTCTCTGACTATGTGTTCGGGCTCGTGGAGAAATACATACCGGATACCCGGCTGCCATTTGATCGGCACTGGCCCTGGTACGTACTGATTGAGGCGGCCGGCAGCGTTGACGAGCTCGAGGAGGCCCTGGCCGAGGCGATGGAGGATGGTCCGGTTCTCGACGCGGTGATCGCCAAGAACGAGGCAGAAGGTGCGGATTTGTGGCGGCTCCGGCATTCAATCTCTGAGGCCGAAAAGCAGGACGGGAAGGCCCTGAAGCATGACGTTTCGGTACCGGTGTCCGCGCTGCCGGCGTTCCTCGAGCAGGGCGATATATTGCTCGAGACACTCTGCCCCGATGCGCGCCTCGTGGCTTTCGGGCATGTCGGGGATGGCAACCTCCACTACAACGTCGTGCTGCCACGCGATTTGAACGCGTCTGCGTGGGCGGAAGAGGGAAAACGCGTCACGGGCGCGATTTATGATCTTGTTACCCAATTTGGGGGTAGTATCAGCGCAGAGCACGGTATCGGGCAGCTCAAGCGCGGGTGGCTTGCCCGCTACGGCAGCGATCCCGAGCTGGAATTGATGCGAAAGCTCAAGAAAACGCTGGATCCCGCGGGTATCCTTAATCCCGGCAAGGTAATTTGACGACCAGTTCCGGTTTGGAGCTTGATAATACCGGTAAAATTCGCAGTCAGTTATGAGCGCAGATTCGACCAAAATTCGCGACACGTTCGTTGACCAGCTATCGACCTTCGATGATCGCCTGCATTCGGCGGCCAACGATGTCGACATGCTGGCGGATATCCAGGAAGGAATCGGTTCGCTGCTGTCGCAGAATGGCGGCAGCGAAGCCGAAATTCGCCGCGTCCTCCAGGAACGCTACGATGCGGGCGAACTGCGCACCGAGACGTTCCAGCTTGTCAAATCGATGCTCGACCACTACGTCACCGAGGATATCCCGACCTCGCCGCTCGAAGGTTCTCGCTCGGCACCCGCCAAGCCCACGGCATCTGCCAAGCCCTCGGCACGTGCCACGCCCGTCGTCGACATCAAGCCGCCGAAGCGCGTTGCGCGTGAGCCGAGCATCGACAAAACGGCGCTCGAGTCGCATGTCGATGACGCCTTCAGCTCCACGGCGGTCCTACCGGCGGGTGACTTGCCAACTGCGGTCAACGATGCGGAATCGAGAGTTCAGGTCGGTTCCGTCTTGCGCGACCGTTTCCTGCTTCAGAAAAAGATATCGGGCGGCAGCATGGGGGTGGTTTACAAAGCGCTGGACCGACGTCTGGCCGAAGCCGGTTCCGAGCAAACAAGCGTCGCTATCAAGATCCTTTCGCCAAATCTCTCAGGGGACGGCAATGCGTTGCGCGCGCTACAACAGGAGGCGGCCAAGACTCGTTGCCTGGTGCATCCTCACATCGTTCGCTTCATCGACCTCGACCGGGACGACGATCTCTATTTCCTGATCCTCGAGTGGCTCGAAGGCCGTACGCTCGCGGACATTCTCGACTCGCCGGATGCCAGGAGTATCGATGCCGAAGCGGCGCTTCGCATCGTGCGCCAGGTTGGTGAGGCGCTGGACTACGCACATCGTTGCGGCATTGTGCACGCCGATGTGAAACCGGCGAATATCATGATGCTGCCGAACGGTGACGCAAAACTGTTCGACTTCGGCGTCGCGCGCGTCCGCCAGAAGCAGAACGAGGCCGACTTCGATCCTGGTGTCCTTGGTGCGTTGACGCCGGCTTACTCCAGCATGCAGGTGCTTGGCGGGGAGGAGCCGGTTGCGACTGACGATGTCTTCTCGCTGGGGTGCCTGATGTATCGCCTGATCGCCGGGTACCGTGTTTTCGGACCGCGGAATGCGGCGGAGGCCTCCGAGGAGGGGATGAAGGCCCAGCCGCCGCAGGGCATGGATGACGCCCGGTGGAAGGTGTTGAGAAAAGCGCTGTCGTACTCTCGCGTAACGCGTTTCAACACTATCCGGGAATTCCTCGACGCCCTGGACAAGGCTCACAATGAGACCGTGACGTTCGAGGCGCCAAAGCGGATCGACGTAGAGCCCGAGGGTAGCTCGCCGGGTAAGTGGATCGCGATCGTTCTCGTACTCCTCGGCCTGGGCGGTATTGGCGCACAACAGATGGGATACCTGGATCCGTGGCTCGATCGAATCGGTGTTTCCGTGGGCATCGTAGATGTACCGGAACCTGTGGTTGAGGACATTGCCGAGCTTCCTGATCCGCTGTTCGGCGAAGATGCGGAGTCGGCCGAAACGGAAACCGGGCAGATCGAGACGGCGACGCAGGAAGTCGTCGATCCTTTGCCGGATGCCGCGCCCGAGGTCCCTGAAGAGACTGTTGTCGAAGAGACACCCGAGCCGGTGGCCCCGGAGTCCGGTCTCGTCGATTTCTCGCAGCTTCCGCCGCCGACTGCGTTAGTGAGCGTCACGCTTTCGGGTCCTGCCGGCGAGCCGACCCGCGTACGGCTTCGCGAGGACGGGGATCCAGTCACTGTCGATTTCGTACGCTCAGGTGACACGTCGGCGCCCTTGACGCTTCGTCTGGAGGAGGTCGGGTTCAGCGGCAATCGGTCTCCCTGGGGGTCGGGACAATACGCGCTCTCGAATTCCGGCCTCGTCAGTTTCCCTGCGGGCCAGCCGCGTGCGCGCATTACATTGACAGCGGCCTCCGATCCACGCCGTGAAGCCGACCAGCAGTCTACACTGCGGCTGCGACCGGCCGACGCCGTCGAAATCGAGCTGGCCGTAATCCACGTAACCCTTGAGGACGACGACCAGCGGGCGTTCGAAGCGAGGCTGCCGGTCAATACCGTGGGATTTGTCTCGAGCCAGGTTTCGGTCAGTGAATCGGATCCCGCGGCCCAGATCGACATCCTGCGCTTCAATCCCGACAGCACGTCGATGGTGGTCGGTTTCACCGTCGAGGATCTGACGGCGACCGAAGGCGAAGACTATTTCGCGCCGGGCAGTTACTCGATCTCGTTCGGCCCCGGACAGCGCTCGGCTCGCCTTCTCGTACCGCTCGTGCAGGATTCACGGGCCGAAGGGAACGAGGCTTTCGTACTCAAGCTTGACGTCGAGCAGGAAGGTCGGCCGGCCAGTGTCTCGCCGAACATCGCGGTGATGATTCGCGACGACGAACGCTAGTTCTTCCGCACGCTCTGCGTAAGATTTACTGCTAGACTTTCGCTCCGGCCCTTTTCGGGCGCGCATCGGCTGTTTCCGGAGCAAACACAACAATGAGTGACAAAGACCTGCGGCGTTATTCGAGCGTCGTCGTCGATGGTGCAGAGCAGGCACCGAGCCGTGCCATGCTGCGTGCGGTTGGCTTCACCGAAGAGGACTTCGGCAAACCGCAGGTCGGCATCGCCTCGACCTGGAGCATGGTTACGCCATGCAACATGCATATCGACGGCCTGGCCGACGAGGCGGCGCGCGGCGCGAACGCCGCTGGTGGCAAGGGGGTTGTGTTCAATACGATCAGCGTGTCCGATGGCATCTCAATGGGTACACCGGGCATGCGCTACTCGTTAGTGTCCCGTGAGATCATCGCCGATTCGATCGAGGCCGTGGTGGGCGCGGAGGGCTTCGATGGAATTGTGGCAATCGGTGGCTGCGATAAGAACATGCCTGGTTGTGTCATGGCACTTGCGCGCCTTAATCGCCCGGCAGTATTTGTTTACGGGGGCACCATCAAGCCCGGCGAGAAGCGCCGCGACATCGTGGCAGTATTCGAGGCCGTCGGCGCGCGTTCGGGTGGCACCATCGACGATGCGCAACTCCTCGAAGTTGAGCAAACGGCGATTCCGGGCCCCGGAGCCTGCGGCGGCATGTACACGGCCAATACAATGGCTTCGGCCATCGAAGCACTCGGCATGAGCCTCGCGAACAGTTCCGCGCAGGAAGCCGTTTCCGAGCAGAAAATGAGCGACTGCCACGAAGCTGGCGAGGCTGTGCTGAACCTGCTCCGGAAGGGCATCAGGCCGCTCGATATCATGACGCGAGACGCATTCGAAAACGCAATTGCTGTCGTCATCGCGCTAGGCGGCTCTACGAATGCGGTCCTGCACCTGCTCGCGATCGCGCGGGAGGCAGGTGTCGAACTTTCGCTCGATGACTTCACAAGCATTGGCTCGAAAGTACCGGTACTGGCCGACGTTCGGCCCAGCGGGCGCTACCTGATGTCCGAGCTGATCGAGATCGGTGGCATCCAGCCATTGATGAAACGTATGCTCGACCACGGTCTACTGCATGGGGACTGCCTTACAGTGACCGGCCGGACGCTGGCGGAAAACCTGGCCGACGTCGAGGACTACCCGGACGGGCAGGATATCGTCCGTGACTTCGACAACCCGATCAAACCGGACAGCCATCTTTCTATTCTCTATGGCAATGTCGCCCCAGAGGGTGCGGTCGCGAAGATTACCGGCAAGGAGGGGCTTAGATTCGAGGGAAATGCGCGCGTTTTTCATTCTGAGGAAGAGTCGCTCGCCGCAATCCTGGACGGATCGGTCGTCGCGGGCGACGTCCTCGTGATCCGTTACGAAGGGCCGAAAGGCGCGCCCGGCATGCGGGAAATGCTTAGCCCGACCGGCGCGATCATGGGCAAGGGACTAGGAAATGACGTCGCCCTCATTACCGACGGGCGCTTCTCCGGCGGCAGTCATGGATTCGTGGTCGGCCACGTAACGCCCGAAGCGGCGGTAGGCGGGCCCATCGGACTGATCCGCGACGGGGACCGTATCGTCATTGATGCCGAGAGCAAGGAAATTAATGTCGACGTCGACGAGTCGGAAATGGCGGAACGGCGGGAACGCTGGCAACGGCCGCCGTCGCCGGTTCGAACCGGGGTGCTCGCCAAGTACCGGAACGAGGTTTCCTCAGCCTCGGAAGGGGCCGTCACCATTCCGCCAGCCTGGGATTAGGCCCCTCGCGACTTGATTCCCGCGGCAAGGTCCTGTTTACTCGGCAAATGTCAGTTTTCGACACCCACGTGAAGTGCCAGCTTATCGACTCGCTCGGTATGGAAAAACACATAAAACACATGGCGCGCCAGAGGCGCGTGGGTGGCAATGGCGACTGTACCGGCTAGCGAATAAGGTTCGGACATAGCCAGCAAACCCGCCGGGATCTTCCTTGCGGGTTTTTTTTTGGGAAGTTCCGTCAGGATACGCAATGACGAGCGCATGGAAAGAACCGAATTTCGAAGACAGCGCCGCGCTGGGTGCGCCGGAGCCAATCGCTTCGTCACCATGGGTCGTCATGAAGTTCGGCGGCACCAGCGTATCCTCGCCGGAAAGCTGGGCGACCATCGCGACACTTCTGAAGTCACGGCTCGATGAAGGATTACAGCCTGTGGTCGTGCACTCGGCACTGGCCGGCGTTTCGAACGCGCTTGAGGAGGTGCTCGAGAACGCTGTAGCCGGTGAGTCGGGCACGGGGCTGGATGCGATCCGTGATCAGCATTATGCGCTGGCGGACGGGCTTGGACTCGATGGGGCGACGTTGCTGGAGGAGCGCCTGCACGAACTCGAGCAACTCGTCGCTGGGGTCCGACTCGTGCGAGAAGTGAGCGTCCGGGTTCGCGTCCGCGTCATGGCGCTCGGGGAGCTCATGTCAACGCGGCTAGGCGCAGCTTACCTTGCCAGCAAAGGGCTTCCTGTTCACTGGCTGGACGCGCGAGACTTGTTGAAGAGTGGCACGCGTGCCGGTCGAAATCCCGTGGCCGGATACCTGTCGGCAACCTGCGATTTCGCGCCGAATCCCGAGATGGAGGCGAGTATTGCCCGTTACGAAGGCGTCGTACTGACGCAGGGATTCATCGCGCGCAACGCATCGGGCGAGACCGTGTTGCTTGGACGCGGTGGTTCCGACACGTCGGCCGCCTACTTCGCCGCGCGGCTCCAGGCGCGGCGTCTCGAGGTCTGGACCGACGTGCCGGGCATGTTCACGGCTGATCCGCGCGTCGTGCCGTCGGCGCGGCTGCTCGTTGCATTGCACTATGACGAGGCGCAGGAGCTGGCGTCCGCAGGGAGTACGGTGCTGCATCCGCGGGCGATTTCGCCGGCGCGTGACTATGGCATCCCGATCTTCATACGCAGCACAGAGCACCCGGGAATCGAAGGCACCGTCATTTCCTCGGTGACCGAGGAAACAGAGCCCCAGGTCAAGGGCATATGTATCCGCAATGGCCTGACACTCGTCTCGATGACGACCGTCGGGATGTGGCACGAGGTCGGTTTCCTCGCCCGCGCTTTCGGTGCGTTCGCGGAGAACGGCGTTTCGGTCGATCTGATTTCCACGTCGGAGACCAACGTCACAGTCTCTATCGACACGAGCGACGGCATGCTGTCTGACGACGTCGAGGAAGCGCTCGTCGACGATCTCGAAAAGCTATGCCACGTCAGCGTGATCTCCAACTGCTCTGCCGTAAGCCTTGTCGGTCGGAAGATCCGCACGATCATTCCCCGTATGGCGCCGGTCCTCGAAGTGTTCGAGGAGGAGCGCATCCACTTGATGTCACAAGCAGCGAACGACCTCAACCTGAGCTTCGTCGTTGACAAGCAGCAGGGTCCGCGGCTTGTCAGCAAGCTGCACGCGTCGATCATTCGCAAGAAGGGGGCGACATCCGTGTTCGGGCCGAGCTGGGAACGGCTGTTCGAAGGCGACCGGCCGACGGCTCGCGCGGCGGATACCTGGTGGATGAAGAAACGCGATCAGCTCTTGGTACTGGCGGCTGAGCGCTCCAATGCGTATGTCTACGACCGGGACAGCGTCGTGGCAGCGGCGAGGAATCTCAAGGGCCTGACCAACGTCGATCGCATCCTCTATGCGGTCAAAGCCAACTTCAATGCCAGCTTGCTCCAGGCGGTCGACGAAGCTGGCGTCGATTTCGAGTGCGTATCGCCCGGAGAAGTGAAGTGGGTCGAGGATGTCATCCCCGGCCTCGATCGGGACCGTATCCTGTTTACGCCGAATTTTGCGCCACGCGAAGAGTACGCCTGGGCGCTGGAGCGCGAGCTGCAGGTCACGCTCGACAATCTCTATCCGCTTCAGGCATGGCCGGAATTGTTTCAGGGTCGAAAATTATTCGTGCGTATCGACCCGGGCCAGGGACGTGGACACCACGAGCACGTCAAGACTGCCGGCGTGCATTCCAAGTTCGGAGTGCCGCGTTTCGAGGTTGCAGAACTCAGACAACTCGTCGACAACGCCGGCGCAGAAGTGATCGGCATCCATGCTCACAGCGGCAGCGGCATCCTCGACCCGAACAATTGGCGGACGGTTGCTGGAGAACTCGTACAGATCGCGGAGCAGTTCCCTGGCGTGGTAACGATAGACCTCGGTGGCGGCATCGGGGTCCCTGAAAAACCCGGAGACAAGCCGATCGACCTCGCGGCCGTCGACGCGACGCTTGCCGAGATCAAGGACACGTATCCGCAATACCGTCTGTGGCTCGAACCGGGGCGCTACATCGTGGCTCAGGCCGGTGTGTTGCTGACGCATGTCACCCAGACCAAGGGCAAAGGTGAGATGCGCTACATCGGAGTCGGGACGGGTATGAACACGCTCATCCGGCCGGCTCTTTATGGCGCATACCATGAGATCGTCAATCTAACGCGGGCCGACGAGCCCCCGAGCGAGACTGTGACGGTGGTCGGACCGATCTGCGAAACGGGCGACCGGCTCGGCAGCGACCGGTTGCTGCCGCCGACCGAAGAGGGCGATGTTATCCTGATCGCCAACGCAGGTGCTTACGGCTACGTCATGAGCTCGCGTTACAACCTGCGTGAGGATGCACAGGAGATTGTGATATGAAATTGTACTGGGCACCGCAGACACGGTCGCAACGGGCAATCTGGATGCTGGAAGAGGCCGGTATTGACTACGAAATGGAGGTTGTCGACATTCGTGCCGAGAACCGCAGCGACACCGCCGAGTTTCTTTCCGCAAGCCCGATGGGTAAGGTGCCCGCGATTGTCGACGGCGACGTTGCCATGTCGGAGTCGGCGGCCATCTGCATCTACGTCGCGGATCGCTACAAACCGGGAGTGCTGGCGCCCGCCCAGGATGACCCGAAGCGCGGCAAGTATCTCTACTGGATGCTTTATACACCGGCTGTGGTCGAACCTGCGATGTCCGAGAAGATAAATCAGGTGGCGCCAAACCGACCGAGCTCGGGTTGGGGCGATTTCGACTTGATGATCGAGACCTGGGACAACGCACTCGACGGGCGCGAGTGGATTGTCGGCGATCAATTTACGGCCGCCGATGTCATGCTGGGTTC
>JAAUYD010051717.1_pt1 | contig 17843 bp, 10 predicted proteins | sample 7278101 | NCBI WGS metagenome assembly JAAUYD01 (sample SAMN14350128, study PRJNA611818) | marine sediment metagenome | isolation source: surface marine sediment (0.6m) | place: French Polynesia: Moorea | collected 2018-08 | reverse complement strand
ATAGAATACAGATGAACCTCACCCCCTTCCCCTCTCCTTAGTAAGGAGAGGGGTGTCCGCAGGACGGGGTGAGGTTTCGAGTGTATTGGACTCAACTGAAAAGCGCTATATAGTACTTACACAAGCGTCACAAAATAATGGCAACTGGCACACACAAAATGTGATGTCAAAGTTTATCAGCTTTGATTTATAGACATTAAAGGCAAATCAATGCTTATGTGACAGTTTTCAGATAAATGTGCCAAAAGAAACCGGGTTTCTATAGGTGGAAAACCGAGAATTTGAGTATGTATGCCAAAAGAAACCCGGTTTCTAGACCCTCACGGGAGTTTTATATTTATTAGACATAGGTGTGAAAATTAAATATGCGTTGTCCAAAACCCTTGTTCCAGACGTTGCACTTGCTAGTCTGGAACACCCAGATTCATACTTCAAATCAGCAACACCACAAATCCCATTCAACTCCCTGCGGGAGAGGGAATAGGGAACGGGCAACAGGCAACAGGGGGGAAATAGGGTTGGGAGGCAAGACTTGTTGCAGGTTCTTTCCCTCTCCCCACCCTTGGGTTTAAATCCCCCATCACAGACATTCCCCTGTTCCCTATTAAGAGTTCCCTGTTCCCCGTTAATGAGCTATATTTAGATATCTGCGATTTATCTAGATGTATGATTAACATCGATGGTTCCTGGGGTGAAGGTGGTGGTCAGATTCTCCGTACCTGCCTTAGTTTGGCGACTATTACAGGTCAACCTGTGCGCATTGATCGCATTCGCGCAAATCGCAAAAAACCAGGATTAGCAGCACAACATTTGACCTCAGTAAGGGCAGCAGCTACTATTTGCCAAGCCCAAGTAAACGGAGATACATTGGGTTCAATGACCCTAGAATTTATACCTAATTGTCCTCCTCAAGCAGGACAGTACAGCTTTGATGTGACCCAGGCAAGGTCAGGAGGTTCAGCAGGAGCTGTAACCTTGATTTTACAGACCATTCTCATTCCCTTAGCACTAGCCAATGGCAGTTCCCAAGTGATTCTCAAAGGGGGAACTCATGTCCCTTGGAGTCCTCCCGTAACTTATATTCAAGAAGTATATTTGCCTACTATCAGTCACCTAGGGGTTCAAGCTAAAGTCAAGTTAAATGCTTGGGGGTGGTATCCCCAAGGCGGTGGTGAGGTAAAATTGGAGGTAACTGGCAGTAAACAACCTCTGGGTACTCTGCAATTACTAGAGCGAGGAGCTTTACGGCAGGTACGAGGTTTGGCAGTGGTGACAGAATTACCCTCCCATATTCCCCAACGTATGGCTAACCGTGCAGACAATTTGTTGCAACAAGCTCATATCCCAACCCAAATCAAACCAGTACGGGAGCGAGGACTAGCACCAGGAGCAGGTATCTTTCTCACCGCTGAATACGAACACAGTTGTGCTGGATTCAGCGCTTTAGGTCGTCGGGGAATACCAGCAGAACAGGTGGCAGAAACCGCTGTTGAGGAACTACTAAGTTTTCACGCTCAAGCTCTACCAGTAGATCCATTCCTAGGAGATCAATTACTTTTGCCCCTAACTTTCACCAATAACACAAGTCAGTATCGCGTAGCAAGCATTAGTAAGCATCTGACTACCAATGCCTGGGTAATTGAACAATTTAAACTGGCTCATATTACTATAGAACAAGACCAAAAGTTAGTTCGCATTACCCCCCAAATTGAATCGGGGTTTTGGTAGCAATTGGGGATAAATACTGATTTTTCTGTATTTTAATATCTTTCAACAAGACCAGAAAAACCGCATTTCCAAACCTAAAATTTGGGTTTTCAGAGACGATTTATAAAGTAAGTATTAAGTCTATGGGTGTAGTTAGAAACCGGGTTTCTTCGAGAATAAGTACGATAATATTTGATACTTCACCTAGAGAAACCCGGTTTCTTGGGTCTTAAGGTTTACTTTATAAATAACCTCTCAGCATTAGTCATTCTCAAGAAAACCAGTTTTTGGTTTTGGCATATGAGAAAATTTGTTTATTTCAACCTTTCTAAAGGCTATTGCAAAGGATGCTCCCGAAAATTGAGTTGAAACTAGATATTATTATAATAGCAGGTGTATTAGCTACAATTGCTTCTGGTTGTAGTTTCAATCCACAAACAGAAATTCACTCCCATTTACCAGAGTCTACATGTCCACCGGAAAAAAATGCCATTGAAGATTTTCGCATTTTAGGTAGCCGAGATTGGTCTAGGGGTAAGATAGTTGTTTACGAAGCAATTTGCCGCAGCAAAGATCCATCTCAACCGAGTATGCAGCTTTTTGGTCATCAAATCTTTGTACGCTCTTTATTTAGGTGGCAATTTATTAGCGGTGGCACTAGTGGTAGCAGTCTCAACGCGCAACCATCGCCAAAACAGCTTGTGGATTATAGTTCAGGCAGTGGAGGAAGTGGGAATTATCAGCGAGCTGTCGTTTCTGGTCGCATTTTGAACCCTGAAGTTACTGCCGTAATAGCCATTTTCAACAACGGAAGAATTATCCGCGATTCCGGTGCTGACGGTATTTTTGCAATGGTTTCATCAGGTGCAAGTGAAGTTTGCGAATTACGAGTCCTGGGAGCAAATGGTAAAGTGTTACAAAAATATAAACCCGGATCTCTCAATGGTGATCTTCCTGGCTGTAAATGATTTGACCTAGGGGTCAGGAACCCCATGCCTAAAGGCTAGGGGCTTGTAAAAAGCCCAAACCTGACCAGACTCAGTACTTCAAGTACAAAGTTTTCGATCTACTGACTGCTTCTAAATACCTACCCATACTTGTACATATTTGGACAAAAGGGTAGAAAAACTGGCAGTATAAAGTTTTTTCTACTAGAAGTGCCTTGCGGCTTGGTTCCGTTGTTAAAATAACTCTAGTTCCTTGACCTCTAGCAGGCAGTTAGCCACATTATCCACTGATAATGGAGTTAAAAGATATTCAATTAAGTCCAGATGGCAACTTGCCGTGCTTTCCCCACTTCATGTAAGGCTAGGCGGTCAAGTTGGTAGAACTTATTTTCTAGCGTACCACATACAATCAAACATTGATATCCATTTAAAAGTCTTGTATATTGCTGCAAGACATTATATGGACATTGCGGTAACTTTATCTAACTATTTCCAAGTATTTAGTTACAGTAACTAACCCTTCATATTGCCCAACATTTCTATGGACTCCTCGCACCATCTAATCCATTCTTGTTCGCAAATAATTCCCCGTCGCAAAGTCATATATTTACACAGTTCATCTGCCAATAGTTTCTCTGGAGAATGATCAAATTTCTTGGCAATATCTTCGTATACTGCCAATTTTTTCATATGCTGACGGCGATGCTTTTCTAGCTGTTGTAGCAGTATATTCTTAGACACTAAATATCCAGAAAATATCTTAACCAAGATATCTTCTCTAATAGAGCCTAATTCACATTCTTGGTCTATCCATTCAATTAAATTTTGCCGCCCTAGTTCAGTTAGGTGGTATACTTTTTTATCTAATGTTTTTCCTTGGGGAATAACCTCCACACTTACCCAACCTTGTTTTTCCAGCTTTTTTAACTCTCGATATATCTGTTGGTGAGTTGCTTGCCAGAAATAACCAATACTACCTTCAAACTCCTTGGCTATCTCATAACCAGTGTAAGCTTTATGAGCTAATAAGCTCATAACAGCGTGTGCTAACGCCATAATCCTGACTCTTGACATCCACTATATATTAAATCTATATTATCAAACAAGTAGTATGCAACTTTTTTCATGCTATTTTTTGAAAATAGAGGTTGAATATCTTTGCCTGCTTGACTATTTGATAGGGGATGGAAGCTATGAAAGAAGAAATGGCTGGAAAACAAAATCTGCCTTTGTCTTTAGAGGACAGTAATTTTACAAAAGTCTTGCCTCGTACCCGATTAAGATTATGGGGATTAGCCTCAGCAACTGGCATATTTCTGGTATCTGGCTTTGCCACTGGATTCTTACATTTACCCAATCAAAAATCCCCAGTTCAGGTAGCTAATGCGACCAATATTCTGCCCGTAACAACTACAAAAATCGCCGCAGTCAAGTCATATTCAGTAGTTCAAACATATACAGGAGAAGTGGCAGCAATCCGTACTAGCGAGTTAGGTTTTGAGCGATCGGGTAGGGTAATATGGTTAAAAGTTGATCGCGGCGATCGCGTCACCACTGGTACTCCCATAGCTAAACTTGATACTAGTAATTTAGAGGCACAACGACAACAATTCCTGGCAAGGAGAACTCAAGCGATCGCAGTTTTGGATGAGTTGAAAGCCGGACCGAGAAAAGAACAGATTGCGGCTGCTACTGCCCAAGTTGAAGATTTAGAGCAACAGTTAAAGCTAGAAGAGATTAAACGGGTCAGAAGAAAAAATTTATACACAGAAGGCGCAATTTCCAGAGAGCAGTATGATGAGGTGGCATTTAATGCCAATGCTTTGTCAAGACGTTTAGCTGCTGCTCAAAGTAATTTACAGGAATTGAGAGCAGGAACCCGCAGGGAACAGATAGCTGCTCAACAAGCGGTAGTTAAACAACTGGATGCTCAGATTAGCGATTTAGAGATTACCATCGCTAAGAGTACTATTAAAGCCCCCTTTGCTGGAATCATTGCCAAACGCCAATTGGATGAGGGGACTGTGGTGAATCCAGGACAGTCGGTGGTGCGCTTGGTGGAAAATGCCCAACCAGAAGTAGAAATTGGAGTTCCCTTGCAGTTAATTGGCAAAATTACACCTGGTAGTCGCAAACAGGTAGAAATTGGAGGAAAGAGCTACCCAGCCAAAGTTACATCAATTTTGCCAGAGGTTAACCCAACTACCAGGACTCGCACAGTCATCCTCAAGGTGGAAACATCACAACCACAATCTATAGCTCCAGGGCAAATTGCTAGGTTGCAATTGTCTCAAAAATTACCTACTAATGGTTACTGGTTGCCAATTCAAGCTTTAGTGCGCGGTGAAAAGGGTTTGTGGTCTAGTTATGTCTTAGGTGAAACAAAGCAACAGGAATCCCCAACCAAAGCATATTTGGTGGAAAAAAGAGACGTAGAAATTTTACATACAGAGAGTGATCGGGTTTTGGTGCGGGGAGCTATTAAATCTGGTGACAGAGTTATTACTGAGGGCACGCAAAGAATTGTTACTGGTCAGTTAGTTCGCCCTGTGACTGATTTGTAGGCAGACAAGTGTCACTGATTATACGGATTTCTTTGATTTCACTGATTATATAGATTGCTTAGATTACTTAGATGATTGAGATTACATAGATTATACATATCCGTGCAATCCGGAAATCCGCGATCTAATTAGCTGGGGAATAAATAATCATGTCTAAACTTTTATACAAAAATTTTCGATTGTTGATCCTGACAATTTTTCTAATTATTGTTTGGGGAGTTACATCTTATTTGAGTTTACCCCGACTAGAAGATCCTGAATTGGTTTCCCGCGTTGGCTTAGTAACGACATTCTATCCTGGAGCTACAGCGGAAAGGGTAGAGGCATTAGTGACGGAAAAAATAGAAAATAAAATTGCTGAAATTGAGGAAATCAAAACCTATGAATCCACTTCCCGAAACGGAACATCTATTATTTCCATTGAATTACTGGATCGGATGAAAAGTACCGAAGTAGATGGAGTATGGTCGAGGGTACGCGATCGCTTGCGGGAAGTCAAGCCAGAGTTACCTCCAGAAGCAACTGAGCCAGATTTGGAGAAGGTTCAGGTGAGGGCTTATGCTTTAATTGCAGCTTTAAGTTGGGAACAGGATGATTCTCTAAACTTAGCCATTCTCCAGCGTAAAGCTAAGTTACTGCAAGATGAGTTGAGAACTATCGGTGGTACGGAAAAGGTAGAGATTTTTGGCGCTCCTGATGAGGAAGTTAGGGTTACTGTCAATACTGCTGATTTAGCTGCATTAGGATTGACTGCAACCGATGTATCGCGGCAAATTCAACAGAGTGATTCCAAGAGTTCTGCCGGACAATTACGAAGTAATAATAATGACTTGTTAATTGAGGTGAAAGGGGAATTAGATTCCCTGAAAAGATTGCGTCAAATACCTATTCGTTGCAATACCTGTGGCTCGACAGACAGTCAATTTAAGCGTTTGGGTGATTTAGCAAGGATAGAAAAAGGGATTGTGGAACCACCCAATGAACTGGCTTTTGCTAGCGGACATCCAGCAGTGACTGTGGCAGTATTTGTGGAGTCTCAACAACGTATTGATATATGGGCAAAGCAAGCTCATCAAAAGCTGGAAAAGTTCCGCCAAGACTTACCTAGTAGTATGAAACTGAAGGTACTGTTGGAGCAGAATCAATATGTGACAGCACGCTTGAATAACTTGATATTTAGCTTGTTGTTAGGAGCAGTATTATTATTTGCAGTCACATTATTGATGATGGGTTGGGAATTATCCCTAGCCATGCAAATAGTCTTACCACTGACGGTGTTGATAGTAGTTGGTTGTATGAACTTTTTGGGAGTTCCCCTACACCAAATGTCGGTTACAGGACTAATTGTGGCGTTAGGTATTATGATTGACAACGCCATTATTGTTACGGATGAAGTACACAACCGTTTGAAAGCGGGACTTAAGCCTGTAGCAGCGATTCAAGCAAGTGTAAAGTATTTAATCCCTCCTCTAACAGCAGCTAGTTTTACAACCATCCTGTCTTTTCTTCCCATTGTTTTACTACCGGGTAATACTGGCGAATTTGTAGGCACAATCGGCTTAAATGTTATTTTAGCTGTGGCAGCATCCTTAGTAGTAGCTCTAACTATCACTCCTGTCATTACAGTAAAAATACTGAAATATTATCATCGTCGCCGTCAGTTGAAACAATCCCGTTCTATACCAAAGTGGTGGCAAGAAGGATTTTCTTCCCCTAAACTAACGCAGATATATAGCCTTTCCTTAAAATGGACTTTCGCTAAACCAGTTATGGGAATCCTATTGTGTTTAAGTATTCCCCTATCTGGATTTATTCTTGGTGCAACGCAATTAGAGTTACAATTTTTTCCTACCGCAGACCGGAATCAATTGCAGGTACAATTGGAATTACCATCCTCGGCTTCTCTAGAGCAAACTCAATCGATTGTACAGCAGATAAGGGAACGTTTTATTGCCCATCCAGAGATTACCGATGTCCATTGGTATGTTGGTAGGAGTGCGCCGAATTTTTACTACAACTTAATTAATAATAGGCAAAACCAAGCGAATTATGCTAATGCCTTAGTGCAAATGAAAGGCATAGCTAGCGATGATTTAGTGAAACAGTTGCAATCAGAAGTAGATGTCGAATTTCCTCAAGCACAGGTATTAGTAAGACCATTAGAACAGGGACCCCCAGTTGACGCACCTATCGAAATGCGGATTTATGGTAATGATATTCAACGTCTGCAAGAATTAGGAGAAAAAGCCAGAACCCTGTTAGTAAATGTTAATCATGTCACCCATACCCGTGCTAGTTTGAATGAGGTTCTACCCCAGTTAGAATTCCGCGTAGATGAAGAACAAGCGCGTTTAGCAGGATTGGACAATACCAAAATAGCCCAACAATTGAATACTACCCTAGAAGGCATTACAGGGGGTTCGATTTTGGAGTCTACGGAAGAATTACCTGTAAGGGTGCGTTTATCAAATGCCGATCGAGGTAATTTGCAGCGGATAACAACCTTAGATTTACAGACTGCTACTAGTAATTCTCAGTCTTTAAATTCTACTCCCTTGTCAGCACTAGGTGAGGTAAAATTAGCTCCAAAATTGGCTGCAATTACTAGATATAATGGACTGCGGGTAAATACCGTCCAAGGCTTTATTACTGCTGGAAACCTCCCAGCAACCATTCTTACTGAATTTCAAAAGCAATTGAATAGCAATTTGCAACTACCCCCTGGTTATTCCTTTGAGTTTGGAGGAGAAGATGAGAATCGTAGCGACGCTGTGGGAAATTTATTTTCCAGTATTGCCTTAATTGCAGTTAGTATGTTTGCAATCCTAGTTTTATCCTTAGGTTCCTTTAGGTTAGCAAGTTTAATTGTTGTCATTGCTATCCTCTCAGCTGGTTTAGGATTATTCTCAGTGTGGCTGTTTGGATATCCCTATGGTTTTAACCCGATTATTGGTACAGTTGGTTTGATTGGTGTTGCTGTCAATGATTCCATTACCGTTCTTTCTGCGCTCAACAGTAACCCAGCAGCACGCACCGGAAATAAAAAAGCAGTGCGGGAGATAGTTATCCACTCTACCCGTCATGTACTAACAACTACCTTAACTACGATGTTTGGCTTTTTGCCTTTAATCCTTGCTGGTGGTGGATTTTGGCCTCCCCTCGCGGTGGTGATTGCTGGTGGTGTTGGTGGTGCTACAATGTTATCGCTTTATTTCATTCCTTCTGTGTATATACTGATAACTCGTAAGGGGACTAATATCTCGCACCTATCCGTATAAACCAGGAAAAACTTAAAAGCAGTAGACATCTGCTGAAAAAGAATGTTCCAGACGTAAAATTTTACGTCTGGAACAAGGGTTTTGGACAACGCATATTTAATTTCCACGCCTATGTCTAATGGGCATTGCTGAATTAAGGGATGAATATGAGTGGGGTAGGCATCTTGCCTGCCTGGTGAAATACAGAAAACGCGCTGCTCTCCGTTCCACAAAGCACAAAACCATCAAAATCATCCCGCATTTATGCAACGCCGAAAAACCGGGTTTATTTATTTACCAGTAATCTTGCCTTTCTCAAGATAAATGTGATTAAAGTTTCTTTTTTGGCAAAAATCTCAGCTTTGACTTCCATTCCCGGTTTGAGAGGATATTGCTGTTTTCCTTTCTGCAAGTAAGATTTCTCTGGTTCGATAGTCACTTCATAGTATGATTGCACAGAAGGTAGGGACGCGGTTTCCCCACCCCTACCAGATGCATTAGATAGTGCAATTGTATCCGCAGTAATGGCAGTAACAGCACCTTTAAGGATGCCGTAATCTGGATAAGGATACGCAGATATACGCATTTTCACTTTACCAGTTTGACAGTTTGCAACCTGAGCAACTTTGCATAATTTTACCTTGCCAATGTCTTGGGGGCTAACACGGGCTTTAACTACTAAATTACTATTGCTAGGGGCAATTTGGGCGATCGCATCTCCAGAACTCACCACTTGTCCGGGATTTCTCAGTTCTAGTTTGAGGATGGTACCTGGTTGTGTAGTGCGAATTATGGTTTTTTGCAAGTCTGTTTGGATTTGTTGTAGTTCTTGGCGATCGCTACTGATGTGATTTTCTAGTTGAATGCGTTGCTGTTGCAAGCTTTGCTGTTCTTTTTGCAGAGATGCAATGGTAGACTCACCCCTAGCTTTTTGTTGGGCAATATTTTCTTGGGCAATTGCCATATTTGCATTTGTGGGGTTAAGTCCGACTTGAGCACGTTTTAATCTAGCTTGGGCTGCTTTGAGGGTTTGTTGTTTCTGTTTAAGTTGCAGAGAGGAAATTGCCCCTGTATGACTAAGTTGTTGATATCTTTGCATTTCTTCTCTAGCTAATTCTAACTCGGCTAAGGCTTCTTGCACTTGTGCTTGAGCAATTAGTTGTTTGTCTTGATATTCCCGTTGACTGCGACTGAGTTCAGCTTGTGCAGATGCAATTGCCCTGTTCATGGCATTTTTTTCGGCAATAATTTGAGTTTGTAACGCTTGTAATTGAGCATCAATTTGGGTTAGTTGTAATGAGTTTTGCTGAATTTTGAGAATCATTTGCTTGTTTTTAGTCTGGAGTTGGTAATCTTCAATAGCTGCTATTTTTTCGCCTTTGGTAACAATTTGATTTTCTTTGACAAAGATATCACTGATAATTCCAGAAGTAGCTGCCTCTACAATTCGTAATTCTCCAACAGGACGGATAATTGCTGATGTTTTGACAACGATGGGATAGGGAATGATGGCAGCAAGGGCAATCATTAAGGCACCAGTGGATGGTAATATTACTCCTCCTAGTTTTACCCAATTACTGATATTAGGAAATATATCCTCTGTGGTGTTATCAATGGATGTATTCATGGAAAATATGACTAAATAAGAACCTGTTGAGAAAGAATAACTACTCTTTGCTAGAAGATTACTGAATTGAGTCAGACGGGGAAGAGGGGGAAGAGGGGGAAGAGGGGGAAGAGGGGAAAGAGGGGGAAGAGTGGGAAGAGGGGGAAGAGTGGGAAGAGGGGGAAGAGGGGGAAGAGGGGGAAGAGTGGGAAGAGGGGGAAGAGGGGGAAGAGTGGGAAGAGGGGGAAGAGGGGGAAGAGGGGGAAGAGGGGGAAGAGGGGGAAGAGGGGGAGAAATTTTTATAGGTAATCTTAGAATGGGAAGGGAGTAGTCAAGCACTGGTCTTTGGGGGGTATCCCAAGTTTTGAATAGTCTATTGACGGTCACTGCCTATCATCTTGATAAATTCGCAAAATTGGCATGTTTCCAGAACTGGGTTAATTGAGACTAAAAGAATAAGTAACTAATCTGTGTGAACTCGATTTGCTTCATTGTTTTATTATTACAAATAATTCACAATGATTATAGCAGGCTCAAAATATCTTTATCTTTTATGAACATATGTTTTTAAATGTAATTAGTAATTGTACATATTTTTCAGGATAACCCATGACATTTCACAAAAGGGGTTGCCTATGATATATCAATGCAACCTAATTTACAATTAGTTTTATGTCCTCAAAAATCAATATTATTCAAACATTATCTAACCGGGCTTTTACATTGTTTTTGGGGACATAAGGCAAAGAAAAAAAGTATTTTTTGAGATATTAGTATTCATATTTAAAATTTGTGATTACATTTTTTTTATGTCAACATAAAAACAAAGTTAAATGAATGACTGGATAAATAATAAATTACGGTTGTTGATTTAAATTTAAAAAGTTCTAATTGATATAAGACAAGTACATCGATTTTGAGTACTTTAATGATGGGTTAAATAAGTAAACATAATTAAATGATACTTCAATTTGGAGATTTATAATTTTCTAGTCTCCTAGTATCAGAAATTATGCTTATTTATAACAACCAATTTGCAAATGTAAAAACGGAGTTATACAATGATTAATCGTCAAAATGAAGAAAATATTCTCAAAAAATTATCCCCAGAGGAAGAATCAACAATTGTAGGTGGTTATGGCTATAGTCGTGGTCGTTGGGGTGGTTGGCGTCATCGTCGTTGGGGTGGCTGGCGTGGTAGAAGACGCTGGTGGGGTCACCACGGTCACCACCGTGGTGGTCACCACCATGGCTATGATCACTACTATCATTAATGTTGTCTTTAAATGGAATATTTCAAAATTCATCCATTTTATTGGCAATAATTAACATGACTTAAGAGACCATTTATAAAGTAAATATTAAGTCTATGGATGTAGTTAGAAACTGGGTTTCTTCGAGACTAAGTATGATAATATTTGATACTTCATTCAGAAAAACTCGGTTTCTTGGGTCTTAAGGTTTACTTTATAAATAAGCTCTAATACTGTTTCACTTTATTGGTGATACAAATCATTAATTTGGGCGCAATCCAAAGCGCCCTTACATATGTATCAATATTTTCGTGAATTGGTATAAGTCAAAATTACTGGTGATAATTAACCACTAAATGATTGTCACTCAGGGTGATTTCATTGATAATTTTTCGATGAATATCACCTTATTTTTGTCTGGTTTTAGATAATAAAAATAGCGGTTTTCGGGTGTAGGAGGAGCCTACTTACAGAAGCCACGACCTGTCTACCCGGAGGGTGTAAAATACAAAGGCTGAAATTAGGACGGGCAAGGATGCCCATCCCACAAAAATGTATTTTATACCCTACGGGTTCTCATACCATTTCCATATGAAGATGCACATTATTAGCCTGCGTAGGCAGGTTTGGTATGTATGGACTCCAGGCTTACATGCGGGAATTATATGCAGCCTCATAAAGAATTAGTATCAGAAGTACGCTTATACCAAATCAAAAAATGTTTGCAACACATTTAATTGTAGGGGTGCGGTTTCTGCACCCCTACCAACCAACTATCTGTCGCATTCTTTTTTCAAATTGGTATTACAAGTTAAAACCGCTATAGATTGACTCAATTAAATTGAAAATTATTTGAGGTGAGATTTTTTGTGTTAACCCTTTTTGGAGTATAAACTAGCAAATGAAATATAAGTTTGTGAAACAGTCTAGTGAAGAAGACTGTGGGGCTGCTTGTGTTGCTTCTATTGCCAAATATTATGGGCGAAATGTTGCCCTTAATCGTATTCGTGAAGCAATAGGTACTGGGCAACAAGGAACTACTTTGCTAGGTTTAAGACGTGGTACAGAAGCTTTAGGATTTAATTCCCAATCCTATCAAATTTCACCGGCTTTAGTAGATAAACTCCAGGAGGAACAACTACCAGCAATTATCCACTGGAAGGGCAATCACTGGGTTGTTTTATATGGTCGCAGGGCTAATAATTATATCATTGCTGATACAGCTATAGGTATTCGCTACATTGACAAACAGGAATTAATAGAAAATTGGCAAGATGGGGTATTTTTATTACTCAAACCAGACAAAAATCGCTTTGATACACAACCAGAACACCAAGAAAATAACTTTCGCAAATATCTTCAAGATATCTTACCTTATCGGGGTATTATTTTCGAGGCTTTACTATGTTCTTTAGTTATTGGTTTACTTTCTTTAACATATCCTTTCTTTTTGCAAATTCTCACTGATGATGTCTTAGTTAGGGGTGATACAGAATTTATGACCGCTGTGGTGTTAGCGGTAATTATAATGTATATTGTCACCCGTTGCATCGGTCTTATAGAAAATATTTTAATTGGTTATTTTGCCCAACGTTTTCAATTAAATCTGATGTTAGAATTTGGGCAACAAATTTTACGTTTACCTTTAACTTATTATGAATCTCGGCGCAGTGGTGAAATTGTTAGCCGACTTCAAGATATTGAAGAAATTAATCAATTAATATCCCAAGCCATTATTAATTTTCCCGTTAGGTTATTGATTGCAGGTGTTTGTTTAGTTTTGATGTTATTTTATAGTTGGAGTTTAACCATATTAGCATTAGTAATTGCTAGCATTATGACCATATCTACAATTATGTTTCTGCCTATACTCCAGCAAAAGACTCGTACTTTGATGGTTTTAGAAGCAGAAACTCAAGGTGTGTTGGTAGAAACTTTTAAAGGTGCATTAACATTAAAAACAACTACTTCTGCTTTCCAATTTTGGCAAGAGTTTCAAAAAAGATTTAGTACTATCGCTCGCTTAGCCTTAAATAAAATTCAAATAGAAATTATTAATAAACAATTCTCGGGGTTAGTATCTGATATTGGTATTATCATCTTACTGTGGACTGGTAGTGGTTTAGTGTTTACTCAAAAATTAAGCATTGGTCAATTACTAGCATTTATTAGTCTTAATCGAAATGTAGTTAGTTTACTTGATTTTATTATTGATTTTATAGACGAATTTATTAATGCTCAAACAGCTTTATCCAGGCTGCAAGAAGTTTTAACCTTTACACCTGAAACTCAAGATAATTCCAAGGATAAAATTGAAGTATTTCCAATTACAGGAACCGTAGATATCCTTTGCGAAAATATCAACTTTCATTATCCTGGTAGAGAGGAATTACTAGCAGATTTTTCCCTGAAAATCCCTGGTGGTCAAGTGATTGCACTGGTTGGTAAATCAGGTTGTGGTAAAAGTACCTTGGCAAAATTAATTGCAGGTTTATATCAACCGCAATCGGGAAATATTTACTTTGGGAACTGCAATCAACAAGATATTCCCTTAGATGATTTACGTAGACATGTTGCATTAGTACCCCAAAACCCTCATTTTTGGAGTCGTTCAATTACAGAAAACTTCAGCTTAGGAAATCCCAATGTGACTGAGGAACAAATTAAAAAAGCCTGTAAAATTGCCCAAATTGATACTTTTATTGACAAACTACCCGCAAAATATGCAACGGTTTTAGGTGAATTTGGTGTTAACCTCTCTGGAGGTCAATTGCAAAGATTAGCGATCGCTCGTGCTATAGTTCACGATCCACCCATCCTGATTTTAGATGAATCCAGCGCTGGACTAGACCCAGTGAGTGAAAATGAGGTGTTTCAAGCACTGTTACAATATCGCTGTGGTCAAACTACAATCCTGATTAGCCACCGTCGGGGGGTAAATAATCGTGCTGATTGGATTGTCCTACTTGAAGAGGGTAAAGTCAAAAGACAAGGTACAAAAGAAGACTTGCACCCTTTACAAGATGTTTATTGGCAATATTGACCAAATAATTGGTAATTGGTGATTAGTAATTGGTAATTGGTGATTAGTAATTGGTGATTAGTAATTGGTGATTAGTAATTGGTAATTGGTAATTGGTGATTAAGTAAATCGGCGAAAATAAATATAACTATGTTACGAAACGTAAATAGCCCTGAAACCTTTACCAATGACCAATGACCAATGACAAATGACGACCCTAAATGCTTCGCTTTATTTGTACCGACCTACTTAGTAATTGGTATTTATGAAAATTTGGGATGCTCCCTCGCGTAGCGCAACGCACCATCAATGATTTAAGGTGCGGTACACCTGAGGGTACCACACCCTACATCAAATTTATATTTCTTCATATGCATTGAATTTTTCTCGCGGACTTACTTAGAGGTTGTTATAACTTTAGAAACCGGGTTGATTTTGGCATAAATACTCAAATTCTCGATTTTTCAGCCATAGAAACCTACTCCCTTCCCCTTCAAACATCACCTATAAAAATTTCTCCCCTTCTTCCCCCTCTTCCCCCTCTTCCCCTTCTTCCCCATCTTCCCCTTCTTCCCCCTCTTCCCCTTCTTCCCCCTCTTCCCCTTCTTCCCCCTCTTCCCCCTCTTCCCCTTCTTCCCCCTCTTCCCCTTCTTCCCCCTCTTCCCCCTCTTCCCCCTCTTCCCCCTCTTCCCCGTTTCACTCAATTCGGTAGGTAATCTTCTAGCGAAGAGTAGTTTCTGGCACAGGTGCAAGATGTGTGTTCAGTTCAGCAATACCCAAATTTGGGATATTCCCATGAGTTTTCATACTTGTGGAGTATTTGGTCTTGACAATACCAGATGGACTGAACTATATTAATAGTACATTAGTACTAAATAAATAGAGCTAGGTGTGCAGTCAGAGAAACTAGGTTTTTAAGTTCACCTTGAAATGGTTAAGGTGCGTTCAGCCTAGCTTAGTTATGACATCAAATATTCATGGTATTTGGAGGTAGTATGGCTACATTTTCAACATCACAAGATAACAAGGAACAAATAATGCAATCCTTCCAGAAAATTGTTGCAGTTCAGAAAAATTTGGCATCGAAAATAGCAACAAAAGAACAGGAAGCAGAGAAGGCAAAAAATCAAGAAATCTTGGAAGTTGCTTCTACATATACTGTTGATAGTATTGTCAAAGGTATAGCTGATTTACAATTGGAGTTTGGTAGTATTGTTAAAGAATTATCTGAAAAATTAAGTCAAGAAAATTCTAAGTTAGATGAATTAAATCGGGCGATAGAAGTTGAAACTCAACGTCTACAAGAACTGCAAAAAGTGAGAGTTGTTGCAGATGTAGTTGATATTTTAACGAAAGAACATCAAGAAAAAATTAAAATTTTAGAGCAAGATATTGCTAACAAGGAAGAGATATTGGAGAAAGAAATTAGTCAAAAGCGTAAAGAATGGGAAAAAGAGCAATCAGATTTTGAAGAGAAGGTAGAAGTTTATAACAACGCCTTAGTAAAAGAGCGTAATTTAGAAGCTGAAGAATATCAATATAAATTAGAAAATACTTGCAAGATTAATGCAAATGCCTACGAGGCGAAAAAACGTAATCTAGAAAGAGAATTACAAGAAACTACTCAGTTAAAATCAAAAGATTGGACAGAAAGGGAAAAGCAATTAAATGACAATCAGGATTTATTTGCTGAATATCAACAAAAAGTTGCGTCTTTCCCCAATGAATTGCAAGAAGCATTTAAGAAAGCGAAAGAAGAAGCCATTAGAGATGCCAGTCAAAAGGCAAAAGTTGAGGCTGATTTATATGAGAAAGAATGGCAAGGTACAAAACAAAGTTATGAGTTAAAAATCCAAGGGCTAGAAGAGAATATTCAGAAACAAGCAGAACAAATAGAAAGTATTTCTGCTCAGCTAGAATCTGCTTTACAACAGGCTCAAGATTTGGCAATGAAAGCGTTTCAATCTTCTGCAAAATAATCGGGTATTTGCTGTTGAATAAAAAATAATAAATATTTGGAGGTTTAATTATGGCAACTAGAAAACCAAATGCCAAGAATACCAAAGCTGAAATTCTCCAAGCTTATGAAGAGTTACTTAAAGAAAAAGCTGCACTCAAATCACAAATTGACCAAAAAGCGAAGAATAGTGCTAGTAACCAAACTCCTAAACCTGAGGTAAAAATGTCTACAAATCAGCCTAGTAATGTGCAACAAAAAATGAATTTTATCATTGATGGTTTAGGAAAAATTCAGTTAGGTTTTGGTAGTGCAGCCAGTGAATTATCAGAACAACTCAGTACCCAAGCTTCTAAATTAGCAGCTATTCAAGAAAACGTGGGTAATGAAGTAGAAGGGTTAAAAACTCTGCATAATTTAGAGATGTCAGAAAATACCTTGGATAATCTTATCCAAACTTATGAAGAGAATTCTAAGGTATATGAAGAAGAATTTAACAACCGTTCGGAAACTCTATTACAAGAGTTGGAATCACAAAAGGATTCTTGGTTCAAAGAACAGGAAGAATATCAACGAAATATCAAAGAAAGAAATGATAACCTGAATAAGACTCGTCAAAGAGATGCAGCAGAATATAAATATGATTTAGAACTCCAGCGCAAACTGGAAATGGATGAATACGAACAACAGCAGAAAGAATTATATCAACAATTGCAAGAATATCAGCAGGAAATAGAAAAACAATGGACAGAAAGAGAAAAAGCAATTTCTGAACGAGAAAAACAATATGAAGAATATAAATCTCAGGTAGAAGCGTTTCCGAAAGAAAAGGAAGCAGCTATCAAGAAAGCTACAGAACAAGGCAAAGGAATTGCTCACTATCAAGCAAAAGTTAAGGCTGATTTATATGCCACAGAAGTGGAAGGACAAAAGCGTTTCTATGAACAAAGATTGCAGTCTTTAGAAACAACAATTACTAATCAAGAAACAAGGATTAAAAATCTATCTACACAATTAGAATCTGCCCTGAAACAAGTCCAAGATTTGGCTGTGAAAGCAATTGAAGGTTCTGCTAATGTGAATTCATATCAGGCAATGAAAGAAATTGCTTTAGAACAAGCCAAGGGACAAAGTAAAAATAAATAAATAAATAAATAAATAAGTCAGTCAATTACTTCATATCTGACAAATCTTGTGGGGTAGGCATCCTTGCCTGCCCACTCATACAGGCAAGGATGCCTGTAGGACTATCAAATTTTGGGATATTTTTTTATTTGTCAGTCCCCACATATCTTGTACCTTCTCAATAAGGGTAAAGTAGGCAGTGCCCACCCTACGGAAATATAATAATTTCAGGCTCTGATTTTCTCAATAATTTTGTGGTGCAAGATGTGAATCCCTTAATTCATATCTTGCACTATCAGCAGAAACCGGGTTTCTTAAGAATGAGTAATCATCAAAACCTAATTTTTCGTTGAGAATCAGCAGAAACCGGGTTTCTTAAGAATGAGTAATCATCAAAACCTAATT
>JAAUYD010201899.1_pt1 | contig 17846 bp, 6 predicted proteins | sample 7278101 | NCBI WGS metagenome assembly JAAUYD01 (sample SAMN14350128, study PRJNA611818) | marine sediment metagenome | isolation source: surface marine sediment (0.6m) | place: French Polynesia: Moorea | collected 2018-08 | reverse complement strand
CTACGAAATTTTACCGCAGACCCATGAAACATTTGTCCAAGTTGCAATGATTCGGTTAATGCTTAGAAGACTGGCTTAATTGAATTGTTTAATACTTTCCAAACATCCTCTTAGCCTTTAATTCTTGCAAATAGTTATTTAAAGTCTCTAAATCTTTTTCTTTGCGGAAAATTGGGAGAATTTTGTTGTTTTTTAGATAATTATTGAGGAAATCCCTTGCTTGCTGGCTTTTTTCTGGGTCATTAGAATCCTCTGCAATTTTCACAAACCGTATCAGTACTCGTGGGTCAATAGGTAATTTAGCATTGTCTTGGATATCCTGATTCATGGGTGTTTCAATGCTAAAGACAAATGGTTGTCTAATATCTTTAGTGCCGTCGTTTGCTAAATAGGGAGTTCCTTCATAATCAAGACCAAATTGGCTGATAATCTGTTGCGGTGATAAATCTTCTGAGTGACGATTTAGAGCCGCAAAACCTGTAATAATCGGGGGTTCTCCTGTCTGAATCAAGGTTTTTTTGACTTTATTAGTGGGAATTATTTTGCTAAATTGTTCTTGTCCATTTTCAAAGTATCGATAATTAGCATCAACCATTGCCATGATGATTTCAATGTCTTGGTCGGTGTAATCATCTGGTTCTGTCTTTCTCATATCTGATTTGAACCGCATTACTAGCTGTTGTGAACTTTCGGTATAGGTTTTTAGTTCGCTGCTAGTAGCGGTTCCTTGGTCAATTTTATTTAACAGTTCGGAAGTAATCCCATATTCGGAACCGTATTTTTCAATGAGCTTGTTTTGGAAGAAGGCTTCTTTTTGGTAAGCTTCCATTGTCATTTTTTTAGTTCTTCTCGATTAAATAGGTATTATTTTTCGTTATTCGGATAGATGTAGAGACGCGTTAGCGTAGCTCCTCCCGAAGGGAGGCTATATCGCGTCTCTACAAACCTGTAGCAGTTTTCAGTTGAGTCCAATACACGAGGGAATCTCACCCCGTCCTCCGGACACCCCTCTCCTTATTAAGGCCTACGGTGTACACACAAGTCATACCTGTCTTCGTTTGGGCGTATTCAGCCCCCTAAATCCCCCAATTCTGGGGGACTTGCACAACTCTTGTTCCCCCAATTTTGGGGGTTAGGGGGCGTTTTGTGAGGACTTGGCTAAATTTGATAACTTGTGTGTACACATGAGCCTTATTAAGGGAGGGGAGAGGTTTTATAGTATTTAATTACTACTCAAGCTAGTTTGTTGACTGTTACTAATAGCGTTCAAAACTTGGTCAAGCTTAGTTGATAGTTCTTGATTGCTGAGTTTAATTTGCTCAATTTCAGCTTTGAGTTCTTGGTTTTTGGAATCTAGCTCGTTAAAGTAATCAAGGATTTCTTCAGTTGCGCGATCGCCATTTTCAATTTGACGAGTATCCCGACCAAATCCCATTAATGCTGGACGTTCAACATAGGTAACTCTATGTAAAACTCGCCAAGTTTTATTCGCTTTGCCTTTGGCTTGACGTAAAGCGCGTGCTTCTTCATCATTACTAGCAAGCCATTCTGGGTCAACTACATAACTAAAGAAGTCGTTAAAGTTTTTGGTAGTACCTTCGAGGTAAAAACTCATAAACCGGTAACGGTCTACTTTTTCCCCTGGCTGAATCGGATAATCGTTGTAGTCAGTAATTCCAGTACTTTCAACACCACTCAAATCCACATTTAACTCTAAACCCTTGCTACGACTTTCGGTTTTACTCATGGTTTGAGTCAAATTAACAGTTACTAGAGCAGTTAATTCACCAACAACTCCAGCGGTATAGTCTCCTTGGAATCCTAAACCTGCATCCAATGTAAAGGAACCACCAACAGTATGCTCTGCGGTATTAGCAAAACTTTGAGCTTCTGTTCGTAATCCCCCGTCAGCATCCCAGACATAGGTATTGACAATATTGCGCTTTCCTGCTCTTATTTGGATATTCTCCATGCGCTTCTGCCAACCAGCAAAACTGTCTGTAGCGTGAGCTTGTTTTTCTTGGTCACTAATCTTAGAATCAATTTCTTTTTGCTTCTGTTTGGCTGCTTCGGATTGTTTGTCAGCAGCTGCTCCAGCTTCTTGTTCAATTTGTTGTTGCTGTTTTTGTTGAGCTGCTTGTTGTTCTTCTGCGCTCAGATTTTCATCGGGTTTGTCTTCTTCACGAGTAACACCAATTTCTGTGGGAGTTTCGCCACTTTCAATTTCTCGGTTCAAAGAACTTTCATCGACTAAACCAGCATTAAATTGAGCAAAGTACGATGCTCTACGTTTATCATCATTCTCAATTTGCTGTTTGAGGTCGTAAGCTTCCTGGAGTCGGTAGTAACTCGCGGGATATAAAGAACCATACTGGGAGCGCATTTCGGGGACATGACGGAAAAAGCGATCGCTAGTTGCACTACTACCTGTCATCCCATCCAAGCTACCACTCATGGTATAAGCTGGATTGATTAAGAAGGTGATAGTATTAACATCTGGTGGAACTCCATCTACAGGTCGTACCTGATAACCAATCATTTTCTGACTGCGTTTGAGACGAGTGATAAACACATCAGCTAAACCAGAAATTACCAAAGCATAACCGACATTTTTGGGAATAAAACGTTTACCCAAATGGGAGAATTTGGTATCTTGTTCCTGGGTTCCCCGCAATTCCAAACGGTCAGTCATACTTAAAGATGAACTGGAGGAAATATTACTTTCATTTTGCCACTGGTAGCTCAAATCAAGATTACCTTTGAAACCAGCTTTCCATTCTCCGATTTGTGATTCAACTCCAACACCCCCATAGACTTCACCAGCACCACCAAGGAAAGCGTCTAAACTAGCTCCTAATCCAACATCCTGCGCTCTATACCAGCTAAATTCTACATCTTCGGAGGTGTTTAATTCCACTGAAGTTGCGCCATTATAGCTTTCTTGTACAGTCAGGTTTTCTGTAGGAATGGGTGGTGCTCCTTCGATATAACCAAGGAGGGTGGGTGCAAATTGGGCATTACTAATCCACTTCAGTTCTAATTCCTCAATCCGCTTATCTGGTAATAACTCTACACCATTGAGGGCAGGACTTGCTAAGAAACGCCGCATGAGAGAAGTTTTCTTACTGGTAAGTTTGTCTATACCAACGGTGCTGTATTCTGCACTTACTAGGGCATTGCTGCCAATGGGTAAGGTGTTGCTATTTTTGATAATAGCCCCGTTATTAACAGTACCATGATGATTGTTACTGCTCAGGTCGAGGACTTTGATTGTATCTCCTTCTGGTTGAATGTTATTTAATGGCCAATAACCAACTAGATTTTCCTCTTCACCTGTAAGGTGTTGGTGCATATCAGCTTGGATTTCTTCGAGGGTACGGGCTTTATTCCAGATGCGAACTTCGGCGATTTGACCTTTGAAGTAGTTTTCGCCCCTATTATGTCCTATCCCCATTCCAATACCACTGGTACTGATGCTATTTCCTGTTCCTGCTTGAACACCATCAATATATACTTGCGAACCCGAATTATCCCAGACAGTTGCTATATGCACCCACTGGCGAAGCTGTATTTGATTGCTTGCCTTTGCTCCCCGATAAATTACAAGCCTACCATTATGCAGACCAAAATAAAGACCGTCGTTGCCAAACTCCACAAAAGTGTGATAACCCGTCGGTTGTGTTTCATAGTCTGCATAAATCCAGGCTTCAATACTTCCTTGAGAAGGTGGAGTAAGTCCTTGTACTTCAACAGAATCATCTACCCCATCAAACTGCATTACTTGATGTCCTAGATTACCAATAGGAGCATTACAACCCCACCAAGTAGCACCAGCAACTGTACCATTGTTACCACTACCAGTGAGGTCTCTTACTTCAGTACTTCTGGCCTCATTCAAGGGATAATAAGCGACTAACCCTGGTTCATTACCACTGAGTCGAGTTTTGCTATTAACTGCAATTTCTTCTTTACTCAGTGCCAAATTCCAAATTCGCAATTCTGATATTTTACCAAATTGCTGCTGCCCTGATGTGCTATTGCCGATAACTGAAATATCACCAATAGTTGTGAAGTTTTGTTCTTCTAGTTCTGTTCTGTTGTCTTCGTTAGTTTCAGCATCAACAATTGCTTGTTTGACATCGGCAACCTGCTTACCGTCAATATAAAATATTGTTGTTGATTCTTTGGCGACAGCAGTCAAGTGATGCCAACCGTTCGATAATTTCTCTAGATTGTAGCCACTGTTGTAAAAACTTCCTTGAACTACTGTTCCTAAGTGTTTCCCTTCTTCAACAACAATGGGATGATTACCTTCAGTTTCTGCAATCAAGACATGTTTGGTCTGGTTTTCTGCTAATTTCGGGAGCGGATAGCAGAACCAAGTTTCAATTGTCCATTCTTCTGAGAGAGAAATAGGAGTTGATAACTCAATCTTATCGTTACCATCAGCAAAGTTTAAACCAACAGGTAGTTCATCGGCAACCCATTGTTCAAAAGTTGTATTTTGACTATCGGAGGTAGCATCATAGTTAGTGAATCGCATCCGTCCTTGATTATCAAAGTAGCTCAGTTGCACGTTACCTTCACAGGTTTCAATGGCTGCTATTCTGCTAACGGGAGATGCAAATCCTAGTAATCCACCTTTAGTAACTAATCCTTTTTGAGAGCCACTGCTGACGGTGTGGAGAGTTGATAGAGTTTGGGGTGTTTGTTGGGTGGTGCTGACTGCGTTGATTACTGTATTATTAGCAGTATTTAACTCACTTTGAACTTGAGTTAGTTCCTCTATAACTTCTGCAAGACGATCTTCCCAAGCCTCTTTTTGACTATTCCCTTCATTTAGAATACTTTCAAGCTGACTTAATTCATCATTTTTTGCTTCATGTGCGTATGACTTATTATTGAAAGCTGTTAAAGCCTTATCAATATTGCCGTTTGTTTGTTCACTGGTCTTAATCAGATTCCATTTTTGATATTTTTCGTGTGAGTTACCTTCGGCTAATGTTGTTGCTAATCGAATTCGGTAAACACTTCCTTCACCCCAAACATGACACTGACGAGCGTTGCCCCATCCTTTATTCTGAATGTAGTAGTATCCATCTCCAGCATCAACAAATTTCCATTTTTGATATTTTTCGTGTGAGTTACCTTCGGCTAATGTTGTTGCTAATCGAACTCGGTAAATATTATTTTCTTCACCCCAAATATGACACTGGCGATTGTTGCCCCATCCTTTATTCTGAATGTAGTAGTATCCATCCCCAGCATCAACAAATTTCCATTTTTGATATAGTTCGGGTGAGTCACCTTCGGCTAATGTTTTTGCTAATCGAACTCGGTAAACACCTCCTTCACCCCAAACATGCCACTGGCGAGTGTTGCCCCATCCTTCATTTTGAATGTAACAATAGTAGTTAAAAGGATTAGCTAATTCTTGCTGATACTCCAAACTGAGATTTTCTTTTTCCCTAGCAAGATCTGCAACTTCAGTTCTTAAAGCATTTACTTTTATTGTTGTTTGCTCCAAGTTTTCTAGATTTGCAAGCTTGTATTCTAGTTCTCGCTTTTCTTTCAGTAGTTCAGCTTCTTCCTTTTCCTTCTGTCCTAATGTGTTTAATTGTCCTGGTAACTGAGCATATTGGTCTGCCAAGGTAGATAAACTAACGCTATCTGTATACTTAACCTGACTTATACTATCGGAAACTAACTGCACCCGATGTTTACGAATTTCCAAAGTTGACCAAGTACCTTTAACATCAGTCAATTCAAAGGTACGCATCATTGCTACGCCATCGGGTACGGTAAAACGACAAGTTGCTTTGTACCAGTTATTGCCTAAAGCGACAAAATCGTTGTCATTGCCATCAAAAGTAATTACATCATTGGAACTGCGACTACTTTTACCCCAATAGGAGAAGCTAAATAATTTATTCCCATTAACATTATTGGGATTTACATTAGCATCTGTCTTAAATTCAAAGGTTTCGATGTAAGTACCTCTAGCACTCACCGCCACTAAATCATCATTAGTGTACTTAACTACTTGAGTAGTGTTATCTCCCAAAGTGCGATTTAAAGTAATAGCACTAACAAAAGCGTCTCCATAAACTATTGCGTCATTGCCATTAGCAGAAAAATCAACTACTTTTCTTTCTTTATCTTCAGTAATTGCACCGAGCCGCCAATAGCCAACTAAATCGACTTCTCGTCCAGTTAGCTGCAAGTACATGCTATCTTTAATTTCTTTAGCACTCCGCACTTTATCCCAAACTTGGACATCAGCAATTTTTCCGGCAAAGGATTTACCAATCTCAAATTCTGGTTCCCAGTTTTCAACTGTGTGGGGTAATCCTGTAACCTCAAGGGCTGTCCCTACCTGTAAACCATTCTTAGCCAGAGTTAAGGTTGTTTTTTCACTTGTACCATCAGAAGCAATTAACCCAGCATAATGTACCCATTGCCCTGTAGGAATAGTTGCTGTATCCGCGACTTGCTGAACACCCGAGGCAAATTTAACCTTCAACGAAACGGTAGCACTATTAATTACTAATTGGAAACATTCATCTGTTTCACCAACAATTATTTGTTCTCCACTACCAGTTGCTGATACATAAACCCAAGCCGAAACAGTATAGCCAAAAGCAAATTCTGTTGATGGGGGAGTTAACTCCAAAGTGGGGATAGCAATATATTCATCACTACCATTAAATATCACCCCACGACGCTTTCTTGATTCGAGCTTGAGGTTAACAGCTTCCCCTGATACCCAACGAATACCGTCAACAACAAAAGTTTCTTCGTCAATCTTCTGAATACCAAAAGTCTCATTCAAATCATTGGTATCAACAATTTGGACTTCATCTCCATTTTCCAAACCGTGATTAAAAGCTGTAACTTTGAGCTTATTATCTGCAACTCTTTCAAAAGCAGTAATTGCACCATCAAAAATTAAACCTGTTTCTTCTTCTGGTATGACTTCCCAATTACCAATGTCGCCATTAACATAACTAGCTTCAATTTCAAAGGTATCCGCATCCAGCTTTGTAGCTATATAATGACCATTGTAGCTTTGAGTATCTTTGATTTTGATGACATCACCACTGTTTAAATTTGCAGCTTCCGGAGAAATAATCTGAACTGTATCTTTGTTTCCTCTAGTTACCGCAGTAATCTTACCTTGGGGTGGTGGTGTAGAATCCCCAATGCCTTTTATTTCATCTAAGGTATTCAAAGGTAGCAATAAATCCCGATTATTGCTCCTGAGAACATTGGTAGAATCAGGATTTTCATCAATTTGAGACAATGTACCATCTGCTGCTACTGCAAAACTCAAAGCTGCAACATTTCCCTGGGTGGTGGGAATTGCCAACATGATTTTGCTGCTATCTTTTAAAAGCTGCATCCCATCTTTGGTTTGCTGTTCTTTTTGCAAATCATACTTGGTAGCAGAAAAACCATTAGCAACTTCAACACCATTCAAATCTAAAGTGCGTTGAATAATCCCTGGAATCGAACGAGGTACTAAAGCATTCTTAGCTTCTGGTTTCTGTTCCAATACCGTATAGTCTCCGACATCAAATAATCCTTCTGATGATGCTCGAATCGTGGTTAATTCAACCTTTTGATTCTCGGAGTTATAAGCAAAAATATGCCAGCGGTAGATTTCATGCTCATTAGTGGGAACCAAAACCATAGAAAACCAACCCTGATGGAGATTTTTAATCAGACTCAATTCTGTAGTTGGTTCATAGAATTGCTCACCATTAGCATCCCGAAAATCCAAGGAATCAATATTTGACAATCCACCATCTGCTTTCTTTTTCATACTCTCGATGGGTTGATATTTTTGTCGAGAGCGTTTAAACCGCACATCTAGCTTCCGCACTAGCTGATTAGTCATCCCATCGAGGACAAATCGATCCACTAACAAAGTATTAGGGCTAGTTTCTGTCGCATCAGCTTTTGACTGACGAAAAACATAAATGTGTCCCATGCCAGAAACCACTTGTACTGGCGCAACAGCCGATTCATTCTCGGTTCGGTAGCGCGATCGCATTAAGAAATTACTGCTATCATCTTGATGAGTTAATGCTTCTATCTCCTTCTCAACTACCGATTGATCATCCTCGGCTTCATTGGGAAATTCTAACTCCTGCCAATCTTCCCACCCTGTACGTTGGTCTGCCGGAGTATTTAAATAAGAGTCTTCAAACCCGTCTTGTTTGATGCTGTAATGAATCTTGCCTTGAGCATCAGTCGCAAATACTACTACTTTTCCTTCGTGGCTAGTACTGTTGATATGTTGTAACTTTTCTTTTGTTAATAACATACTTTGTTACTTGATTATTACTACAATTTTTTCAACCTAATCTAGCCAATATTTAATTCATAAAGGCTTTACAAGTGATAAATACCTCGCGCTCATGATTCAATCATTTTTGAGAACAAAGGTATTTAAATGTTTTTTTCGAGCAACACTTGTTTATTCTCTAGAAGTCTAATACAAAACAAACTGCTAATACACTGTTTTTTGAATTTTTTAATGATAGGACATAAATACTATACGTAAATCCTAGATTATATCTCTATCAAAACATAATGCGAGGGTGAGAACCTCTACCTGAGGAGGTAGCACCCTAGCGTTATCCTTACAAGAAAGACTAGCTGAAAGCCCTTGAGCCTGAGTCTCGAAGCTTGGCGTAGAGATTCAGCGTATAGCAGTCGCCATCATGCTTAGGACGTTTTGCTGTTGACGGTTGACAGTTGACAGTTGACAGTTAAGAGTTAAAAATATTACTCCCTCACCCCCTCACCTCCTCACCTCCTCACCTCCTCATCACCTCAACTGTCCTAACCAATATGTCCATTGCTATATATGTGTTTATTTTTCGGTCAAGCACCTACAACTAAAATACCCGCCAATTGGCGGGTATTATTGCAATTCAGAATGTAATTAACTAATTAAAAAGTGAAAGTAGTTCTCAAAGTACCGATGATAGCATCATCGTTATCCTCACTTTGACCAGGGGCTGTTTGCCAAATCACACCAGGAGTGATGGAAATATTATCATTCACACGATGCTTGTAGAAACCTTCAATGTGGTATGGTACGTCATTAGAATTAGTATCCCGCTCTAGGGAGTATGGTTGGGCACCAGCAAATATACCCAGTACATTACCCTTCTGACCCAAGTCAGGTAAAGCTATACCCAATCCATAGCTCCAAGCTTCAAAATCATCATTAGTACCAAAACCCCTAACGTCATGGTAAGAAACAAAACCACTGATGGATAGCTTATCACTGGGTTTTATTGCTGCTGCCAGACCATAAGAGTTACTTGAAGATGCATTGGTCGTACTTAGAGTATTTGCCTGATCGGTTCCCACTATGGCGCTAGTCACACCACCTGCATCAAATAAAACGCTTCCTGACCCATGATAACCATGAACGTAGGTGGCAGCTAAGGACAGACGATTGCCCACATTAAAGTTCAACTGTCCTAAAGCAGCATAATTCCCATTGAATACCCCTGAACCATTAGCAGAATCGGCGGCTTCCGAGCCCAAATAACTTAAGGTTAAGGAGCCTGGTCTTATGGGAGCTTCAGAATTACCAAAGTTGAAAGTAACCGCTGCACCAGCACCACCACCAATACGATAGATGGGGCTTTCGGTTGCAAAGGTAGATAGGGCACCATTACCACCATCAAAGTCTTCAAAATAAGGGTTGACAGTATCGGCATAATCACTGTGAATACCGCCAACGGCTGCTACATAAAGTTTTAGGTTTTCTCCCACAGGGAAGTAATAAGCTAACCAATCAAGAACGATATCATTACCGGTATCGAAAAGATTGAATGTTTGGGTTCCTTCCCCACTATTATCACCTGTATTTCCCAAATTAAGTTGAGTGGCGTTACCAGATGCTAAACGGGTATGCAACATGTCCTTACCCGTAAAACTGGTTTGTAGGTCTAGACGTACCCTGTTTTGAAAGACAGTATTGTTGTTATCCCCTGCTGTATCACCAAAGGCATCGGTGAGGGCAAATATGGCTTCACCTTTAAGTTTGGTGGTGGTAGAAAATTGATTGGCTTCCAATTCGGCGGTTCTTGCTTCTAGGGAATCTACACGCCCCCTCAAGGTAGCTAACTCTGCCGAAAATTCCTCCTGTAATCGCTGTAAGGTTGCTAAGTCTTCTTTTGTCACCAAGTCTGCTGTGGCAGTGGCAATTAACTCATTCACCCGATCCAAACAAGCGTTTAAACCTGCGGCAAATTCATAACGGGTTAATGCTCGGTTTCCCCTATAAGTTCCATTGGGATAACCAGCAATACAACCATAACGCTCTACTAAGGACTGTAATGCTTGGAATGCCCAGTCTGTAGGTTGTACGTCTGAAAATTGAGAAACTGAAGTTACTTGGGATACAGAAGTGTTCTGTCCCTCGTTACTGTAACTCTTTACGTCTTGTAATATGTTGGGGTTATTTGGCTGTGCTTGAGCCAAAACCTGTGATGTTTGTGCTTTCTGTGCACTGTTTTCAGGAGATGCCATAGCAGTTCCTGACAATAAAAACGTTGCGCCCAAAAATGATGGACTGCAAACCAAAGATGCCCAAAGTAATTTTGACACCATATAATTTTCCCTCACACCTTGTATATTTTCTTGTGACAAAAATTAACTAGAAAACAAGATTTACTTAACCTAATTTTAGTATTAGTTCAATTTTGACGCAAACAGCGTATGTACACAAAATATACAGATACTAAGCATAGGAGCCAATAAGTTAACGAAATGTATCAATAATTTGGATTTAGATATGGATATAAACCCCGTCTTAGTGGGGGATGGCTGATTGCGGCAATTACTTATATAAAGCGTGACTAAAAAAATCAGTAGTCCATCAATTTTGGATTTTGGATTTTAGGTTGACCCCATACCTGAAACTAGGGGCTTGTATCCTTTTTTTCGGTCATCATATCAAATCTGCTTGTGAGACTTACCATATTGTCGTCACCTCACCCCCCTTTAGTAAGGAGAGAGGGGTAAGGTTTTTGCGGTAACTAATCATCCGGATTTCATATCAGACTGTTCCAGAAAAAACCCGCCATAGGATGGGAATAATCTAATTAACAATTTGAATTCGATTGTTAAGTTCAGCTATTAGAAAGTGAATGTGGTTCTCAAAGTACCTACCACTGCACTATTGCTACTATCTTGACCGGGTGCAGTTAACCAGATCAAACCGGGAGTGATAGAAACATTTTCACTCACCTGATACTTATAAAATCCTTCAATGTGGAATGGAGTATCACCATCTTCAACCCCTGATATTCTGTTGGCAGCGTAGGGTTCTGCTCCAGCATAAATACCTAGTACGTTACCAGGTTTACCAAGGTCAGGTAGTGCTATCCCTAAACCATAACTCCAAGCTTCAAAGTCATCACTATCACCAAAGCCTGTGACATCGTGGAAAGAGACAAAGCCACTGATGGATAGTCTATCACTGGGTCTGACGGATGCAGATAAACCGTAGGAGTTACTAAAGGCTCCTTCTCCATTCAGTAGATCATTACTAGTAAGGCCTGCTAAGTTAGCTTGGCGAGTACCCGTAGTTGCTCCATCCAGGCCAGAATTAAAAATACTGGTGCCAGGGCTATGCAAACCATGAACATAGGTTGCAGCAAAATCAATGCCCCTAAAGCCAAAGTTCAACTGTCCCAAAGCAGCATAGTCACCGTTGAAAACTCCTTGGCCGTCACCAGGATTATCTGCTTCAGAAGCCAAGTAACCAATTCTCAAGGAACTGGGCTTTAATCCTAAGATACTGGACTTTTCACCAAAGTTAAAGCTAACTGAGGCACCAGCTCCACCACCAATACGGAAAATAGGTGGTTCGGAAGCAAAGGTAGACAGGGCACCGTTACCACCGTCGGTACCATCGAAGAAGTAGGGGTTGTTGACGGCAGCATAATGACTATGCCTACCACCGGTGGCCGCGACATAAATACCTACCGGACCAAAGGGAAACTCGTAGGTTAATCTATCTAAGTTTATGTCATTGCCGTTTCCACCAACTTGGTCAGTGATATTGAAGGTTTGTAAACCCTCAGCAGTACCGATGGATGCATTGTTATCATCACGAACATCAAACTGGTTGGCGTTACCAGCAGTCAGACGGGTTATTAATTTATCTTGACCTGTAAAACTAGTGTTTAAGCTTAGACGTACACGGTTTTGGAAGACGGCATTGTTGTTATCCCCTGTATTGTCACCAAAGGCATCGGTGAGGGCAAATATGGCTTCACCTTTAAGTTTGGTGGTGGTAGAAAATTGATTGGCTTCCAATTCGGCAGTTCTTGCTTCTAGGGAATCTACACGTCCCCTCAAGGTGGCTAATTCCGCCGAAAATTCTTCTTGCAATCGCTGTAAGGTTGCTAAGTCTTCTTTTGTCACCAAGTCTGCTGTGGCAGTGGCAATTAACTCATTCACCCGATCCAAACAGGCGTTTAAACCTGCGGCAAATTCATAACGGGTTAATGCTCGGTTTCCCCTATAAGTTCCATTGGGATAACCAGCAATACAACCATAACGCTCCACTAAGGATTGTAATGCTTGAAATGCCCAGTCTGTAGGTTGTACGTCTGAAAATTGAGATACTGAAGTTACTTGGGATGCAGAATTACTCTGTCCCTCATTACTATATTCCTTTACGTTTTGTAATATGTTGGCATCATTTTTTTGTGTCTGTGCCAACAGTTGTGGCTTTTGAGTTACTTGCTCTACGGATACGGAAGTAGTGGCAACAGAGGTATTGAATTGTTTAGCACTGGGAACGGCAAATGCTGCTGTTGAGAATAGCAGGGTTGCCCCCAATATGGGCGGGCTAACTACAAAGGATTTAAATAATATTTTTGACATCATTTTTGTGTCCTCCTCGCACCTCGTAATACTTTTTGTTGCACTTAATCCTCAAAATTATGAGTTTGGGTGTCTACATTTGTAAGTGAGGCTACTTAACCTAATCATAACGTTAATATTTGGTTAAGGGAACATGATTAATTTAGGTTAATTGTTTATGTGAGTTGTTGACTTTTATAATGTAAAAAATATGAAGTAAAAATTAACCCAATTGGAAAAATATATAGGTGTTCACTTTGTTAACTGGCACATATAAAAAGTAATAAGTAATAAGTAATAAGTTAGGACGTTTTTGATGTTGACAGTTGACGGTTGACGATCTTTGAGTCAAACAATACGGAATTTAGATCCCCGACTTCTTTAAGAAGTCGGGGATCTGTTGCCCCTCATAACTAATGCGATGAAGCACTAATTGCATAGTGTTCTTTGAGTGCTTAAAAAAGACTACCCAGCACTACTACAAAGTAGGCTGGGTGTAAATGTTCCCAAGGAGAACCATTTAAAATTTTATGCTGCAAAAGAGTTGTTACGCGATCGCAGAAATTACTTTGGCTAGGTCAACATCTTTCTGAGTCAACCCTCCCGCATCATGGGTTGTTAATTGGATTTTAACTCTATTATAAGAAATATATATGTCTGGGTGATGTCCTGCTGACTCTGCAGGTTCAACCAACTTATTCACAAAATCCATTGCTCGGATAAAATCAGCGAATTTGCGTTCACAAATTAGCTTGCTACCATTTTCTAAAGTCCAGCCAGATAAATCACTGGTCTTTTGTTTAATTTCTGCTTCAGTCAGTAATTGAGCCATATCAGTATTAGAAACTACTTTGAGTATGTTGCAGGCTTGATAAATTATTACACGTTTAAACCCAACCCTACTTTTTAGCTCGGAAAGTAGCTGTCACTGTATGGTCAGAAGTGCGATAATCCGTGAAACCCACATGCTCGCATTCTACAAATCCAACTGATTTCATTAGTTCTAACACCTTGGGAACAGGTACAGCTCCTGCTATACAATCGGACCAACTCCCTTCTTCTGTCTGCAACCCGGAATTTTCTGAGCGAACTACATCCACCAAATAAAACCTGCCCCCTGGTTTCAAGCAATTATATGCTTGTACAAAAGCACATTTTTTGCGGGGTGATAAGTTAAATGTGCCATTTGCAATTACCACATCGGCTACATTTTCGGGAATGTCTTTGTGGTGAGCCATGTCAAACGGTGCTTTAATCACTTCAATATTATTGAAGTTACATAATTTCGCATTTTCACGGGCTTTTTTCACCATTGCGGCTGTCATATCTACACCAATGACTCTCCCCGTGTCACCCACTAAACTGGCAGCAACACAAAGGTCCGCACCCGCACCACATCCTAAATCGATAACTGTTTCACCTTTGTTAATGGAGCCAAGGGAGAAAGAATTACCGCACATACAAGAAGACTCCCAAACTCGATCGGGAAGTTGGGATACGTCATATCCCATTTTTGCCGCATTTTCTTTTCCATAGGGTAGGGGATTAACCGTGCCGAACCCACCTTGAGGATTTTCAGCCAGTTGGGTGTACTGCTTGAGAATCTCTTTAAAGGAAAGGGTTACACCAATTGTCAATTTGATTTGACCCCAAAGTCCATCACTTTCCAGGAATTCATTGTAGTCAATCACACCGTTGTTGTCACGGTCTGCTTTTTGGATAAGTGCAGTCAGTTCATCTTCTGGGAGATTAACTTTTAACGAGTTCAACAATTGACGGAATTCATCAACTGAGATGGAACCATTGCCATCTAAATCTATCAGGGAAAAGATTTCCCGTAAATCGTTTTGGGAGGTGAGGTTTACCTTGTTGTTCGCCCATTGGGCAAATTCAGCAAATCCGATGGTTCCACTTAAGTCGGCATCGGTTTTGATGAAGATAGTTTCTAGTTCTTCCGGGGTTGGACTTATGCCCAGGGAACCCATAGCACTGGCTAACTCTTCTTTAGTTATCGAACCGTTACTATCAGCGTCAAATAAATCAAATATTTCTTTGAATTCACCCAGTTGATCCTGTGTCATTTCAGTTATCAGTTATCACTCCCGGTTCGCCTATTTTAAATCGAGTTAGGAAAAATACAGAACGAAATAATCAGGGTTTTAGCGTTTGATTTAGATTGCGATCGCGCTTTGCGCGGCTCCCCTTGGGAGCATCGCCTATTAGCGAATTAATTTTGCCTCCAAATGCCACAAACCAAAAACCTTATTTATTCCAAATTCCTATTCTCACGTTATTTATCATTTCTCTAACTTCAAAAAAAATAGGCGAACCGTGCGTTATCAGTTATCAGTTCCCCCATTGATAAATCGAACATATTGGTTAGGACAGTATTGTTAGACTCAAGGACTATCAACTACCAACTATCAACTATCAACTACCAACTACCAACTACCAACTACCAACTATCAACTACCAACTGTCAACTGTCTATAAATAAAACTATCCGCTCTTACATTAGATCGGATGATCTAGGTAAGAGCGGTGTAGCGGGTCTTCAGGTTACAACCAGACTGCCGGAAGGATCTCCAAGCGTGCCTAGCAAACTTGAGTAAACTTTCGTCTTACAAGAAGACTAATGCGTACTCTTAGAGAACAGCCCCGGCGCACAGCCGGCTAACTGCAACCTGATGACCCATAGATATACTACTTTCTATCATGGGCATCACCTCCTTGTTGCCTAAGCGGTCTTAGTCTCAAAGAAATCCAGAGCTAAATAGTTTTAGTGTCTGGATTTGCGGTTACTGAGAATAACTATAGCATATGAAAATCGAAAAGTCTTAAATTCCTAATAACTGACTAATTGTGGGTAAGACAACCACTGCGTTTTCTTGATTCAATTCACCACTATCAACATTATCAGAATCAGATTTAACGCGATCGCTATTTCCTTGCTTGACTTTTTCCCCCATTTGTCGTCTTTCTGGTGAGGAAAAGGTGGCAAAGGTGCGCCGTAACAATGGCAATAGAGTGATAAATGCATCTGGAGATAACCCAGTTACCCAATCATCCAGCACTTGCCAGAGAATTTCATCGTGTAGCAGTAATAAACCACTACCTGTTAAAAATCCTTCAATCCAAGGGGCTGCTTGGGATGGTTCGCTAGCACTGGACAGGGCAAATCCCATGCGTCGTGCAGTTTCTTCAATGTTAAAGATACCTGCATCCAGTAATAAGCGACAACAGCGACCAACAATTAGGTTATGTATGGTTTGATTATCGGCAATTTGGGCTAATACTTGCTGCCACAATTGTAAATATTCCTGGTTTGATAATAAAGCGATCGCACCGTTTACTGTCATCACGTTTTCATACATTGCGGCGGCGGCGGTATCATCTAGGGAACTACAAGCACTGGGTAATCCAATGCAAATCCTGGTCACCAATCCATTGACTACATGGCTTACCATGGCTGTATCGGTTTGCCGCACGTTACCATAACGCATGACGTTGGCTAGGGGTGGTAATGCTGCCATTAAATGGGTAACATCCCTGGCTAAGGCTGCGGCGTTTTCCAATTGAGCCATGACATACACCACCCCATCGGGTAAATCGGATAAAATTACTTGATTTAGTATGGTGGTGAGGGCGGGTAATTCTGTAGATTGCCTTGACGAATCACAAGCTTTGTGCATTGCTGCATCTTCTACTTTATTTCCCCAAATGCCTGCTTCAATGAGATTGACCGCTAATTCTGGTTGCCATTGCAATCGCCATAGTTCGTGAAAAGTGCCTTTTTTCTTTCCCGTTTGTTGGAGTTGTCCCCAAGGAATATCTAAAATATTCAGGCGATGTAACAGGTGCGATCGCTCTAAATCATTTTTCTTGCGTAAATCCAAATCTAGGATTTTTTCCGTCGCATCTGCTACCATCCGCAACCGTTTTTGTTGCCGCAAAAAATCCTGTTGTAAGGGCAACATCGGCGTATCTGGGGGCACTTGACCCAAACGTTCCCCTACAATTAGTTTGTCATGGATTAACTCCATAGGTAAATCCCGACCAAAACACATTACGGTTTGGGTAGCTTCATTTAATTCTAGCAACCCGGGTAAAGGGCGATCGCGCAAAGCTGCCAGGGATTCTGCCAACCGTACCGCTTCAATCACATGGGCTGAAGAAGCATCTAAATCCTGTTCTCGCAATAACTGTGCTACCTTGGTCATCCAGCGAATACTAATTATGGACTGAAGATTATCCGTACATTGGGTTGACCACAGGTGGTGATACCAACCAGGGGATTCCACACCCGCACCATAGCCACTTTTATACGAAAGCCGACCGTAACTCCACGGTATCCAGGTTGCCTCTACTTTGGTTTTTGGCAATCCCTTTAATAAGGCAGTATCTTCTTTAACCGGAGGCATATGTTGCAAAGCTGGAGCATGCCAAGCACCGCAAACCACAGCGATTTTTGCTGCACCTGCTTTTTGGGCACTGCGAATGGTTTGCCGCATATATGCTTCCCTTTGGGCCTCAATGGGATTTTTCCGTGGGGGAATTTCTTCACGTACAGCTGTCATGGCTGACAAAATCGCAGCAAATAAGTCCACACTATCGCCGCGCTGTTCTACCAAATGTTCCCACCACCGCTCGGTATCACTGTAACCAGCAACTTCAGCCAAGGAAAGTAGGGGATCTATGTGCGGTGTATCCTCAAACTCCCCATGATTGTCCGGTTGTGTTTCATTTTGGGATGCCAATGCTAACCGATGGGTTTGGGGTAAATCCATAAACCGCACGGGGATATTATGAGTTAGACCGTAATCTAATGCTTGCCATTCTGGAGAGAAAATAGCAAAAGGATAGTACGCGCAATGATGAGGTTTATTAGGAATATAAATTAACAATGCCACTGGTGGCTGCATTGCGGGTGAAGTTAACAATGG
>JAAUYD010209189.1_pt1 | contig 17848 bp, 18 predicted proteins | sample 7278101 | NCBI WGS metagenome assembly JAAUYD01 (sample SAMN14350128, study PRJNA611818) | marine sediment metagenome | isolation source: surface marine sediment (0.6m) | place: French Polynesia: Moorea | collected 2018-08 | reverse complement strand
CAGCACGAGCAGGGCGTACCCGGCAAGCAGCAGGTGATCCGGCATCGCATTAGCCAACATGGCTCCGGCAATGGCGACCGGCACCGCGATAATCAGCAGGCGTGACGCAAGCCCGTAGTCGATGAGTCTGCGACGCTGGTAGCCGATGAATCCGGACAGGAAGCCGAAGGTTTGTGTAATTAACGCGGCTGCGATCGCGGCGACGGTTGAGGAGAGCACATATTCCTCGCCCAGCAGCGGGAAGATCAGGACGAAGATCGGCGTGAACAGCGCCGCTCCGCCAATGCCGCTGAGCATTGCGCAGGTAGCCACACAGATGGCCACCGGGAACATAAACCAGTAAAGCGTAAAGTCCATGAGTCTTCCGTGACGACGAGTCGGCTAGGTCCCTCGCTGCCAGCGTGCGCTTATATCAAGCACATGAAACACGAGCGACGTAACGAGCCACAGCGCTATCCACTGCCAGCCGGCGTCCGTGACGGCCGCCTTGATGGCGAGCGCGAGGCTGCCACCCGCACCGATGTTGACCAGCAAAGGGTAGGGGGGAATGCCCTTACCCTGTGTCCGATAGAGGATCGAGACCAAAAGAAGCTCGACAATCAGGACGCCGATGACGATATCGATGATCCGGCCCGACAGGATCAACTCGCTCAATATCTCCATTTACTCTAGCTCCTCGTCGCCCACCGGCGATGCCCGTCAGGACGCGCTAACATACCGATTAGCGCGATCAAGTCAAAAATGCGGGATGGAACCAGTGCCTAGAGGATGGCTCGAAATTCCTCTGCCAGCGCGGCCGCGCTCCTGAAGGCGGCCTCGATACGTCCCCTGATGAACCAGTCTCCGCAGGCTGCAATTTTCGATTCCCGGTCCACGAAGCATGCCGGCCCGTTTTGTTTGTCGGTGTTCGCATAGCGCCAGCGGTGGATCTGCCTTTCACTCGCCCTGCGGCCGTCGATGCCAGAGACCGACTCGAGTTGCTCAAGCATGTGCGCACTGACCTCCGCCAGGTCGAGCTCGATATTGGCATCGGCCCATGCATTGGTCGCGTGCACGACGAGAGTGAAGTCGCCCGATCGCCCCGGCTTGGAGCTGTTGACGGAGATCCAGCTGATGTCGGCTTGTAGGACACGCGCCGCGTCGAACGGCGTCGCCACGGGCTGATCGAAACCGAGCATCAACGCATAGCAGGCTTTCATCTCGACAGAATCCGCCAGCGCACCAAGCGCGCTATCCGCACCGATGACCGGCGTGATCTGCGGCGAGGGCTGCGTGCAGACCAGCCAGTCGAAACCGCCGAATTCCGAGCCGTCGTCAGCAAACAGTGTCCAGAGGCCTTTCTCGAGGTTCGCCCGCTCGATCCTCAAGCCGAGCCGGGTATCCAGCCCTTCAGCCAACGCCTTCGGCAATGCGTTCATGGCTGGCGCACCGACGTAATGCGGGTGGTCATCGTCCCAGGATCGTTCGGATGTGATCGTGTCGCCGGTGAGCTCCGCGAACCGGGCATGCCATGGCGCGACGACACCGGCCCCGATGAGCGGCTCGAGGAATTTGCGAAATGTCGCCGAGCGCGCGGTGAAGAATTGGGCGCCATGATCGAAGCGGTAGGGATCGGCGTAACGCGTCGCCATTCGGCCTCCGACGCCGCGGGATTTATCGAACAGAACGACGTCATTCTGCGCGGACACTTCCCGAGCAAACACGAGTCCCGCGAGTCCTGCACCTATCACGGCAATCCTGGTCACTGATTTTTTCCGAAACGACTTGTTACAGACGCATCCTAGCGCGGCCGCCGCGCAGCGGCCAAACTAGCGACTCCGCCGTTCGACCCATCACGATGCACAAGAAGCTGAACCTGCCGACCAAGACCTGCCCAACCTGCCTGCGCCCGTTCACGTGGCGTAAGAAATGGGAAAGGGACTGGGACGCCGTGCGTTACTGCTCCAAGCGCTGCCGAGGAGAGCGCCATGCCCGAGGGGCCTGAGATCCGGCTCGCGGCCGACAAGATCGCCCGCGTTCTCGTCGGAAAGAAACTCGCAAACGTGACTCTGACGCTGCCATTAATGCAGGAATACGAAGATGTCCTGCGCGGCCGCACGATCACCGCCATCGATACGCGCGGCAAGGCCATGTTGACCCGTTTCGACAATGGACTGGTCATGTACAGCCACAACCAGCTCTACGGCCGATGGTATACGTCGAAGTTGCCGCGCCTGCCCAGGACAACCCGAAGTCTCCGCGTTGCGTTCGATACCGACACGCACACGGCCAGGCTCTACAGCGCGACAGACATCGACATACTGGAAGAAGACCGGCTTGAAGAACACCCGTTCCTGAAGGCTGTCGGACCCGACGTGCTTGACCCTGAGCTGAAGCCGGTCGACATCGTCAAGCGGCTCGAATCGAAACGCTTCTCCGGGCGTGCCTTCGGCAGCCTGTACCTCGACCAGCACTTTCTTGCCGGTATTGGCAACTACCTCAGGTCCGAGATCCTCTGGGCGGGCGGTGTGTTCCCAACCAACCGCCCGAAAGACGTCGACCGGGCAACGTTGCAGAGACTCGCACGCGAGACGCTGAAGATCAGTCGCCGTTCCTATCGGACGAAGGGCATTACCGTCACGGCGAAAATCGCGCAGCAGCAGAAGGCGAGGGGTCTTCGCTACGGTCAGTACCGTCACTACGTATTCAGCAGGGGCGGTGAAAACTGTCATACATGCTCGACACGCATCGAGCGGACCGACGTAGGCAGTCGTAAACTCTTTTATTGTCCCTCTTGCCAGCCGGCCTGACGCCTGATCGACCGGTAGCTCCTACCAGCATAGAATCGTGCCAAACCGCCGCGGCCGCTCCTGGCAGGATATGCATTGGAACTTTTCTCACCTGCTAGCGTCTGCATTGATCTGATTCGTTCCACAGGGGGAGATAATGACGAACAGAAGAACATTCCTCGCGGGTTCCGGCGCCGCGTTGGGCCTCGCTGCAACCGGTTCGTTCGCGAAGTCCGAACCGAGCAAAAGCCTGAAGATTCTATTCCTGGGCGGCACCGGTTTCCTCGGTCCGCACACGGTCCAATACGCGATCGACCGCGGGCACGACGTCACATTGTTTAACCGCGGCAGGACCAACAACGATCTGTTCCCGGAGCTGGAGAAGATCATCGGCAATCGCGACCCCGACGTGGACCAGGGTCTGAGCAACCTGAAGGGCCGCAAGTGGGACGCCGTTGTCGACACATCCGGATACGTGCCGCGTATCGTCGGTGCGTCAGCGAAACTGATGGCCGACAGCGCTGACCAGTACCTGTTTGTCTCGACGATTTGTCAGTACGACGGTTGGCTCGAAGGTCCGCAGCTTCGAACGGAAGCCATCGCCGGAGCGACGCTTGAAGACCCGACCACGGAGGACGTGTCCACGCATTACTGCGCGCTTAAGGCTTACTGTGAGCGAGCCGCCGAAGCAGCCATGCCGGAACGCGTCACGCAGATCCGGCCCGGACTGATCGTCGGCCCGCGCGATCGCACCGATCGCTTCACCTATTGGCCGAACCGGGCCGACCTCGGTGGAGAAATGCTGGCGCCTGGCAAACGTGCCGACCTGACGCAGTACATCGACGTACGCGATCTTGCGGAGTTCATGGTGCATTGCCTGGAGCAGAATCGACTCGACAGCTTCAACCTCGTGCGAGAGCCGATGCCTATGGGCGATTTTCTCAAGGCCTGTGTGGCTGTCACGGACAAGGGAACCGAGCTGACCTGGGTGCCGGCTGAGTTCCTGACGGCGGAGGGTCTGCTGGCCTGGCAGAACATCCCGATGTGGGCGGATTCCGACAGTCCGATGACCGGATCGCTGACCTGGTCGCCCGCGAAGGCGCTGAAGGCCGGGCTGACGATTCGACCGGTAGAGACGACGATCCGGGATACGCTCGCGTGGTTCCGTTCACTGCCCGAGGACCGGCAGGCAACGCTGCGGGCCGGCATCGCGCCTGACAGGGAGAAGGAAGTTCTCGCGTCCTGGCACGCGTCGAAGGAAGACGCTCAGGAGTCTTGAGGCAGGCTTGTCAGCCGTAGCCTGAGCTCGGAAAGCCTGGCTTTCACACGAGTCATGGCATCTGGCCCGATTCGGACCAGTATTTTCTGGCCGCTGGACAGGTCTTCAAGTTGCGGGTCCGCGTATTCGTAGAGTACGTGCGGCCGGCGCAGCAGCACGGGCCCCGCGACCTGCGGTGTCTCGAGCAGGTGGTCGATGACCTCGACCAGCCGGTCGTTGAAATAGCCGTCGGGATAGCCGAGCGCCTCATAGGCTTGCTGCAGCAGCGGGTAAAAGCGCCGATAGCTTGCGATCATTGTGTCCATATCGGCCTGCTCGAACAGCCGAACATAGTCTTCGTAGCGCTGATAGTTCGCGGACGATAGCTCGAAGAGCTTGTCACCGGCTTGCTCGACGACCAGCGTACTGCCGACGGCTGCCACGGGCCTGAGGCGTTCCGACAGCGTCGACCTCGGGAGGTTGTCGACCGTTGTCACGAAGCGTTCGATGCCGCCGCTCTCAACGAGCATGACGTCGAGCGAAGCACCGAAGAGATCTTTCAGCGTGAGATTGAAGTAGGCGTCGCTATCGTTGAGTGGCGGAAGATCGACGAGGTCTGCAGGCGCCTGCGACCTGGACTTGGGTACCGCGAACCTCGGTTCACTCGGCTCCGCGGCTGTCTCCTCCGGCACGGTGGGCTCGGAGACGGGTAGCGGTTCGACGGATTGCTCGCGATTCAATATCCAGTAGCCGGCGCCACCGATGATCGCGACGATGACAACCAGCATCAGCCAGTCGCTACTTGAAGTCGACATCTCTACAATCCCCCCTGCGTTTCTGCGCAAGTCGTGTCTGATTGGATTTGATCCGGAGCCAAACCATTAGTTTCAATTCGCTTCCGATTCCAGCCCGGCTTCCCACGCGGCATCCAGCAGCGCCTGCGTCCGTTCGCTCGCCCGGATACTGGCGGCGATACCGTCCGCATCGCCCACCAGGGATGCCACATCATCGAACATCTGCGTCGCTGCTGCTGCCGAGGAAGAAACACTGCGAGTCTCGTAAATCCCATCCGGCCCCCAGCCGCCCCTGCGGAAAAGATAGTTCGCGGAGAAGTCTGGCTTGTGGCCGATGAAATCGTCGACATTGACACAGGCCTCTGTGCCCGATATCCGCAGATCCATGACGACGGCGCCGGAGTCGAAACCGCAGTTCCATGTGCTGGTCGACCCGTCGTCGAAGCGAAGCAGGCCGCTACCGCTGATGGCGGCGCCCGTTTCAGCGTCGCGCCGGATCGCAGTGCTGGCGGAGACCAGCGTGATGTCCGGAGACAGAAATTCAACGGCAGCACGCATGTTGTACCAGCCGGTGTCGCCGACAGCACCGTAGGGCTCGAGGGCGGGGTTGTAGCGGATGTCGTCGCGATTCTGAAGATTGGCGTGAAACCCGGAGTCGACCGACCACACCCAGCCGAGCGTCGACAGTTGCCTTAATTCGTCGGTCCTTGGGTGATGCACGAAGTGAGTCGCGTCCATAAAAACAACGTCGTTGCCCCGGCAGGCCGCCGTAATTCTCTGCAACGAAGCGAGGTTCGCGAAGGGCTTCTCGCCGATCACTTGCTTGCAGGCGTGGGCTGCGGCAACGCAAATCTCCTCGCGGACGCCGGTCGGCGTCGCCACGTAGACCGCGTCGATGTCCGGGCTCTCAATCATCCTGCGCCAATCGTCAAAACGCAGCGGCACAGAATGCGAGTCGCCGAAGGTGTTGGCCGATGCCATCGTTCGGCTGCAGACGGCACACAGGTCAGCAGCACTGGCGTCGGCCAGGCGGTTCGCCATCGCGTTGGCGATCGACCCGGTCCCGACTATTCCCCAACGAAGTTTCTGCGGCTTCATACACCTGTCCCGGTTCAATTAGAGAGTCACAGCGGAGTCCTGCCAGACACTGACTGCGTGACAGACGATCATAATCCAGAGGCAGTCCGTCTGCATCGAAGCCGTCGAAACAGGAGTGCCATGGAACGAGTCTTTATCGCGGGGCAAGCCTGTGCCACACTGCACCCAAGTCCGAGGCCATTTCCGCGGGCGGTCATTGATAATCTGGAGCGTGCGACTGTGGCACCTGGATCGGGGGGGAGAGTTCTGGTTGTCGACGACCATGAGCTGGTTCGCAGCTTGCTTGTCGATGTTCTCGAAGGCGCGGGTCTCGAAGTTCTTGCCGCCGATTCGGGACCGGCGGCGCTGGAGATCGTCACCGAACACGGCGAAGATATCGGCTGCATCGTCCAGGATATGTCGATGCCCGGAATGTCGGGACCGGAGACGATCGACAAGACCCTCGGTATCCTGCCGGACGCGCGAATCATCGTATTGAGTGTTGACGACGAGGCGACCGTTCGATCCCAGCTCGTAAACGCACCGATCAGGGCCTGTCTCGAAAAGCCCTGCGATACAGACAGGCTCGTCGACCTTGTCCAACAGACGATCAATTCAGCTTGAGGCACGACGATGCGCCACGCCCGTTCCTCGATGTGACGTAGCCGCAAGCTGATGTCGTCGCGATTAAGAAACACCAATATCACTCGACTGAAAGAACAGTCGTTCGATGTGTGCGTCATCGGGGCGGGCATCAATGGCGCGGTCTCAGCGGCCGCGCTTGCCGGACAGGGGCTGAAAGTGGCGCTGATCGACAAGGGCGACTTCGGTGGCTTCACGAGTTCGCAGTCATCCAACCTGGCCTGGGGCGGCATCAAGTACATGGAAACCGGCGAGTTCGGACTGGTCTGGAAGCTGTGCAAGAGCCGTAACCTGCTAAGCCGCAGCTACCCGTCGACCGTAAAGGAGATCCGATTCCTGACGACCGTCGAGAAGGACTTCCGTCTGCCGTCGTTTTTCGTCTACCTTGGGACGCTGGTGTATTGGTTGATCGGACGATTCGCGACCCGCGCTCCGAAGTTTTTCTCACCGCAAAAGCTGAAGGAGCGTGAACCACTTATCGAGACCCGCGATGCTGTTGCCGGCATCGAATACTCCGACTGCTACCTTCACGACAACGACGCTCGTTTCGTCTGGGGATTTGTCCGCAAGGCGCTCGATTACGGCGCAGCGGCGGTGAATTATGTATGTTCAACCGGCGCGCGGCGAGAGGGCGATGACTGGATAGTCGCCGCTCGCGAAGAGCTTTCAGGCCTGGAGTTCGACATCCGGGCGCGCGTGCTGGTCAATGCCTGTGGCCCGTATGTCGACGAGCACAATGCATTGACCGGACAGGAAACGACGCACCGGCACCTGTTCTCGAAGGGCATTCATCTCGTGGTCGATCGCGTCATGGAACGCAAGCGAATACTGACGTTCTTCGCAAGTGACGGTCGGCTGTTCTTCATTTTGCCGATGGGGCCGAAAACCTGCATTGGAACGACGGACACGCGCGTCGATGACCCCGAGACCGGCGTGACGGACGAGGACCGGGACTTCGTGCTCGCGAACGCCAATGAATTGCTGGCTCTAACGACGCCTCTGACGAGGGCAGATATCATTGCCGAGCGTTGCGGCGTCCGGCCCCTGGCAGTCACAGGGCACAGCGACAGCGACTGGATTTCGCTGTCCCGCAAGCATGCAATCGATGTCGACGAAGCCGCGCGCCACATCAGCATTTTCGGCGGCAAACTCACCGACTGCATCAACGTCGGCGATGAGGTCGCCGATATCGTCGAATCACTGGGCCTGAAGCGGCCCTTCGCCGGTCGCAAGTGGTACGGCGAGCCCGACGAGGCGACGCGGGAGGAATTCATGCACCAGGCTCAGCTGATGGGCCTGGATGACATGACGGATGCCGACTCCAGCGAAGTCCTGTCTGAGCGATTCTGGCGACGATACGGCGCCGATGCCTTCGAGATGCTGGAATCCATACGTGCGAATCCGGACAACGCCAAACGCATGCTGAAGACGGCCGAGTACCTGAGGTGCGAGATCGAACACACCGGCAGGCGTGAAATGATCACGCGGCTGGAGGACTTCCTGCGTCGTCGTTCGAAGATCAGCCAGGTCGTGCGCGAGGAATCTCTGCGTGAATCCCCGGGATTATTGAAGGCCTGCAGAGTGTTCTTCGGCGATGACGCAGAGATGAAGCTGGATGAGTACTGGGCAACGCGCGAGCCGAAGGACCAGCCACCAGCCGAACCGGGGCCAACCCTATAGAAGGCGTTCAGGTGCGATGACATCCAGAAGATCAGATTCAGGCCAGAAGTCTCATGAGTAAACCAGGAAACACGGGACTGATGCGTGCGTTCCGTGCTGCGAAATTTTCGGGGCAGGGCCTGAAGCAGGCCTGGCAACACGAGTCGGCCTTTCGGCAGGAGGTTACCCTGCTCGTCGTCATGATCCCGCTGGCTATCTGGCTTGGACGCACGCTGGTCGAGCAGGCTTTGCTGATCGCTGTCTGCCTGCTCGTCCTGCTTGTCGAGCTGTTGAATTCAGCCATCGAGGCAGCCATCGACCGGCAGGGCAGCGAACGACATGAGCTGTCGGGCCGCGCCAAGGACATGGGTTCCGCCGCTGTCAGCATTGCGTTGCTGATTGTTGTCGTGGTCTGGTCATCTGTCGCGATTCAGCGATTTGCCTAGCAGTCTGACCTCATCGTCGTGCGCGGTCAGTCCCTGACCTGGTAGAGGCCGAGCGCCAGTCTGTCCGCACGAGACAACGGTCTCTTCGCGAGAAAACCGGCGCAGACGACCGCGACCAGCCAGTAGATGGCATGCACCAGGGACAGGCCCGACACCAGCCATTCGGCGAGGATAGACGGGGGCTGTGCTTGCAGGACGTCCAGCGGTGACGTTCTCGTTGCCCGGGCGACGTTAAGCACTTGCATGAACACATTGCCAAGTACGCAGCCAATAACCGTATAAGTGACAGCCAGTACGGTGAATTTCGCCTCAATGCCGCGTCCAAGAAAGCCCATTGCCAGGCCGACGATCAGGCCGACGCCGGCTGCCGCAAATCCGTAGAAAACGGGCCACACGCTGACTGTGATGCCGTAGCCGAGCGCGGCGAGCAACGCCGCAGTCGCGCCGGCGATGATGGCTGCCGCGAAGTTCTGTTCCGACAGGAGCTTCTCAGCCAGCGCGTAGTTTTCTTGCTTTTCCTTGTCCTTCATCGCCCTTGGCTCAACACTGCTGCGCCGCCACTTTCCGTTGCCTTCTCATACGAACGAGTCAACGCGGCCAGTCAGCATCAGTCTATCTGAAACTGACTGCCGGGCAGTATCGGAAGCGGACTGACGAAGGGTTTTCCTTCAGTCAAGGCTTTCTCAGAACGCCTTCGGCTCGAGCAGCGGCTCGCAATAGGACTTCGGCTGGCCCCAGGTTTCCCTGCTGGTGCGCTTCTTTGCCTTGACCGGCAGGATCATCCCCCCGCTGTATATCTCCGACACTGAAACCGAGCAGGATCCGGCCGATTCGGGGCCCGACAGGACAATGTAGTAGTCCTTGTCCGGCTCGACAGGGAAGGACACAAGCGAGTTGCAGCCGATTGCGGCGAATCGCTTGGACAGGACCGGTTCCGGACCGCTGCCAGTGACCCCCAGCTCGATCGCGTAGTTCTCGCTCTCGACGGTATCCAGCGACGCGAGAAACGCGAAGTCGCTACCGGCCGCCACACGTGTCGAGCGTGAATTGCCCGCCGGAATCGTCTTGTCCTCGTCGAATCGAATGTACTGTCGTCCGGTACAGGCGGTTGCGTCCTGGAATGCGATGAACGTGCCCCGTTGTTGTTCCGAGCTGTTGACGAAAGTAATGACGGATGTCGGCTCTTCTGTCGGCGGCTCATAGATGGACACGTCGGTCGCACAGCCGAATAGCGCCAGCAGCATCGAGGCTGCAGCACTGGCGGAGACTGTCATTCGAATGTTCGTCGTTCTGTTCATCGGAGTCGCCAGCAGGAATCGAACCGCCCGTCGCTCATCGCCTGGCGCCGCAGATTCTCTGGATTGTGACTCTAGCAGTCGATGGGCAACCAGGACGGGAGGCCGTCACAGATTCTAAAAGCCGATGCCATCCATACCGACGTCGGGAGTGAAGAGGAGTGTGCTATTCGATCCTGGAGAATGTCTGCGCGATGACCGTCCACTGATCCGCCCGTTTGATGGCGATCCACGTGAACTTTGTTCCGCCATCTTCAGATACATCGATGACAACGGCTGTATCGCCGTGTAATCGAATGTCTTCATTGACGACACTGAAAGGGGCAATGTCGAGCGCGACGATGAAGTCGATATACGCGGCCTTGCCCATTGTGACGCCGGACGCAAACGTGGACAGGAAGTCGTCATGCAGGATTCTCTCCAGCGTTGCCCGGTCATCGTTTACCTCGGCGTCAATCCAGTCTTCAACCAGCGCTGTCAGCTCGGACCTCACCTTCGAGTCTGGCTGTAGCTTTGCCGGTTCGCCCGCATGCCCCAATGCTGAGAAGAGAATAAGAAAGTGAAAGATGTGCCTCGGTATGTTCAAGATGTGCTCCCTGACTGCCTGGGTGCTGATCAGTATCGACGGTAACCCGCGGTCTGCAACGAGCGCGGCCTCCCGTCGATGGTATCACCCGGAGCACTGCTTGCCGGTACATCGATTCGGTCAGTGCCCGGCCGGTAGCGGATCGTATCTATCGCGCCAGTGAGCTGCGATCTTCAGATAGACTAGCGCTCTTGCGTCCCGGATATGTCCCTATGAGATACCTGATGTTATTGCTGTTCTCGAGCGTTGCGTTCGCCGATGTTGACGTACGCGAATTCGATGCACAGATGTTCCCTGACGATGTCAGCTACGTGGAAGGCATCCCGACGCCAGCCGAGTTCCTCGGTTTCGAGCTGGGTACCGAGCCCGTGCGGCATCATCAGCTCGTCGAGTACATCAGGTTAGTAGCGAGCATGAGTGACCGGCTCCGTGTCGAGACGATTGGTTATTCACATGAGCGCCGCCCCATTCTCTTCGTCGTCGCGACGTCGGAATCCAATAGGAACAACCTGGAACAGATTCGCCAACGGCACGTGGCACTCACAGAGCCGGACAGCGGGCAGTCTGTCGAAGACGACATGCCGATAGTGACCTGGCTCAACTATGGTGTGCACGGTGCTGAGGCGAGCGGAATGGACGCGGCGTTACCGTTTGTCTATTACCTCGCGGCGGCTGAAGGCGAAGAGATTGAGGCGATCCTCGATGACAGCGTCATTCTCGTTACGGCGATCTTCAATCCCGACGGCCATTCGAAACGAATCGCCTGGGTCGATGCTTACGGTGGCAAGCGTCGTGTCAGCAATCCCGATCACATGGAGCACCAGTCAAGCTGGCGTTTTGCACGCACGAACCACTACTGGTTCGACCTGAATCGCCAGTGGCTGCTCGTGACACAACCGGAGCCCAAGGCCTGGATGAAGAAGTGGCATCAGTGGCGCCCCAACCTGACCGTCGACTACCACGAGATGGGAGGCGCGCAGACCTATTATTTCCATCCTGGGGTCAGGACCAGGACCAACCCGCTGGCTCCCGAGGCGGCGGAAGTGCTGATGGCAAGAACCGCGGCGTTCTCCGAAGAGGTGCTCGACAGGGAAGGGCGCCTGTATTTTCAGGGTGAGCGATTTGACAACTACTACGTTGGCAAGGGTTCGACCTTTCCTCTCCTGAACGGCGGTGTCGGCATTCTCTACGAGGCAGCCGCGGCGCTTGGGCGGGAGATCGAAACACCGAACGGCCTGCGCACGTACCGGGAGAACATCCGTAAGCAGTTCCGAACCAGTATCGCGAGTATCCGTGCCGGCGCCAGTCAGCGTCTGGACTATCTTCGCTACCAGAAGCGCTTCTATTCAGACGCCGTAGATGCTGCGGAAAAGAGTCCGACCCAGGCATGGGTGTTCTCGGCAAACGGCGACTCGGCCCGGCTCAGAGCATTCATCGAGTTGCTCGAAACGCATCGTATCGACGCGTTTGCTCTGACTCGCGACTTCGAAAGGGACGGCATTGTCTTTGAGCAAGCTCATTCGATGGTCGTTCCAACGGCACAGCCGCAATACACGCTGATTCGCAGCATCTTCGAAACGGTGGATACCTTTGAAGATGCGACGTTTTACGATGTATCCACGTGGACGCTGCCGCCAGCCTTTGGCCTCGACTATGCCGAGCTATCGGGACGCGAACTGCGCGGTCTGGCAGGCGGGGAATATGCATTCGAAACGGCCACCGGCGCCGTACCGCAGTCGAGTTTCGGCTACGTTCTCGAGTGGGCACCGTACCTTGCGCCGCGTGCTCTGTATCGTCTGCTCGAGGAGGGTCTGCTGGCCCGGGTCGCAACCGAGCCGTTCCAGGTCGAGACGACGGAGGGGCCACGGTCCCTGCCGCGCGGCAGCATCTTCGTTCCACTGGACCGCCAGACGGTGTCGCGCGAGGAGATTCTCGCACTGATGCAGGATGTCGCCGGAATCGAAGGCCAGCGCGTCCACGCGCTGACGTCAGGTCGAAGTGTGAATGGAACCCGCGGCGTCAATGTAGGTGGTCCGTCTTTCCATCCGCTCAGGAAACCCGAGGTCCTGATGGCCATTGGAGAGGCCGTCGATCTGTACGACGCCGGCGAAATCTGGCACCTGCTGGACTATCGCATGGATATTCCTCTGACCATGAGAGACGTTGATAAGCTCGCGGACATCGACTGGTCTCGCTACACGCATATCGTGATGCCTTCGGGAGACTATTCGGCGCTGGATCCCCTGGTCTCGGATCGCCTGCGCCAGTGGATTAGCGAAGGTGGTACGCTCGTCGCGTTCAGTGAAGCAATCACCTGGCTTCGAGGCGTAACACTTGACTATGTCCCCGAGCCAGACGGTGTGTTGGCACCGGATATGGATGCGACGGTTGAAGACGAGATGACTGAAGACGCTGAGGATGAGGAGCCGGTAGGCCGGTTCGACTATGCCAGCAAGGATGATCGCGAGGCCGTCGATGTCCTCGGCGGCGCGATTTTCCGCGCAGACCTGGACACATCGCATCCTTTGGGCTTCGGTATCTCTCGCCGGGATATTGCGCTGCACAAAAACCACAAGGAAGTGCTGGAGCCGACAGATAACCCTTACGCCGTTGTCATTCAGTACGCTGAGCAACCGCTATTGTCAGGTTACGCGTCGGAAGAAAACCGGCAAGCCATAGCATCTACGCCCGCGCTGATCGCCGAGCGCTATGAGAGCGGATCGATCATCCTGTTTGCCGACAATACAAACTTCCGAGGCTACTGGTATGGGACCAACAAGCTGTTCCTGAACAGCCTGTTCTTCTCGAAGGCATTCAGCGCACCGGAAGAATAGCCTGATCTCACGGCGAGGCGGCCCTGCCTAGGCGTTCTGGTCGCGTTGCAGCGACAGCTCGATGACTTGCGCCAACTGCGTGTCGCCTATGCTCTCTTCTGAGGTGCCGACGCGATTGCGGCCCTCGGACTTCGCTTTGTAGAGAGCTTCGTCGGCGACTCGCAGCAGTTCCTCCGGGCCGTCGCCGGGCGGAACGATACTCGATACGCCAGCGCTGATGGTCACCATCTTCGATGTCGGTGACGCGACGTGCTCGAACATGTTCTTGACGACTTCCTTGCGCACGTCCTCGATAATTCGTGCCGCCTGTCCCGTGTTGCAGCCGGGCAGCAGGACAACGAACTCTTCGCCGCCGTAGCGCGCCGCGAGATCCAGTGGTCGCTTGGCCGCCGTCTCGATGATCGGGGCAATGTTGATCAGGCAGTCGTCGCCAGCCTGGTGTCCGTAGTGGTCGTTGTATTGCTTGAAATGATCGATGTCTACGAGTGCGAGAGCGATGGGAATCTGCTCACGCTGGCAGTGCCGCCAGGTCCGGTCGAAGTGCTTGTCGAAGGCGCCGCGGTTGGCGATCTTCGTCAACGCGTCCTGATCCGCCATGAATCGAAGCTCCCCTTCTTCGAGGAAGCTCAGTCGTTTGCTGTATTCGAGGTTGTAGAGGCCCGTGGTGCCTATGACATTCGCGAAGGTGAGCATGACGCCACTGAAGACCAGCGTATTACCGGGCATAGGGCCAACGACACCTACGGTGATGAACATTGCATACAATGCGACCGAGGTGGCGACGGCCGGCCAGAACCTCAAGCCCAGGTAGAAGTAAATGTAGAAGGTGCTCAACAGATAGCCCGTCAGGTCCGACGCGTTGCCGAACGCGCCGCCGGCCGATTCCATGAACAGGGTCGTCATACCGATACTCATGCCGACGGCGACACCCGCGTAGGTCAACAGGCTTCGGAAACGTGCCATGTAGGTAAACGCGAACATCAGGATGATCAGCGGCTGCGTTATCGCTGTACGCATCGGGATGCTGGGATCGCTGAATCCCGGACCGTCAAAGAAGTAGTCCATGGTCGGGAAGGACAGCTGGTATAGCGAGCCGATCATCAGCGCGAGCCGCAGCTGGGACAGGCCGGCGCAGCCAACGTCTTCCAGGTATTCTTTTTCGAGCGTGGGTTCGAACCGGAGTGCTTTAAAGCCGCGTTCGATTTGACTGTGATAGAGGGACTTCATAGTAGAGGCTTTAGTGTCTCGTTGTTATCAAGTGCACGAGCCGCCCGGGCAGTAAAGGCGCGCAGCTCGTCCCCCGAGATATCGGCCGACGGTGGGGAAAATTTAGCTCTCGATAAAATCTTTTCTGCGCGTGTGTTGTGCCGAATCCGCGCATAAGTCCCTGTTTTTGTTAGGTGACACGTGCAGCGCCCCGTAATTGGGTAGTTCTGATGGCCAGAGCGTGAAGCGTGGGGCTGCACTCGACCCGACGCCGGGACTGGAGCCGTCCTGCGACGGTATGCCCTGTTTGGGCATCTACGTTATCGATGACTAACACTGGGGAGACACAACAATGAAGTACCGATGGATGACCTTGCTTCTGCCGTTCCTTGCGACGGCGTTCGCCGGCGAGCACAGCAAGATGGAAATCAAGGTGATCAGCAGTGATACCGACGGCGTGGTGAGAATCGACAGCGACGACCTCGACTTCGATTTGCTCGAGATGCAGGTCGGTGAAAATCGCTCGATTGTCGACAGTAACGGCAAGAACGTACTGATCACGCGGACTGACGACGGCTTTGACCTCAACGTCGATGGCGATGTCGTCCAGATTCCCGACCCGGGCAAGCTGCACGGCGTTGGAGACTTTGACACGGATATCGACGTTGACGTCATCCACAAGAAGGTCCATATCGGCGACGCGGACGAGTCAGGCGCCGTCATCGTGACGCGCGGTGTAATCGAGCCGGTTATCCAGGAGCAGATTCGTTCCCTGTTGCAGTCGGCCGGCGTCGACGGTGACGTCCGATTCGTGGAAGGTGGTGGCGATGGCCCGCACATCATCAAGGATGTACGCGTCATTCGCGAGAAGTCGCTCTAGTAGTCGAAAGCCCCGCCGCCAGCATTGTGTTGGCGGCCGGCTCTACGCTTGCTTCTTTTTTCTAGCGCTCCTGGGCCGCAGACGATCGCGAGATCAGCCAGACGTCGCGTAGGAGACGGCTATCTCGGCTGCAAGGCGTGCATTGTTTACCACCAGCGCCATGTTCGCGGCCAGACTGTCGCCGGCGGACAGTTCGGTGATTCGTTGGAGCAAGAATGGCGTCGCGTCCTTCCCGGTAATGGCTGCAGCCTCCATCTCTTTGATCGCCGTGTTGATTAGCCTGTCCATCGTCTCGCGTGGCAACGCGTGCGCTGCCGGAATCGGGTTCGCAATAAGCGTGCCGTTGTTCAGCCCAATGGAATCGTGGGCAATCAGCATTGCCGCGATGTCAGCTGCCGTTTCCACGCGGTAGTCCAGCGGCAATCCGCTGTCCCTCGCATAAAAAGCAGGCAGGTTGTCGATGCGGAATCCGAGAACGGCGACACCCTTGGTTTCCAGGTATTCCAGCGTTCTTGGCAGATCCAGGACAGACTTTATGCCGGCGCAGACCACGGCGACCGGTGTCTGAGCCAGCTCCTCGAGGTCTGCAGAAACGTCCAGGGTGTTCTCGTATCCCCGGTGCACGCCACCGATACCGCCCGTCGCAAAAATCCTGATGCCAGCGAGATGGGCGATCATCATTGTCGCGGCGACCGTTGTGCCCCCGGTCAGCTTGCTCGCAACCGCCGCGGCGAGGTCGCGACGACTGGCCTTGATGGCCGACGTATCGGCGAGCTTGTCCATTTCGTCTGGCGTCAGGCCGACGACCAGGTCTCCGTCGACGATCGCGATTGTGGCGGCACGGGCGCCGGAAGCTTCAACAGCCGACTCGACATTTCTCGCGCACTCGACGTTCTGCGGAAAGGGCATGCCATGGCTGATGATCGTCGATTCCAGGGCGACGATCGGTTCGCTATTCCTTAGCGCAATTGCCACTTCATCCGAGACCCGCAGCGGCCTACGCATATCGGTTCTCCTCCAGTTGATAGGTATCGGTCAGTTGTTTCAGGGCTTGCGCGTCCACAGTTGCGGTGGACGATTCCAGTGCAATTCTCGCGACATCGTTGGCGAGCTCAGCCATTTCTGCTGTAGCCGTGTCGTTCAGAGACCCGAGAATGAGCCCGGCTACCAGCGCATCGCCAGCCCCGCTAACGGACGCTACGCTGGCGGCGCGCCTGGCGGGTACGAGCCTCGCGGTCGTTCCGTCGGCCGCGAAGACGCCGTGGGCGCCGAGCGAGATGAATACCTGTCCGACGCCACGTTCCAGAAGCGCTCGTGCTGCGCTGCCGGCCTGCTGCCTGCTGCGCAGGCGTTTCCCGAGCAATGCGCCGGCTTCAATGAGCGTCGGCTTCAGTATGTCTATCCGGGAGAGGAAAGCGGCAAGCCTGGGCGCCTTCGCAACTGAAACCGGGTCAGCAATGATTGTCTTGTCAGAAAACCGGTCGAACAGATAGCCAAGCGCGTTTTCACTCAAGTTTGCGTCGAGGAATATGGCGCTGGCATTTCGAAGGCTCGACTCCTGTTCCTGCAAGAGCTCGACGCTCAGCTGGTCCATAATCTCCATGTCGGATATCCCTGCACCCAGGTCACCCCGCTCATCGAAGATGGAGACGTAGGTTGCGGTGCGTTGGCCGGCGAGCCTGACGATGCCCGCCACGTCGATACCGGCATTGTGTGCGGTACTTGCGATCAGGTCGCCGTGATTGTCATCGCCGACGACCGTAATCAGACGGCAGTTGATGCCGAGCCTCGAAGTGCTCTCCGCGACGTTGCGTGCAACACCACCGGCAGACAGGGTGACGGTGCCCGGATTCGAGTCACCCGCTCGCAGCCGCGCAGCCGGTCGACCGCTTATGTCTATGGTTGCACCGCCAACAGCTACGACATACGGCGCTTCGTTGAGGACGTACGCTCGTCCTCGGATAAGCCCCTTTGCGCCCAGGTTGGTTATATGAACTGCGACGGCGGCACGCGATAGACCGAGTCGGGAAGCAATGGCCTCCTGGGACGCCATCGGGTTGTTCCGGATGCAGTCGAGAACCTGCCTTTCTCTTGGGGTCAGCATTAATAAAGATTAGCATTACTAATGTTTATTAAGAAAGTATTATTGTGCCCGGATGCGGATTGCCTGAAGTTCTCTGAAAAAGACCCGGACGTAGAGTATGCTCTCGACTATCTGGGCTATCGTGCTGAAACCGCGGTTCTGATTGGGGTTCGGAAATCGTCGCCCGTCCAGCAGCCGATGCCCGGCAGCCGAATACGGAGCGTGCAGTCCGGCGCCTGTCTCATTGACCGACAATGCCGTTACAACGGCAGGGGAAAACATGTCAAAAACCGATGACAATCTCGCGTTGTTCTGCGACT
>JAAUYD010053289.1_pt1 | contig 17850 bp, 14 predicted proteins | sample 7278101 | NCBI WGS metagenome assembly JAAUYD01 (sample SAMN14350128, study PRJNA611818) | marine sediment metagenome | isolation source: surface marine sediment (0.6m) | place: French Polynesia: Moorea | collected 2018-08 | reverse complement strand
GTACCTACGGGAAAGACATCTGCATAAAGGATACCATAATGAAAATCTTTTTGTTCGTCGGGAACTTGTTTGGCTTGGGCGTTATAAGATTTCGTACCTCTGAACGGAGCAGTACGATAGAAAATTGCTTCTACATAAGGTAAAGCAGCTTCATACAACCAAGTAAATCCTTTAGATTTGGGAATTACCTCATAGCATTCACCCCGAATATAAACGTGATGGTAAATCGGACGACCTGCAACAGCAAAGATTCCATTGACGAGAAAATCCATTGCTTCTGGGACGCTAGTCAGTTTTCCTTCATCATATAAATCTGACATTTCAAAGAAAACTGGTGCCATTACTTCCCAAAATAAACCTAAGTTCGCATAATAGGAAGCCTGACGACACTGTTCTAAAAACATGTCTGGGAACAGTTTGTACAGACCTTGCATTACTGGATTACCTTTAAAGTAAGCCTTAATTGCTCGGTCGGCATTTTCTTTATATTCTTCAGTGTCCAGATAAGCATCAAACTTACCTAAACCCATATCTCTACCATGCCATAACATCGATCGCATGCAAGCTTCAGCAAATTCCATATTGATGCGATCGTGAAACCAGTGATGCAATAATTTCGGCATTTTGAAGGTTTCGCCCTTTTCAATGAATTCCATCAATTCGGGATGGGCTGTGGCTTCACCGCGCCAAACTCTTAAGTCTGCATCGTCACCAGCATAATGATTGTGCAATTCTAAGTATTCTTTCGGCAAGAAGTATTTAAAGAAAGGTAAGGGGTTTAAAAATACTCTCTCAGCAATATAAAGCAAATCCCGCCAGTAAAAATCCATCGGTACGGCGTAAGCTTTATAAATACCAATAATTTGCATGAGGTTTTCCGGAGTATCCGGTAACATGGAACCACCTGCTTCCAAGCAGTGAATGACTTCTGCAAATTCATGGGTGGAAGGTGGTAATTTTGAGATTGTTTTATTTGGGGTTTGTACCATTTTTTTAGGCTTGGTAGTTGGTAATTGGCAAATTGGTAATTGTGTTACTTCTGACTCCTTACTCCTTACTTCTGACTTCTGATTTCTTACTCATTACTCATTACTCATCACCAAAGATGCTGTTTGTACTGATTGCTGAGTAGAAACATTTACAACCATCGCAGCGCTGGTTTGTTCGCTCCAACGTACTAACCAATTGGGCTGTACTCCCAAGAAAATAATTAAAACTGCTAATATCACTGCTGGCATTTTTTCGTGCCAAAATACTTTCGGATAATAAGCTAAATTATTATCAAGTTTGCCAAAACAGGTACGATTGAGAAGAATTACGAAATAAACAGCTGTTAAACCCGTCGCAACAACACATAGTAATGTAGGAATGGGGAAAACTGAGAAACTTCCCTGAAAAACTATAAATTCAGCAATAAATCCTGTCATTCCCGGAATTCCGGCGCTACCCATACCTCCTAAAATTAGTAGAGCGCTAATAAATGGTAAACCGCGTACTGGACTCATTAAACCATTCAGCTTATCTAATTCCCGGGTTCCCACCTTGGTTTCCACAACTCCCACCAGATGAAACAGAATCGCCAAGATAATACCGTGACTCACCATTTGGGATATTGCACCAACTAACGCTAACGAAGTATTTGCAGCAGCAGCTAGCAGGATGTAACCCATGTGACCGATGGAACTGTAAGCCACCATGCGCTTAATATCTTTTTGCGCGATCGCCGTTACGGCTCCATACATTGCACTGACCGCTCCCCAAATCGCTAAACCAGGAGCCACAAGACCCCAAGTTTCGGGGAATAAACCCATTCCAAAGCGTAAAACACCGTAGGTTCCCAATTTTGCTAATACTCCACCTAATAAAATTGCGATCGGTGCAGAAGCTTCAACATAGGCGTCTGGTAACCAAGTATGTAAAGGAACTAAGGGGATTTTAATTCCAAATCCGACGATGATGACAGTAAGGAGAATTAATTGCAGAGTTAATGATATACCTTGGGTGGAAATCGTATCGTAATTAAAGCTTGAAGAACCACTCAACCAAACTATACCGAGGAAACTCGCCAGAATTAAAGCGCCGGAAACAGCAGTATATATTAAAAATTTGATACCAGCATAGGAACGCTTTTCACCACCCCAAATGGAAATTAGTAAGTAAAAAGGAATTAGTTCTAGCTCATAAAACAGGAAGAATAGTAATAAATTTTCCGCAGCAAATGCACCAGCGACTCCACCACTAACCAGCAACACTAAGGAATAAAAAAGTCGAGGACGTTCAGTAGTTTTACTGCTACTGTAAATGGCAATCCAAGTTAGTAAGCTGTTGAGCAGCAACATTAACATTGATAGTCCATCTACTCCAAGTTGATAGGTTAAACCCAAAGTTTCGTTCCAAACTAAATATTCTTGGAGTTGAAATTGGGGATTAGCAATATCAAATTTGAGCAATATGAAAAGATTCAACAGGAAAGTAATACCTGCAACAAATGCAGAAGCAAAACGAATTTGACCTGTAGGAATATGTTTTGGCAATAATGCAATAATAACTGCGCCGAAAATCGGCAACCAAATTAAAGTGCTAAGCATTGTTTGTAACGATAGTAGGTTTGATATTTAGATTCATTTCGAGATTCATTTCGAGATTTTGATATTTTTTTGACAACTAATATAATATCTAATTGTATTATTTATTAATTTTATTAACTTATAAAGATTCAATATTTGGTTTTTATAGTTAATAATTATTTTTTTGAGTGGCGGGATGTACCCGCCTTGATTTAATTAATAATTAACTCAGATTTACTGTAATACAATTAAGCTACTAGGCTAACTTTACCAGTGTCTAAATCATAATATCCAGCAACTATTTTCAATTTTTTCTCCTCGACTAATTTACCAAGAACTGGTGATGTCATTAGAGTTTTTATTTGCAATAATGCATTTTCTTTACAAGCATTTTCTAGAGCGTCACCATACTTACCTTTAACATTTTTGACTGCTGGTTTAATCGCACTGATCAAAGTACTAATATGACCTGGGAATTCACCATCTGTCATGGCTGCAGTAACTGCACCACATCTTTTATGTCCCATAACCATGATGACTTTAGTACCTAATTTAAAAGCCCCATATTCCAAACTGGCGATTTCTTCCGGAGTTGCAACATTTCCAGCTACTCGACATACAAATAAATCTCCAAAACCTTGGTCAAATAACATTTCAGCTGGTACTCGAGAGTCCGCACAACTTAGAATCGATGCAAAAGGTTTCTGACCATTTGCTACTTGTAATAAGCGTGCATAACTGCGGTTGGGTTTCTTTTGTTCTCTGAAGAGAAAACGTCTGTTACCATCTATCAATTTTTGGAGTGCTTCATTGGGAGTTATATTGTTTTCGGCAACAGCTGCTTGAGGAGATATTAACTCAGAACCCAATTCTTCTGCTAATATTCCAGCTCCTAATGCTCCCGCACCAAACCTAATTAAATTCCTTCTAGATAGATGTTCTTTCACCTATTTTTCCTCACATTAAATAGTCAATAGGAAACAAATTAAACAGCGTAACAAAACATACGAGTGAGTTTTGGGTTAACTCATTTATGAACGGTTAACTGTTAAATGTTAACTTTTACCTGTTAACTGCCAACTGTCAACTGTTAACTAATTACTTGTACTCAGTTATGCTATCTACTAACTGCTTAAGCGCGCAATGTAAGGCTAAAAGGCATTTATTTAAGGTTGATGATTTGACAAGTTTCAGATTTAACAATCTGATTTAATAATCAGGTTTAACAATTTTAAGTTTTGAGTAAGCTTTAATTTGTAAGCTTTAATTTGTAAATTTAAGACTTAAAACTCTAACTTAAACCTTAGACTTAAAATAAAATCTCCAAAAAACTTTTCCAGTATTGCCAAGTTAAAGCTATTCCTAAAAAACTAACTCCCAAAAGTACGGTCAAAACATAAAATTGAGTTTGTCCTGAGTTACTGTATTTAAGACCTTCTCCACCTCCCAGAGATGCTAAACCAACTAAATTCACAATTCCGTCTACTACAAATCGGTCAACAATATCTGCTAACTGAGAAAGTAAACCAACACCCAAAACGATAGTCATACGATAAAGTTTGGGGGTATAGAAATCGTAAGCAATTAAATCTTGTAAACCTTTCCAAGGAAGACGAATCGGTTTGGGAATATTACCCAGATAAATTACACCACTGATAGTACAACCAAAAATACTCGACCAAATCAGCAGTAATCCTACATCTTTGTTTAAAGTTGCCCAACTAGGTAAAATTGATACGGTTTGTAATAATATCGGTAAATGTAAAACAAAACCGACTAAAAAAGTCATTGGTAAAATCATCTGCCAACTCACTTCAGGAGAGCGATCGCTCATTGACTGACGTTTACCACCCCAAATTAAACCAAATTCTCTGGTTAAACTAAATGCTGTTAAGCCGTTAACCAGTATAATTACTCCTGCTAACCAAGGTTGGGTAGTCCATACCCCCGAAGCTAATTTTAATAACGCCCAAAAGCCCCCTAAAGGTGGAACAGCAATTAAACCTAGAGTCCCTACAACATAACCAATTGCTGATATGGGACGACGAGACCACAACCCCCCCAGTTGGGTAACATCTTGGGTAATATTATTCCAAATAATTGTTCCGGTACCCATGACCAATAACGCTGCAGATAAAGCATGGGTTAGTACTAACAAAAGTGCTGCTTCATCTTGTTGGGTTCCCACAGCAATAAATACCATACCCATGTAAGCACTTACAGAGTAAGACAAACAGCGTTTGATATCAATTTGAGCGATCGCAATCAGTGAAGCACCTACAGCAGTAATTGCACCAATTATTACCATTGCTGTAGAAACTATAGGCGACAAACTAAAAACAGGTTGTAGTTTAATTAATACCCAAGCACCACTGGCAACTACTACCGAGTTCCGTAAAATTGTACTGGGAACTGGGCCTTCCATGGCTTCATCTAACCACAAGTGCAAGGGAAATTGGGCGCATTTACCCATAGGACCAGCAATTAATGCTAAACCTACTAATGCCATCAATTTTGGATCGACGTTAGCTGTTGCAGCCCATTCCCCCAATTCCCAATAATTCCAAGTTCCTGCTAGGGGATATATGGCTAGCACCCCCATCAACAAAAACAAGTCTCCCACCCGCTTAGTTAAGAAAGCATCTCTCGCACCCGTTACCACTAAAGACTGACTAAACCATAAACCAACTAAGAGATAGGTTCCCAAAGTTAGCATTTCCAAAATCACATAACTGAAAAATAAATTGTTACATAAAGCCAGTGCACACAGACCAGCTTCAAATATACCTAACAAAGAATAAAAACGCGCCCATCCCCAGTCCATTTCCATGTAACCCACAGCATAGATCTGGGCGAGAAAATTCAAACCTGCAATCACAGCCATGGCTGTCACACTAATTGCAGATATTTCCAAATCAATAGATAGATTCAACCCAGCGGTATTCAACCAAGGAATAGATAGTTCGTATGGGGGCTGATTCCAAGTCAATGGTATTGTTAGGGCGCTGTGAACAAATGCCAAAAAGGTCGCAATTAAATTGACATAACCCGATGGTCTTGGACCAGTGCGGCGAAGTATTACCGGTGACCAAGGAATAGATAAAAGTCCCCCAATTAGTGCGTAACAAGGCACTAACCAAACGCTTTCAAGCAGGAAATCAGCCATAGACCTTTTCTTCTTCTAAACTCTAAATTTATTCTTCTAACTTTTTCTTCTAAGGGTGCAATATTCTAAATTTGCAAACATAATAATAATAGCGGTTGTATGCATGAAAAACTACAATCGCTGTTGAGAAATAATACGTGTCTCAAAAATTTAGGTAAGTTAATTTTTATTACAGGTTATTACCTATTAGGTTAGCTTTATATTAGGAAAAATGGAATTATTTTCATAGATAATTCAACGATATGTATTGTAAGAAATTCTTATGTATAGAGTTATTGGATTGCTGATATAGATTTGGGTTTATATTTTATCAGGAATGGATGGGAGTTTACGTCCTCACCCTGACATCAGTAGTGGTCACGGTAGTTCAATCATGCACTTTACCCAATCCTTCTCTAATAGATATAGCGATCGCTTGAGTGGCTTCCACAATATCTGTATCATCTTCAGTATTCGGCGTAGCTAACTCTAAGTTATGGTACTCAACTGCGTAATACCAAGCACGATGAAGTAACTCATTACTAATAGAAGCCACTTTATAAATTTCAACCCCTGGAACCCACAGAGCAATAACATAGTGATGAATGAATTTTTCTACTTTAGTCAAAAACACTCCAGCAGGAACATCCTGACGACCCTTTTCTTTACTGGCTTCAACAGCAAAACTCGCTTTAGCATCTGGATGTTTAGTATTCTGAATAATCCAAAGCTGAACCTCTTTGGCTGCTCTAAGTAGAGTATCTTCCATGTTGGTTATATCTCCCCTACCTGGTTGGGCAATCTGAGCCTTTAGAGAAATGGGGAAAATCCATTTACACAAAGTGCCATAACCATCTTGGGTGTAGTTAATAAATTCCTTCTGTGCAAGTGTGCTAGGAGAAACGTTGAGAATCCGACCTGCATATCCCCCCATTGAAACTAGCTTGACACTAGAAGTTTTAATTGTAGCAACTTGATAGAAATCATTATCACCAGGAAAGCCAATGATATCCCCTACTTGATAAACGTCATCCCGTAAGTTCAAGACTACGGTAGCGACATTTTCCACAACTTGCTTAGAACCAAAAGAAAAACCAAAAGCTAATGCACCAGTTAAAGAGACCAGCAAACCAAGGTGAATCTCGGCAACTGCTAGACAAACTACCAAAATACCTGGCCAAGCAAAAATACTTAGTACATAAGCAAGTGCCCTACCGTTACTGCCTAACTTACGAATATAGGGATTACCAATAAGATATAAAGCTCCTAAGACTAATCCAGTAATAAGACCCTTGGTGACTGACATCAGAGTGAGCTCCATCTCTAATTTCTCCTTACATACGAGTTTTACAGTATCATTTACTACTTAATCCTCTTTAGGAATAACTGGAAGGATTTAAAAGAGTTAAGAGGATTTAAAAAGTTTCGCTTACCTTACTTAACAGATGACTGAGAGTACCTTGAAATTTTCTGAATAAGTCTGGGTTTTCCTGTGTTTGCTTCTTACCTGAAAAAACTTCTTTAATTTCCGACTCCAAAGTTACTTTTAAGAAAGGAAGACTATTGGTGCGAATAATAAAACCAATGTGGGAGTTTTGATTGGCAAAATTATCAGCTTGTTTGATTAATTGCTCGTCACTCTCATTATGTGAGGCAGTAATAATAATTGCTATTTGTGGAAAAAGCTGATTGATCCTTTGAGCGGATTGAAGTCCGTTCATCTTGGGCATACGGAGATCGAGAATTGCTAAAAAGGGTGGATTTTGATGGCTTGTTTGTACATAATCTATTGCTTGTTGTCCATTTTCAACTGTAATTGTTTTGACATTTCTTTGTTCCTCTTGCGCCCATTGTCGAACTGCAACTGATAAAGCATTGCAGACTTCAAGTTCTTCATCAGCAATGAGGATAGTACTAGTTTTCGAATCTGGAACAATGTAGTAATCCAGGTTTTTCCAGGGTGGAAAATCATTAGTTCGGGTAGATAGTTGTGATGTTTGAGATTGGTTAAACATCTGATTCAATCCTCCATTTTTCCATGTGATTTGTCGCTGACATAGTTTTATACCTCTACAGAGTAAAAAACAGAAGTTTTAGGTCAAGCTTATTTCCAAGCCTTCTTGTGTTTTTAATAGATGCAACGCCAAGTCAACTTATGTACTTAAACTACATATATCTGGGCGTTGTATCATTGCGGGATGATATGCGATTTTTTCTAAACTTTCAAAGTAATTTGGTAGTAATAAATATGTAGTAATAGTTAAAATAAGCTAGTTTTTTCAGGACTCACGCAACTGTCACAAGAATGGTGCGGCTGCACCGCACCGAGCACCTAAAAAACTAAACTCTATTCTAAAGATTCTATATTTTTATATTTTTCTTTACCAAAACTATCAATGGGTAATAGGTAATTGGTAAAAAACAGTAACACCAATCGCCAATCCCTAATCTCTAATCCCCAGTCGCCAATACCCAATCCCTAACCTTTAACACAAACTACTTGCTTAAGAGTTGCAACAACTTCCACCAAATCTGATTGATTTTCCATGACTTTTTCAATGGGTTTGTAAGCACTGGGAATTTCATCTAATACACCCCCATCTTTGCGACATTCGACACCTTCTGTTTGCTTGATTAAATCGTCGAGAGTGTAAGCTTTTTTTGCTTTATTGCGAGACATTAACCGCCCAGCACCGTGGGAACAACTACAAAAACTTTGAACGTTACCTTTACCCTTAACAATATAAGACCTTGCTCCCATTGAACCGGGGATAATACCGTAGTCTTCCTGTTGGGCACGGACTGCACCTTTACGGGTCACATATACTTCTTCGCCAAAATGTATTTCTTTTTCAGCATAGTTATGATGGCAATTTACCTCTAATAAAGGTTTAGTAGCCTTACCACCTGCAAGATGTTTCTCAACAATACGTTTGAAACGCACCATCATCACATCACGATTGTAACGGGCGTACTCTTGTGCCCACTGTAAATCGTGCCAATAAGCTTGAAATTCAGGTGTACCAGTCACAAAGTATGATAAGTCGGGATCTGGTAATTTTTCACCCACCATTTTTCGCAGTTCCTTAGCAGTGCTAATGTGACATTGGGCTAACTTATTACCAATGTTACGAGAACCAGAATGTAACATGAGCCATACTTGATTTTCTGCGTCGAGACACACTTCAATAAAGTGATTTCCCCCACCCAGAGAACCCAATTGTTTCATGGCTTTACCTTGTAAATCTTGAACCCCGCGATGCAACTCTTTAAAATCGCGCCAATTTTGCCAATTAGTTACAGCTTTTTCCACATCTTTATTTTCATTAAAACCAGTAGGAATTGCAGCTTCAATATCCAAGCGAATTTTCTTTAGTTTCCCTTCTAATTGTTTGCCTGTAAATTGGGTTTTAATAGCACCCATCCCACAACCTATATCCACGCCCACAGCCGCTGGAATAATTGCTTCTTTAGTTGCAATTACAGAACCAACTAAGGCTCCTTTTCCTAAGTGAACATCTGGCATTAATGCTAGGTGTTTAAATACAAATGGGAGTGAAGCAACATTTTTTGCCATTTGGATTTCTTGTCCTCCCAATTCGTGATTAGCCCAAGATAGAACGGGAGATTCTGTATTAAATTCTAATTCTTCGTAAGACATATTTTTATATTTAAAATTCGACTATAAATCATTAATCTATAAATGAAATTAGGAGTCAGGAATCAGGAGTAAGAGTTTTTTATTATCATCCCATCACCAATTACCACATGGCTAACGCCACACTTTCTTAACACCGCGCCAGCGGTGCGGGCGTATACCAATTACCAATTAAACATTCCCCAATCACTAATCATGTACATGACATACTATTGCATGTCACATACATTTACTTAAAATTAGCTTAAGTTACAGTATTACAAGTATTACATTTGTATTACATAAGATCTAGCTTGTCAAGTTTTACGAAAAAAACTGGGCAAAAATATAAACAATATATTAAAATTTGTGAAGTTAAAACCTTAATTTCAATTAATTAGTTCTTAAACTTCTTAGTTTTTCAACTTCAAGCAAAATTCCACGAAAGATAGAAATCCCTTGGGATGCATGTCTAAATCAATTATGTGCACCCCAGAACGGTTGTCAAAAGTTGGAGTGGTAAATTATTTATGGTTGTTGTACAAAATACTATTTGGGAACGTTTACTAACACCTATTGCCAAATTTTTTATTGATGAAGAAGAATTGCAGCAATACGCCAATAGTGTGGACTGGGAAAGAGAAAGTCAACGTTTTTGTCGGGGTGATGTGATAAATCCAGAGTATTACAGCAGTCAAAATTTCCATGGAATTAAAGGTGGATATCTTAATTATGAAGCAGTTGTTTCCTACGATCCAATTACTCAGTACGTAACTCCACCAAATGAAAGTTGGGTACGTCAAGCTGTAATTGATGGGATCCAAGTGAAGCAACCACGAAGAATTATTGATTTAGGTTGCGGAACTGGTTCTACAACTTTGATGTTAAAGCAGGCTTTTCCTGAGGCAGAAGTTATTGGCTTAGATTTATCGCCCTATATGTTAGTAAGGGCTAGTCACAAAGCCGAAAATATGAATTTAGATATTTCTTGGCGACATGGAAATGCAGAGAAAACAGGACTTCCGGAAAATTCTTTTGACTTAGTAACAGCAACATTTTTATTTCATGAAACACCACCTGCAGTATCCCAAATCATTTTGCATGAAAGTTTTCGTCTTTTGATACCTGGGGGACAAGCATTGATCCTGGATGCGAATCAAAAGAATTTGCAACATTTAGAGTGGCTAAATGATATTTTAGAAGAGCCTTATATTCGCGATTATGGTGGTGGTAGTGTTGATACTTGGATGGAAGCAGCGAAATTCGGTGCGGTATGTACTGAAGATGTATGGTGGTTGCATCAATTGACAAGTGGCATTAAACCCATATCCAGCTTATACGAAACAGTTCAAACACAATCTCTAAAAAATACACCTATTTCCAGAGATGACACAGTAGATGATAATGGATCCCAGGGAGTAGCATTTCCATCGCCAGCTTAGACACAAGCATGAGTTTAAAAGCAATTTTATTTGATTTCAACGGCATCATCATCAACGATGAAATTATCCATCGCCAACTCACAGAAGAGATGATGCTAGCCGAAAACCTCGTCATCAAACCCGGTGAGTTTGAACAGGTTTGTTTGGGAAGAAGCGATCGGGCTTGTTTTAAAGAATTATTGGAAAGTCGCGGACGTGTTGTTGGTGATGAATTTTTGGCTAAGTTGCTGAGCCAGAAAACTAATAATTATGCAACAATGCTAGAAAAATTAGAAGAACTACCTTTATACCCTGGGGTTAGAGAGTTAATATCCCAAATACATTCTGATAATTTAAGGTTGGGTTTAGTTAGCGGAGCGCTTCGTAAGGATATTGAACTTGTTCTGGGTCGTGCTAATCTAACTCAATATTTTGAAGTTCTTGTTTCTACTGACGATGTTGCTACTAGTAAACCAGAACCTGAAGGTTATTTGCTAGCAGTTGAACTCCTGAATGATAAACACCCGGGACTTAACCTAAAACCCGCAGAATGTTTGGCGATTGAGGATACTCCTGCAGGAATAAAATCAGCGAAAAATGCCGGGATGCAGGTAGTAGCTGCAGCTCATACTTATCCATTTCATATGTTGCAGCGTCAGGCGAACTGGACGGTAGATTATCTGAGCGATCTAGAATTAGAACGGATAAAATCTGTTTTCCTGGGGAATATTGAATCTGGTGTTGAAGAATCTTAATAGAATTATTTGAAGATTTTTAGATTTAATTTTAAGATGTTACGCACAATTTTGGTACATATCATCTACAATCGAATATGAATATAAAATACAAAATATAATTTTTGTAAAAAATATAACTTGGGGAATTAGCTCATTTGGTAGAGTGCTGCGATCGCACCGCAGAGGCGAGGGGTTCGAATCCCCTATTCTCCATTTGTACTGTCGATTAACTTATTATATGGAGTCTTGTCATCTTTTGGTGATAAGAGTCATTACTAATACACCAATTTTAACCTTACGTTTAGTCGAAATTCGTTCAAAAAAACAATGGCATTCCTATTTAACTTCAGTACTTGACCCTACTATTTTACCGCCTTATGTTGTCGCAGATTTATACCGACAACGTTGGCGTATTGAACAAGCTTTTAATACAGTGAAACGGTTACTTGATTTAAGTTATTTATGGACAGGTTCAATTAATGGTATTCTCCCCTACATTTGTTCCTTCTTCTTTTTTTCTTACCCCGATTTACTGAGCGGATACCATTTTTAAATCTTTTAAAACTTCTCCTGCAGATTGATAGCGATCACTAAAATGATAATGTGTCATCTTATCCAAAATCATTGCTAACCTATCACTTACTTGCGTTCCTTCCCGCCACAATATATCCCCTGTATCTTGACCTACTGTAAAGTCATGTGGAAATCTTCCTGTTAATGCTTGGATACCAATCATCCCCAAAGCATAAATATCACTAGCTAAACGGGGATGTCCAGCAAATTGTTCTGGTGGTGTATAACCCCTGGTTCCAATTGCAACTGTAGGTAATTCTGTTTGTTCTGCATTTGGTGGTTGCATTTTCTTAACTGCACCAAAGTCAATTAATACTAAGCGACCATCTGAATTATTTCTGATTATATTACTGGGTTTGATATCTCGATGAATCACTCTATATTCGTGAATGTAAACCAGAACTTCAAGAATTTCTATCAACATTTTAATGACAGAAGACTCATCACCGACGCGATTAATTAACGATAATTCCGCTTCTAGCGATCGACCTCGAATATATTCTTCTACTAAATAAAACTCTTGATTTTCTTCAAAATATGCTAATAATTCTGGTATTTGAGGATGTTTGCCGACGATTTCCAAAATTTCAGCTTCAGCATCAAATAATCTTCTCGCAACTTGCAAAAACCTTGTATCTCTGCGAGCAGGCATTAATTGTTTAACGACACAGGTAGGATTACCAGGACGTTGAGTATCTTTAGCTAAATAAGTACAGCCAAATCCACCTTGACCGAGTATTCTTCTAATCTCATACCTGTGGGCTAGTAAAGCAGATCCAGAAGAAAAAGATCCAGAAAAAGTCACATTTGGCGAAGGAGAAGTTGGTTGTTCTAATAATTTGTTTTTTTGTTTAGCTGATTCTTGTTGCTTTGATATATCTTGTTGTTTTATATCTTGTTTTTTAGGTATGTCTTGAGTCCCGGAATTTTCTTTTAAAAGAAGATCCAATTGTTCGATCGCTTCCTTTTGTTTGGCAACTTGCAGAATCATTAATTTAGTTTGCTGTTGCATTTGGTAAGTGGTATAAGTCATAACCCCGAAACCAGAAATTATCAAAGCTAGAGCGGGGGGTACAACAGGAATCCAAATCCCTTGCAAAAATACTAAATAACAAATGCCCACTAAAACAGCAAAAACCATACCTCCAGAAACCAGTAAAATCATAGGATGTCGCAAGCGCCATCCGAACAAAGCACCGATCGCCGCCCACAAGCATATCCATATCACCTCAAATCGTTCGGGGAAATATCTAATAAAAGGGCGATCGTCCAGTACACTACTAATAAGTTGACTTACAATTTGGGCGTGAATATATACTGAAGAAGTTGAATATTGTGGATCGTCTGAATTGGTGTAAGGTGTGTAAATCGAGTGATCTAGATCCCGATCTGTGATACCAATAATTACCAATCTATCTTTCAACCAACTGGATTTCACCCGATTTTCGAGAATATCAGAGAGACTTACTGTCCGTACAAATTTATCGAGACGACGATCAAAATGACGGTAATTTAGTAATATTTGATAACCTTGGAAATCCAGATTTTTATAACTACCAGAATTTGCTGTTAATGCTGGTAAGACAACTTCACCCAGTTGAAATGGTTTAACTTCATAGTTAATGTTTTCTTTTTTTAGATAGTCAATTGCTAACAATGCAGCAAAAGAATATTCTGCTTGACACTTACTATTTGAATCTTTGGATTGATCGCTCCCAGAAGTAAGCAAGATACGACGAACGATTCGATCTTTATCGGGAAGTAAATCGTTAAAACCGACATTTACTTTAGGAAAGTTTGGTGCTGGGGGAATTTCTTCTTTGACTTTAGTACTGTGGGTACATACAGTAATAATATTTTTTTTATACTCGCCAAATGCCAAATTTTTTTGTTGCGGACGGGAGACATTCAAACCAATAATACGTGGTCTGTAGGTCTGTATTTTCCCTAATAACTTATTAATCAGATCGTCAGAAAGGGGATAGGAATAATTTTGCTTATCATTACCATCGATCCCAACCACCAATAAGCGTTTGTCAAGAGGTTCAGACGAACGAAGACGCAACATTTGGTCATAAGTATTGAATTCCCACGACTCTAACCATCGCAGTTCTCGTATTCCTAATACCAAAACTGCAACTCCAGCACTAGTGATGGTAATTAATCCCAGCCATTGTATTGGAGACCGGTTGTAACGTAAAGGTAAAACAGAGGTATTTGGTAAAGAAGTATTTGGTAAAGAAGTATTTGGGAAAACAGTAGGATCTGAGTACTGATGATTCAGATTGCGATCGTGGTGATGTGGATCTGTAGAAGCGTGATGGGAATCAGTTGGTGAAGGTGAAGCAAATAAATTGCGTAAACGCGAAGGAAGTTTTTTAGTTGTTAATGCAGCACGAATTTTTTTGAACATGCTGAGTATAGAAGATAAAATTTATTACTTTGCTTATTACTTTGCTTATTACTTTGTTTATTACTTTGCGTTCATTACTTTGTATTCCCATTTGATAAATATATAGACTTATAAGTCTAGAGACCTGATATAGTGTGGTCTCCAGAAATATAATTTATTATTTTATCTGACAATTTTCATTTTATTGTCTTCATAGTAACGTAATTAATCTTCGTATTAAAGTTTGTATTAAAAGACGTACTGAAACTCATAGCTGTTACAATCACCAAAAGTATGAAAATACAAGTGATAAATCACTGACTACAAACATACTGAGATCAAAAAATACCAAAAATCAAATATTTACGGAGTTAAGGTGATAGTTACACTGTAAGTAGAATTATTACCTTGTTCCCATGCTTCTGGTTTGTCCAGCGACATATTCATTTCCAGATCGGTTTTACCTGCAGGTAAGCTAACACTTTCTCCATCAGCTATAACACTTTCAGAACCGAAATTAAAGGTTATATTATCTTGACTTTCAAGGGATGATGAAATACTGACATTTACCGGTTTGTGAGTTTCAAGGCTAATTTTGGTAATATTCGCTGACTGCAACTCATTTGATGTGTTACTACTTCCAAGAGTAGAAACTGGCTCAACTTCGTCAAAAGTAGGATCGCTAAAAGAAGCTTGTGGTAGAACCGTACCGCTAAAAGTTACAGTCCCAGTTTCTGCAATTGCAGTAGAAGCAAAGTTGATTGTACCTACAATCACCAAACTAGAAGTTAACCCCACATAAATAAAACCCAAATACTTAAGCATAAAAAAATCCTTCTATCGCTAACTAAGTATTTTCCGGCATAAACAAACACAACCAGAAAATATAGTGATAGAAGAATATCATAATCAAAGTGATATTACTGAGATTAACTACTTGGTTTCATCAAAAAACTGTAATTATCCTGATAACATAAAATTTAGGTTAAATTTGTTGCTTGTCATTTGTCATGTGTTTAATAACCAGTAACAGGTGACAAGTGACAGGTAACAAATAAAAATTACTCTTCTTGCATTAAAGAATTTTTTCCAAGTATTGAAAGTCTTGTTGCACCTCTTTCTGTAAAGTTTTGTTTTTTGGGTCGGCTTTAAGGGCTTTTTTAAGATATATCCTAGCTTTGAGTAATTGTCTTTGAGCTATTAGTTGTTTTGCCCACATTTGATAGCAAATAGCTTGCCACTGTCGTATTTCTGCATCTTGTGGTAAACGCTGCACCAATGCTTCAACTAAAGATGTAGCTTGGGGAAAGCGCCTCTGTTTCAAGAATTGCAACAATTGTTTGTAAGTTTTCCACTTGAGTCGATTTTCAGTTTCCGAGAGATTGGGAGGTTTTGGTTTTGACCGACTTTTGGTTTTTGCTTTTTCTTTCTTGGATCCATCACTCGATACCTCTTTGCGGGTAGCTTTGTTTTCGGAGTATACTGAATTTACCTGAGACGACGAAGTTCGCTGTTGAGTCGTTTCTTGTGGCGGCACCACTTTTAACAGCAACTTGTATGCCTCAGTCACAGCAATAAATTTTTCTTTGGCTCTTTTATCATTTGGGTTTGTATCTGGGTGGTATCGCTGTGCCAAGCGCCGGTAAGATGATTTAATCTCACTAGCACAGGCTCCCGACCTTAAACCCAACAAACGGTAGCAGTCTACTACATCCATTGGCTGTTAGCTATCTTTGGAACGACAATTAGCTACAAGCTTAAAGCAATCAGGTGATAATTATATAGACTAATTTTCTTATTTAAAGTTCGTAATTAACAATTAGAAATTTATCATTAGAATTGGTAATGGGTAATTGTTAATTAATCACAAGTGAGACAACGAGTATCTTATTATACATGTAAAGACGTAGCTGTGCTACGCCTCTACATTAAACCTGAAGATTAAGAATATTTGGGTGGTAGGTAGAAAAAATTCTACGGGCGATTCTACGGGCGATCTTCAATTACTTTGTCAATCAAACCATATTCTTTTGCTTCATGAGCAGACATAAAGAAATCGCGATCCATGTCTTTTTCAATTTTTTCGATCGCCTGACCGGTATTTTGAGCATAAATACCGTTGAGTTGATGACGAATTCGAAGAATTTCTTTAGCTTCAATTTCAATATCGGTAGCTTGTCCGCGAGTTCCACCAGATGGTTGGTGAATCATAATTCGCGAATGTGGTAAAGCTAGACGTTTTCCTTTGGTACCAGCTGCTAGTAAAAATGATCCCATTGAAGCGGCTAAACCGACACAAATTGTCACCACATCTGATTTGATGTGTTGCATGGTGTCATAAATTGCTAAGCCAGAGGTAACAACACCACCGGGAGAGTTGATATAAAGAGAAATATCTTTACCCGGATCTTCCGAGTCTAAGTAAAGCATAATAGCGATAATTTGATTCGCTACTTCATCATTAATGTCTCGTCCCAAGAAAATAATGCGTTCCCTTGCAAGACGATCGTAAATTTCAATCCATTGAGTGTATTGTCCTCCCGGCATCCGGTATGGAACTTTAGGAACGCCTATAGGCATTTTTGTTACTCCGTTTTTATAATAATGAGTCAGATGGTGTCGATCTGTGAGCCCTTAATTTAAATTACTCCCGCAGGTAAGGCTGGATTGGCGGCTTCTTCTTTCTCAAAAACTTTATCGATTAAACCGTACTCCACTGCTTGATGTGGGGTCATGTAGAAGAGACGATCCATATCTTTCTCGATTTTTTCAGTGGTTTGTCCGGTTGTCTCAGACAAAATATCAACCATAGTCTTCTTATTTGCCAAAACTTCCTTCGCCCGAATCTGGATATCCGTTGCTTGTCCTTGGGCGTAACTCTTGGGTTGGTGAAGCACGATGGTAGCATGGGGCAAACTAGCGCGACAACCTTTAGTTCCTGCACCTAAAAGCATTGCTGACATCCCCATTGCCGAACCGATACAAATGGTATGAATCGGCGGCTTTGTGTATCTCATTGTATCATAAATTGCAAATGCCTCGGTTTCAAAACCAACTGGTTCGCCACTATAACTGGAAGTACCAGTAGAATTGATATAAACTTTAATTGGTTTTTCCGGGTCATCAGACTCTAAATATAGTAACTGAGCTATTATTAACTCCGTGACAGCAGGCACCAGTGGCATTCCAAGGTAAATGATTCGCTCCTTCAATAATAAAGAAGGTAGGTCTGGTGGGGGAGTACGGTTAGGATTATCAGCGTAATAAGGGGCTTGCACAGCCTTGATGGGGGAAGTTTCCATAGCAACTGTTGCCTGAATAAATGCCGTTAACTGTAATACATACTAGCGCGACGCCAGCTTTGGTGGAGGTGTGGAT
>JAAUYD010030971.1_pt1 | contig 17873 bp, 17 predicted proteins | sample 7278101 | NCBI WGS metagenome assembly JAAUYD01 (sample SAMN14350128, study PRJNA611818) | marine sediment metagenome | isolation source: surface marine sediment (0.6m) | place: French Polynesia: Moorea | collected 2018-08 | reverse complement strand
GGCAGTTTGCCCTTGGCGACATCGCCGAGCACCCGCGCAAACTGGTTCGTCAGGAGGATCAGCAACAGCACGCCGGTCACGGCGAGCCACGTCGACGCCACCTCGCGGAAGATATATCGGTCTAGAATGCGAAACATCGCGGCGGATTAGTTAACGCAAGTGGATTCAATCAGTTAGACTACCGGTTTTGGTTTGCCCGTGACAGTCCCGCGTGGGAGCCGTCGCTGGCCTTCTGCTCACTCTGACCTGACCTCGCTCGCGGCGTTCCGTCGCGCATGAGCCGCTGTCAGGCGTAAACTGAACAAGAAAAAGGGTTGAATCAGATGGACTTCTTTACGACAACAAGCAAGGCATCACGACGCGCAGCGGATTGCATCATCGTGGGTGTCTACGATCGAGGCAAGCTCAGCGCCGGCGCCGCCGACATGGATGCTGCCAGCAAGGGCGCGCTGACCGGTCTCTTCAAGAGCGGGGATCTACCGCCTGCTGTCGGCAAAGCGCGAGTCCTGAACAGCCTCGACGGCGTACGCGCGAAACGCGTGGTTGTCGCGGGCCTGGGCAAGGCCAGCCAGTTCGGCGCGAAGCAGTATCGCGCCGCCGTTGCCGCGGCTATGCAGGCACTCGCCGGATCGAAAGTCCAGACCATTGCCAACTACCTGAGTCTCGAGGACATCAACGGTCTGGACGCGTATTACAAGGCCCGCCACGCGGTGCAGGCGATCGGTGATTCCCAGTATATGTTCCAGCAGATGAAGAGCGGCCGCAAAACACCCGGTATGCCACTCAAGAAACTGGGCAACGCCATAGCGGCGCGTGGAGAGGCACAGCGCGCGTCGCGGGGCGCCGAACATGCGATCGCAATCGTTGCCGGCATGGCTCTGACCAAGGACCTCGGAAACCTGCCGCCGAACGTCTGCACGCCAAGCTACCTTGCACGTACCGCCCAGAAGATGGCGCGCCAGCATAAGCGGCTGACGGCCAAGATCCTCAACGAGCCGGAGATGAAGCGACTCGGCATGCATTCGCTGTTGTCGGTAACGGCCGGAACCGTCGAGCCAGCGAAAATGATCATCCTGCAGTACAAGGGCGCAGGCAGCGACAAGCCCATCGTCCTGGTCGGCAAGGGCGTGACTTTCGACTCCGGCGGCATCTCCCTGAAGCCGGGCCCGGCCATGGACGAAATGAAATACGACATGGGCGGCGCGGCTGGCGTCCTCGGCACAATGGAAACGGTGGCGAGGCTGCAGCTGCCAGTCAACCTGAACGTGGTCGTTCCCGCCGTCGAGAACATGCCCAGTGGTACGGCGACCCGTCCGGCCGACATCGTCAAGAGCATGTCCGGGCAGACTATCGAGATCCTCAACACCGATGCTGAGGGCCGCCTGATCCTGTGCGATGCGCTGACCTACTCGAAGCGCTTCAAGCCCGCCGCTATCGTTGACGTGGCGACGCTGACCGGGGCCTGCGTTATTGCGCTTGGCCATCATCACACCGGCGTCATGGGCAACAGCGATGATCTGGAGAACGAGATTGTCGGGGCCGGCGTCGATGCCGAGGACCGCGGCTGGCGATTGCCGCTGACCGATGAGTACACGAAGCAACTGAAGAGTAATTTCGCCGACTTCGCAAACGTCGGTGGCCGCGACGGAGGCGCCATCACGGCAGGCTGTTTCCTGAAGAACTTCACCGACGGCATGACCTGGGCACACCTGGACATTGCCGGTACAGCCTGGGTCTCCGGTGCGCAAAAAGGGTCGACCGGTCGTCCCGTGCCAATGCTGTCCGAGTTCATCCTGTCGCGGTGCGGGCAACTTCCATAGAGCGACATGGCGCGTATTGACTTCTACGTTCTCAGCCAGAGCGGCGCGCACGCGCGTCATGCATTTGCATGCCGGCTGGCCGAAAAAGCCTATCGACTGGACAACACGGTCCACATCCACGCAGGCGACAACGGCACGGTCCGGATCATCGACGAGCTCTTGTGGACATTTCGTGACGGCAGTTTCGTACCACACCATTGTGTCGGTGATGATGGCCTGGACTCACCGGTCACGATCGGCTGCAACCCGGGCTCGCCAGCCCGCGACCTGCTGATTAATCTCAGCGACGAGCTGCCCGAGTTCTTCGATCATTTTGACCGCGTCGCCGAACTCGTCACGAATGACGAGGACGTAAAAATCCGCAGCCGCGAACGATTCCTGCATTACCGCGAACAGGGCCACACCCTGGAAACTCACAAACTCTGAGCAATGAACAAGTCATACGACCCCGCCGATATCGAGCAGCGCATTTACGAACGCTGGGAAGATAACAAATGGTTCGCGCCGCGCGGCGATGGCGAACCCTACTGCATCATGATTCCGCCGCCGAATGTCACCGGTACTTTGCACATGGGACACGCCTTCCAGGACACGATCATGGACGCGTTGACCCGCTTCAAGCGCATGGATGGCTACCGTGCGTTGTGGCAGCCGGGCATGGATCATGCCGGCATCGCGACGCAGATGGTCGTCGAACGCCTGCTGAACGGGGAAGGCAAGACCAAGCACGACCTCGGCAGGGAAGAATTCGTCGAGCGTGTCTGGCAGTGGAAAGAGGAATCCGGCGGCAAGATCGAAAAGCAATTTCGTCGCCTGGGCGCCTCACTCGACTGGGAGCGAGACCGGTTTACGATGGACGAGGGCCTGTCAAAAGCGGTCGCGGAAGTCTTCGTCACACTCTATGACGAAGGCCTGATCTACCGGGGCAAACGACTCGTCAACTGGGACCCGGTTCTGCACACGGCCTTATCGGACCTCGAGGTATTGTCCGCCGACGAGCCGGGTAAGCTCTGGCACTTCCGATACCCGATCGCCGGCAGCGACGAGAGCCTCGTCGTTGCGACGACCCGGCCCGAGACCATGCTGGGCGACAGCGCAGTCGCCGTACACCCGGACGACGAGCGTTATTCGCACCTGGTTGGCAGGCACGTCGAGTTGCCGATCGTCGGGCGCCGGATTCCGATCATCGCCGACGACTACGTCGACCCGGAATTCGGTACCGGCTGCGTCAAGATAACGCCTGCACACGACTTCAACGACTACGAGATCGGCCAGCGGCACGATCTCGCAATGTACAACGTCCTGACGGACGACGGTGCGATGAATGACGACGTGCCCGAAGCATACCGAGGGCTCGATCGCTTTGACGCGCGCAAGGCCATCGTAGCGGAGTTCGAAGACCTCGGGTTATTGCACGAAATCGAGGACTACACGGTCAAAATACCGCGCGGCGATCGCAGCGGTGCCGTCGTAGAGCCCTACCTGACCGACCAGTGGTACGTGAAGATCGAGCCACTGGCGAAGCCTGCAATCGAAGCCGTCGAGACCGGCAAGATCAAATTCGTGCCGGAGAACTGGTCCAAGACCTACTTCGAATGGATGTACAACATCCAGGACTGGTGCATCAGCCGCCAGTTGTGGTGGGGCCACAGGATTCCGGCCTGGTTCGACGAGGAAGGCAATGTCTACGTCGCACCGACCGAACAGGACGCCAGGGACAAGCACCAGTTAGGTCCGGACGTGACGCTCAAGCAGGACGAAGACGTCCTCGATACCTGGTTCTCGTCGGCGCTGTGGCCGTTCAGCACCCTGGGCTGGCCGGAAGACTCCGACTCGCTGAAGGAGTTTTATCCGGGCAACGTGCTCGTGACCGGCTTCGACATCATCTTCTTCTGGGTCGCCCGCATGATCATGATGGGCATCAAATTCATGGGCGACGTACCGTTCCGCGAAGTCTACATCCACGGCCTGATACGCGATCCGGATGGCCAGAAGATGTCCAAGTCGAAGGGCAACATTCTCGATCCACTCGACCTCATCGACGGCGTCGACCTCGACACGTTGATCGAGAAGCGCACGACGGGTTTGATGCAGGAGCACCTGAAGCCGAAGATCGAGAAAGCGACCAGGAAGCAGTTCCCCGAGGGCATCGACCGCTTCGGCGCCGACGCCCTTCGATTCACGTTTGCCTCGCTGGCAACGAACGGGCGCGACATCAGCTTCGACATCGGGCGTATCGAGGGCTACAAGAACTTCTGCAACAAGTTGTGGAACGCCGCCCGCTACGTACTGATGAATGTCGAATCACTGGACGAGGGCGACGTCGAGTATTCGGCGGCCGACCGCTGGATCAAGACGCGCCTGTCGCAAGCCGTGGGCAAGGTTCATGAACACTTCAACGGGTATCGTCTCGACCTCGCGTCGCAAGCGATGTACGAATTCACGTGGCACGAGTTCTGTGACTGGTACCTCGAGCTCTCTAAGCCGGTGCTGCAGTCGGACAGTGCATCGGAGGCCCTGAAGCGCGGCACCCGCAAGACACTGATCGAGACGCTGGAGACACTGCTCCGGCTCATTCACCCGATCATGCCGTTCGTGACCGAGGAGATCTGGCGGCAGGTCGCGCCGATCGCTGGTGTCGACGGCGAGACCATCATGTTGCAGCCCTTCCCGAACGCGGACGCGGAGGTGGACGAGGTAGCGGCCGCGGACATCGACTGGGTTCGCAAGTTCATCCTCGGCATCCGGCAGATTCGAGGCGAGATGGATATCTCTCCGGGCAAACCGCTGCCGGTACTCCTCAAGGGCGCGACGAAGGAGGACCGACGCAAGGCTCGCGAACATCTGCCGTTGCTGCAGCGCGTCGGCCGGGTCGAGACCGTCGAGATCCTCGACGACGAGGAAGCCCCGACGTCGGCGACCGCCCTGCTGGACGATCTGCGCTTGCTGGTGCCGATGAAAGGCCTGATTGACGTTGACGCCGAACGGGCCCGACTGTCGAAGCAGCTCGACAAGGTGCGGGGCGAGCTGGCCAAGGCTACGGCTAAGCTCAGCAATGAAAAATTTGTGAACAATGCCCCGCCGGCGGTGGTCTCACAGGAGCGGGACCGGGCCAGCGATTTTCAGCGTCAGATCGACCAATTGACGGAGCAGGTGAAAAAACTCGCCGAACTGGCCTGATTCCTGTGTTCCGTTTCACAGTCTGACGGCGCAATAAGTGCAATTCGGCCTGAGCTCCGCCACGATAGCGGACATTCCCCTATCCAGGAGACACGGATGCAGGGTAGCAACACCCTAGAAAAACTGCCGGTTGGCAAGGACTCGAACCGACTGGCCCTGCGAAATGCCAGGCAGGCGCTGAATAGCGTCATACTCGGCAAGGAGCGCCAGCTCGACCTCGCGCTTGCCTGCCTGCTGGCGCGGGGCCACCTGCTGGTCGAGGACCTGCCGGGGCTCGGCAAGACCGTTCTCGCCCACGCGATCGCGAAGACCCTGGGCTTGAGCTTCAATCGAATCCAGTTCACCAGCGACCTGTTACCCGCCGATATTATCGGCGTATCCGTGTTCCAGAAAGAAAGTGGCGAGTTCGTGTTCCAGAAGGGGCCGATCTTCTCCCAACTCGTGCTCGCCGACGAAGTCAATCGCGCGACGCCCAAGGCGCAGAGCGCACTGCTCGAGGCTATGGAGGAATACCAGGTCTCCGTGGACGGCACGACACGCGAGCTGCCGGACCCGTTCTTCGTCGTCGCAACGCAGAATCCGGCGGACCAGATAGGTACCTTTCCACTGCCGGAGTCTCAGCTTGATCGATTCCTGATGCGTCTCGAACTCGGCTACCCGAATCCAGCGAACGAGCGAGAGCTCATCGTCGGCGAAGACCGTCGGACCATGCTGCAGACACTCGAAGCCTCGATGAACGTCGAGAACCTGCGCGCGCTGCAATCGGCAGCGTCCGATATGCATATGAGCGATGCCCTCGTCGACTACATCCAGGCGCTGGTTCGACAGACGCGCGAGTCGCCGGATATCGACATCGGCCTGTCTCCGCGAGGCGCCCAGGCACTGGCCAGCGCCGCAAAGGCGCATGCCTTTATCGAGGAACACGCAGGTGTGTACCCGGATGACGTGCAGGCCGTGTTTGCCGCCGTCGCAGGCCATCGTCTGAAAGCGTCCGGCGATACGAACTACCGTAGCAATACTGAGCTGTGCCAGCATGTCCTCGACTCGGTGGATATTCCCTAACCCGTTTGCGAACCTGCCAAGGCTGAACAAGCTGATAGGCCGGCGCGTCCGCTCGTACGCGTTCAAACGTCAAGGCAAGGATGCGGATGTAACGGCCCTTAAGCCGGGACGCGTCTACATCCTCCCGACCGGGGTCGGGTTCGTGTTCGCGCTGATGACCTTTGTCATGCTGCTCGGCTCGATGAACTACAACAACAACCTGTCGTTCGTGCTGACGTTCCTGCTCATCTCCGTCGGCCTGATCGCGATGCACCAGTGCCAGCGCAACATTGTCGGACTGGAGACGGGATTCGCCGGTACCGACCCGGTTTTCGCAGGACAAAAAGCGCAGTTTCGCATTGCGGTAAAAAACCCTTCGAAGACGACGAGATTCCGGATTCGACTCAGCAGCGACTCCGGCAGCTCTCCGGTGTTCGACGTGCCGACGGGCGAGAGTCGCGTTTATTCCCTGCCGGTACCTGCCGAGCGGCGCGGTTGGGTCACACTCGACCGCTTCGGCGTCCGCACACTTTTCCCGTTCGAGATGTTTCGCTCGTGGGCGTGGCTACACATGGATATTCGCGGTCTCGTTTACCCGAAGCCCGCCGAACACGCGCCGCGCCCGCCATCCAGCCAATCGTCGCTCGGGCACCGGCAGCACGATGCCCGCGGCGAAGAAGACTTCGCGGGGCTAAGGAAATTCCACCCGGGCGACTCGCCGCGAAACGTTGCCTGGAAAGCCTATGCGCGCAATGACCAACTGCTGTCCAAGCAGTTTGCCGGCGCCGACATGAGCAGTCAGTGGTTCGATTTCGACGAGGTCCGGTCCGATGATGTCGAGGAAAGGCTGTCGATCCTGACGCGATGGATCATCGACGCCGATCGAACCCGGGAAGACTACGGGCTCAAGCTACCCGGGATGGAGATCGCGCCCTCGCACGGCGAAGCGCATCGACACGCCTGCCTCGAAGCCCTGGCCCTTTACGGACTCGACCATGGCGAAGCCTAGAGGCACCGACGGCGCACTGCTGCACAGCCTGCCGTTGACGACGGTTGCGGTGGCTTTGAGTTTCGCGCCGCACACACCGTTCGTTCCGATCTGGATCACTGCCATCCTGCTGGGCAGCAGCTTGTGGCGTTACTCCGTCGAGCGCCGGCGCGGCAACCTGCCGCACCCGGTCGTGCGTGCAATCCTGGCGCTCCTGTGTTTCCTCGGGGTCTTCTTTACCTACGACACGATCAGCGGCGTTGGGCCCGGCTCTGCGCTGCTTGCCGTCATGGCGGCGATGAAGTTCCTCGAAACGCGTCGCCGGCGCGACCAGTTCGTGCTGCTGTTTATTGCGATCTTCCTGACAATGTCGGCTCTGCTGCGTGAGCAGTATCTCTGGTCACTGCCCTTCCTCGTGGTATCGCTGATGGTGACGCTGACGGCGTGGCTGCAGATGTCTGCCGATAGCACGGCCGGAATCCGCCAGAGCGCGGCGACCGGTAGTCGAATGTTGTTGTACGCAGCGCCTGTCGCAATCGCGATGTGGATCTTCTTTCCGAGGATTGCGACGCCGTTCTGGAGTGTGCCGATCGACACCGGCTCGGCGATCAGCGGTCTCGACGACCAGATGTCGCCGGGCGACATCAGCTCGCTGTCCTTGTCCAACGCGGTTGCGTTTCGCGTTTACTTCAAAACGGATCCGCCGCCGCAGAAGGATCTTTATTGGCGCGGGCTTATATTGACCGAATTCAGCAGCCGCACGTGGTCGGTCAGCGACTCGGGTACCGGCATAGGCGATCCGCCGGAAAAACAGCTCGACGTGTACGGCGAACCGTACTACTACCAGGTCACGCTGGAGCCGACCCGCCTGCAATGGCTGTTCGCGCTGGACATGCCTTACGACTGGAAAATGAATAACTCGTTCATGGGCCACCAGCAGCAGCTGCTGTCTGAACATCCTGTAGACCAGCGCATCCGCTACGACGTTGTCTCTTTTCCCGAGTATCGCGCCGGCGTAGACATCAAACCAAGGTGGCGGGCACGCTATGAACACCTGCCACCCGACAGTAATCCGCGCACCGTGGCACTCGCAAAGGAGATGCGCGCGGCGGCGGACAACGACCTCGCATTCATACGCAACATCCTGCAGATGTTCAGCGAGGAGTCCTACTTCTACACATTGCAGCCGCCTGCGCTGGGACGGGATCCCGTGGATCAGTTCCTGTTCGATACCCGGCAGGGGTTTTGCGAACACTACGCATCCGCGTTCGCCGTCATGATGCGTGCCGCAGGCATACCCTCCCGCGTCGTGCTGGGCTACCAGGGCGGCGAAATGAACGGCGACTACATGATCGTTCGGCAGGCCGACGCGCATGCGTGGACGGAGGTCTGGCTGGAAGGGCTCGGCTGGCGTCGCTTCGACCCGACGGCCGCTGTCGCGCCGGAACGCGTAGATGCCGGCCGCGCGGGCGCCGTCTTCGAAGGCATTGGTGAGGCCTGGGGCATGTCGGCGCCGTCCGAGTTTGTCTATAACCTGAGCCTGACCTGGGATTCGATCAATGCGAAGTGGAATGAGTTGGTGCTGGGCTATGGCCCGGAGAACCAGGAACGGTTCATGGAATGGCTCGGTATGGACAATCCCGACTGGCGCAAGATGATGTTTACGCTGATCGGCCTCGTTGCCGGCTTTGTCTTCCTGATCAGCATGCTCATGTTTTATCGCAACCTGCCGCCGCGGCCCGATCCGGCAGCGAGGTTGTACCGGCGCTTCGTCAAGCGCACCGGGCTCGAGCTCCAGACCGGCGAGACACCGGATGCGTTTGCCGCGCGCGCAGCGTCCGGCAGTAAGCTCTGCGAAGCGGACATCGTCGCAGTGACCCGCGCTTACCTCGCGGCCCGCTACGATCCCACCAACGAGAACAGCCTGGTTGCGCTGCAGAACGCCGTGTCAGCGGCGCGTCGGTGATTCGACCATCGCGAGCAGCCCGCCGCCGATAACAAACAGCGGGATCAGCACCAGCAGTACCCACTCGGGCGCGTCGGACAAGGTCGCGGCTACGCCGACAAGCGCCGGGCCGACGACGTGCGAGAACTTCGTGACCATGTTGTAGAAGCCGAAGAACTCGCCCGGCTGGTTGCTCGGAATCAGGGTTGCGAAGAACGAACGGCTAAGCCCCTGAACGCCCCCCTGAACGCAACCGACAACGATAGCCATCGCGTAGAATTCACGAACATCGGTCATGAACACGGCCAGTATCGAGACGATGACGTAGACGGACAGCGCGAAATAAAGGCCCTTGCGCGGGCCAAAGCGATGTCCGAAATAGCCGTGCACCAAGGTTGCTGGAAAGCCGACGAAATTCGTGATCAGCAGCGCCATGACCAGGTCCTGCTGGCTGAAGCCGAGCCGCTGACCATAGTTCACGGCCATGAAGATCACCGTGAACACGCCGCCGATATACAGGCAGTAAGCCACGAGGAACAACACGACATTGCGATACTTTCCGACGGCGATGATGGTCGACTTCAGTTCGCGAAAGGCGGTCCTGACAACACCGCCAACGACTTTGAGCTCGGCCTTTGACTCGGGCACCAGCGCCAGGATCGGCAGCGCGAAGATGGCCCACCAGGCGCCGACAGTGATGAATGCAAAGCGGATAACGTCGTTTGCGCTGTCGAAGCCGAAGCGTGCCGGGTCCATCAGCATAAACACGTGCAGCCCCAGCAGAACCGCACCTCCGAGATAGCCGATAGCAAAACCCATCGTGGAAACGGCGCTGTAGTACCGCGGCGCGGTCACGTCGACGATCAGGGAGTCGTAAAAGATGGTCGACCCGTAGTAGCCGATCAGGCCGAGCCCGTAAAAGGCCAGCGCCCAGGGCCAGAGGCCTTCATCGACAAGGCCCAGCGCCGCCGTAGACAGAGAGCCGATTGCGGCCAGTATGAAAAGGAAGCGCTTGCGGTAGCCGCCGGCGTCAGCGATCGTGCCGAAAATCGGCGCGAGGATACAGATCAGCGCGCTGGTGCCCGACGTTATCCAGGCCAGGCGCGCCGTCACATCGGCGCCCGATGCGCCCACGCTCCAGTAGCTGCCGAGGAACAGCGGGAACAACACGGCCAGTACCGACAGGGCGAATGCAGAGTTCGCCCAGTCGTAAAACGCCCAGGCGAGGACCTTCCTGTCGACGAAGGCCAGGCTGCTCACATCAATGCTCGCGCGTCTCGCGGAAGCGAATGTCCGGCCATCGCTCCTGCGTCAGGTTCAGGTTCACGCGGGTTGGCGCGACGTAAACCAGCTGCTCGCCGTGATCGAGCGCAAGGTTGTCATGCGCCTTGCGTTTGAATTCCTCCAGCATCTTGTCGTCATCGCATTCAACCCATCGTGCCGTCGCCACACTGATGTTCTCGAACTGGCACTCCACCTTGTATTCATCTTTGAGACGATGCGCGACCACATCGAACTGCAGCGGTCCTACGGCTCCGAGGATCAGATCGTTGTTGCGCATCGGCCTGAACAGCTGCGTTGCCCCTTCCTCGCAGAGCTGGGCGAGTCCCTTTTGCAGCGCCTTGAGACGCAGCGGATCCTTGAGGACTGCACGTCGAAAGATCTCGGGCGCAAAGTTTGGGATGCCTGTGAAGCGCACGAGATCCCCTTCGGAGAAACTGTCGCCGATATTGATCGTGCCATGATTGTGCAGGCCAATGATGTCGCCGGCAAACGCGCTGTCCGCGTGCTGTCGATCGGAGGCCAGGAACGTAATCGCATCGGGGATCTTCATGTCTTTGCCGAGGCGAACATGACTGACCTTCATCCCCTTGCGATATTCGCCCGAGCAGATGCGCATGAATGCGATGCGATCACGATGCCCCGGATCCATGTTTGCCTGAATCTTGAACACGAAGCCAGTCAGCTTGTCCTCGTCGGGCAGGACTGGCCGCTGCTCGCTCTCACGTGGCTGCGGCGGCGGCGCGTGAGAGACGAACTCATCCAACAGCTCCCGCACGCCAAAGTTCGACAGCGCAGAACCGAAGAACACCGGTGTTTGCCTCGCCGCGAGGTATTCTTCGACATCGAATTCGGGGCAGGCGCCGGTGACGAGTTCAATCTCCTCACGGAATTGTTCCAGTTCGTCGCCAAGTTCCGCCTGCGCCTCGTCCGAGTCAAGGCCATCGATGACGCGGTGTTCCGATGCCTTCTCTCGACCCACATTGCTGTACAGGTAGATCTTGTCCCTGATGAGATGGTAGACGCCCTTCAGCCTGCTGCCCATGCCGATCGGCCACGTAATCGGCGTGCAGGAAATGCCCAGCACAGATTCGATCTCGTCGAGCAGTTCGATCGGCTCGCGCCCTTCCCTGTCAAGCTTGTTGATGAAGGTCATGATAGGCGTATCGCGCAGTCGACAGACCTCCATCAGCTTGATCGTTCGCTGCTCGACGCCCTTGGCACAGTCGATAACCATCAGCGCTGAATCAACCGCCGTCAGCGTCCGGTAGGTGTCTTCCGAGAAGTCCTCGTGCCCGGGGGTGTCCAGCAAGTTGACGACATGCTCAGCGTACGGGAATTGCATGACCGACGATGTTACGGAGATACCACGCTGCTGCTCGAGGGCCATCCAGTCGGATGTCGCGTGACGACTCGCCTTTCTGCCCTTGACGGTCCCGGCCAGCTGGATCGCGCCCCCGTAGAGGAGGAGTTTTTCCGTCAGCGTCGTCTTGCCGGCATCCGGGTGAGAAATGATGGCAAACGTGCGGCGCTTCTGGACCTGTTGATCGATTGTCGGCATAACGAGGACTGATTACGAGGGCGCGCAGTGTAGCCAGATCAGGCGGGATTGGGAACGCCAATCAGGAATGATCGTACAGTTTCTTGGCATAAACGCTGGCATCTTCGCGCCCGTCCGTCGCCTGGTAGTAGGCCTTCCGATTGGCGATCTTGTGAAAGCCCCGCTTTCGATACAGCGCGATCGCCGTCTCGTTCGACGGACGAACCTCGAGAAACACCTGGGAGACCTCCGCCTCGCGGGCCCTCGACAGCAGCTCGTCGAGCAGCTTCTGGCCGAGTCCGAGCGAACGGTAAGACGGATCGATACATAAATTCAGTATGTGCGCTTCCCCAGCCGCGATAGACAGGATGCCGTAGCCGACGACCGTCTCCTCGTGCTCAACGGCCACACAGTTGTAGCCGGCCAGCAAACAGTCTCGAAAGACGCCGTGACTCCACGGAAACTGGTAGCTGCGCCGCTCGATATCTGAGACCTGCGACAGGTCGTTGGGCACCATGTTGCGCAGCGTAACCCGGGTATTTGGCGCTGGCGTAATCATCAGGCGTGCATCTCGCTGGCGGCCGCGGCGAGGCAAAGGTCGCGCCAGGATTTTGCTTTCTGGCTCGGGCTCCGCAGCAGGTAAGCCGGATGGTAGGTGACCACGACGGGGATCTCGTCCAGCCTGTGGACCGTGCCCCGCAGCTTGCCGACCGGATCGTCGCGGCCCAAGAGATGATGCGCCGCGATGCGGCCGACCGCGAGAATGATCCGCGGCTGGATCAAACTTATCTGGCGATCCAGGTAGGCACGGCAGGCATCCGCTTCTTCCTGCTTCGGGTCGCGGTTGTTCGGCGGGCGGCACTTCAGGATATTCGCGATGAACACGGTCTGGCGATCGAGGCCCAATGCCCGGAGCATCTCGTCGAGCAGCTTGCCCGCGCGGCCGACGAACGGTTCTCCGCGCCGATCCTCCTCGGCGCCTGGCGCTTCCCCGACGATCAGCCAGTCTGCGGCCCGATTCCCGACGCCAAATACCGTCTGGGTTCGAGACTGGTGCAGCGTGCAGCCTGTGCACGACGAAACCGTCTGCTCCAGTCCCGCCCAATCCGCGGAGTCTGCGGGCAGGCCGGGCACGTCTTGCGCCACGGGCTCGTCGGCGGGAACCCCGTTCTCGTTGCGCGGCACCCACAGGTCGATACCGAGCGCATCGAGATAGGCCCTTCTTTGTCGTTCAGACTGGATCATGACGGCGTTAGTTTGCCACGAGCGATGCCGTCATTCACGGGTGCGGCAGCTGAGCGATAAGCGTCGAACCGGCCACGACCGACTCCCCAACCTCCGCATGGACTTGGCTGTCGAGCGGAAGATGCAGTTCCGCATAACGCGCGAGGCGCAGGTAGGCGCATCGCTGGCCCTGCCCGAGTCGCTCGCCGAAGCGCTTGAGCGACTTGGGCGGGATGCCGAAGCGATAGCCGTCGAACAGCAGCACGACGTCGTCGCCCTCATCCGTCTGCACCCACAGCGCATTGGTCCGGTAGTCCGCATCGCCGTCATCAGACAGCGTATTCAGATTCTTGATCATGCCCTCGACCGGGCTTCGCGCCGTGTACGTGCCGAGGCTGTTGACACGAATCCGGATTCGGTGGGCCTCGCCCTGGGAGACCCCGGCCTGGCTATGCTCGATGCTGACAATCTCGCCATCGACCGGGCTGACGACGCCGAGCGGCTCCGGCGGTATCCGGCGCCTGGGATCTCGAAATACCAGGATCAGCCCAGCTATCAGCGCAAGCATCGGGAGGACCGCCAGCAAGTTAACGTAGGTCGCCAGTCCCCATGTCGCCAGTAAAGCGAGGAGAACCAGGGGAAGGCCTTCGCCGGCGATAAACGGGGTTCGACGTCCTTTCAACGTTGGCCACACACTTCAAGACAAGCAGCCGGGAAAATGACCGGCTTTCGTTTACCAGTCAATACATTCCTCGGCAAAACTGCCGCCGATGCCCGATTTTCACGTTAGAATGCGCGCGTTCCCAACCAGGTAAGCAAAAGCATGCGCTACTCGGATTTCGCGTTTAATACGCTGAAAGAAGTCCCCTCAGAGGCGGAGATCGTCAGCCACCAGCTGATGCTCCGGGCAGGTCTCATCAAGCGGCTGGCCTCCGGGCTGTTCACGTGGATGCCGATCGGCGTCCGGGTGCTGCGCAGGGTCGAGGCAATCGTTCGCGAGGAGATGGACCGTGCCGGCGCGCTCGAGCTCCTGATGCCGGCCGTTCAGCCGGCGGAGCTGTGGCAGGAATCGGGACGCTGGGACAAATACGGTCCGCTGTTGCTGCGCATGTCCGATCGGCACGAACGGGATTTTTGCTTCGGCCCGACACATGAGGAGGTCATTACTGACATCGGCAGGCGGGAGCTCAGGAGCTACAAACAGCTGCCCGTCAATTACTACCAGATCCAGACGAAGTTCCGCGACGAGATTCGTCCTCGCTTCGGCGTCATGCGCTCACGCGAATTCATCATGAAGGATGCCTACTCTTTCGACCTCGACCAGCAGGGTCTGCAGCGTTCCTACGACAAGATGCATGATGCCTACGTGCGAATCTTCGAGCGCCTCGGCCTGAAGTTTCGGGTCGTTATTGCTGATAGCGGCGAGATTGGCGGCAATCGCTCCCAGGAGTTTCATGTGCTCGCGGATTCGGGCGAGGATGCGATTGCCTATTGCGATACTGACGATTATGCGTCCAACGTCGAAATGGCGGCGACGCCGAAGCCGGATGGCAAGCCCGCTGAAGCATCGGAGCCGATGCAGACAATCGAGACGCCGGGCGTCAAGACAATCGATGCGCTGACCGATTTACTGGACATCGAGGCCAGTCAGACGTTGAAGACTCTGATCGTCGAGGGTGAGGAAGGTCCGATCGCGCTCGTACTGCGCGGCGACCATGAGCTGAACGCGGTGAAGGCGCAGAAGATTGAGGGCGTCGTATCGCCGCTATGCATGGCGGATCCCGCCACGGTTTTCAAGGCCACCGGTTCCGAGCCGGGCTTTGCAGGACCCGTCGGCCTCGATATTCCCGTGTTCTTCGATCACGCGACGGCGACGATGTCCGACTTCGTCATAGGCGCCAACCAGAAGGACAAGCACCACACGGGCGTCAATTTCGAACGCGACTTGCCGACTCCGAGTACCGTCGATCTTCGCAATGTTGTCGAGGGCGACCCGACGCCTGGCGGCAGCGGCACGCTCAGCATTGCTCGAGGCATCGAAGTTGGTCACATCTTCCAGCTGGGCGACAAGTACAGCCAGGCCATGGGTGCCAAGGTTCTCGACGCCGACGGCAAGGAGCGCCTCATGCAGATGGGCTGCTACGGCATCGGCATCACGCGAATCGTCGGCGCCGCCATCGAACAGAATCATGACGAGAACGGCATCATCTGGCCGGACGCGCTGACGCCGTTCGACGTCACCATCGTACCGATCAACATGCACAAATCTGACGCCGTGCGCGACGCCGCCGAGTCCCTTTACGAAGAGCTCACGGACATGGGGCTCGAAGTACTGCTGGACGACCGCGACGCGCGGCCGGGCTTCAAGTTCGCGGACTGCGAATTGCTCGGCATACCGCACCGGCTCGTCGTCAGCGATCGCAACCTGAAGAACGACGAACTCGAATATCGCCACCGCCGCGATTCGGAAGCATCAACGCTGAAACGTGAAAATGCTCTCAAAAAGCTGCGAGAATCCCGCATAAGCTGATCCTCTGGGTACAGACACGGACTGACGGTCAAACGACGACATGCGCAGGCTACTGACATTGATGCTGCTGCTCGCCTCCACTGGCGCGGTCGCCGAGCATCCGGATGCGGAGCTGCGTGAGAAGTTGCGCGCGGCGGCCAACGCCGCAGACAGCTTCGAGGACCGCTTCGATGCCGAGGTCTGGCTTGCCGACATGTCGTCCCGCCTCGAGCGACAGCTCAGAGACCACGACGAACGCATTGAGCTGCTGATGCTGGTCCACAGAGAGGCGAACCGCGCCGGCCTGCCCCCGGAGCTGGTCCTCGCGGTCATCGACGTGGAAAGCAACTTCGACCGTTACGCGATCTCAGTCGCGGGCGCGATCGGCCTGATGCAGATCATGCCATTCTGGCTGGAGGAGATCGGCCGGCCCAACGACAACCTGCTGCATGTCAACACGAACCTGCGCTACGGCTGCACCATCCTGAAGCACTACCTGGACAAGGAGCGTGGCGACCTGCGCCGCGCGCTGGGACGTTACAACGGCTCGTTGGGGAAGCGAAAATATCCGAACAAGGTCATCGACCGACTGACCCGCAAGTGGTTCAAGGCCTGAGCGAAGGTTTGCACGCTACCCAGTCCTGAAGCCGACCGTTTCGAACGGCTCGACAGTTTGCTCGCTGACGCGGGAAACCTCCGCCAGTGGCGGCCCGTCGGCCAGCCAGTCTCGCAGATCGGCAATCGCCTGCGCGGAACCGCAGGCGCGGACTTCAACGGTTCCGTCAGGTAGGTTGATCGCATGGCCGCAGATGCCCAGCGGCTCGGCGAACCGTCGAGTGCTGTCTCTGAAAAAGACGCCCTGCACCCGGCCTTCGACGATGAACAGGCGAGCCGCGAGCGACACTTATTCGGGCGGGCTGTCGCGATCCGACTCCGCGAGCCGCAGCGCAGCCTGGGCCTTGAGCTTGGCATCCATCGCCGCGCGTCGCGCCTCCTGATAGTCGCGGGCATTGAGCTTCTGCTGCGCGCTTCTCAGGGACGCTTCCGCGGCCTCGAGCTCGGCAGCTGCCGCCTCGGCGGCGCCCGCCTCGCGTGCCACGGCAATGGCCTGGCGTGCGTCGCTCATTTCCTGGACAGGTGGCGCTGTCTCACAGGCCGACACGATCGCCAGGACGGCGACGCTGAACAGTAGAAATAAGGCAGTGGACCTGAGCGATGGCATTGTTATTCTTATTGGGACGTAGCCCAAACACGCTACAAAGAACCGGAGACTTCGTCAAGCCCACGCAGTAATTGCAAACCAAGAACTAACTGACCCCCGATTCCAATCACGACCGGAGACGCTAATCCTCGCCATGAGCCTGACAATTTTCCACAACCCACGATGTTCCAAGTCCCGGAAAACCCTGGAGATTATCCGGGAATACGGGCAGGAACCCGAGATCGTCGAATACCTGAAGACGCCGCCCTCCGCCGAACAGTTGCTCGCGTTGAGGGCGAAGCTAGGCGTGCCGCTGACGGCCATGCTTCGGCCGAAGGAGCCCGATTACCGGGAAGCCGATGACCTGCCCGAGGCTGGCGACGAGGCGGCGTTGGCTGCCTGGCTGTCGTCTCATATCCGCGTCCTGGAGCGTCCGATCGTCGTATCCGAAGACGGGCGTGCCGTCATCGGACGGCCGCCGGAGAACGTGTTGGAGCTGCTTGAATCATGACTGACATTCTCGTGGTGTATTACTCCCAGAACGGTTCGACCGAGGCACTCGCCCGTGAGATTGCAGCCGGCGTCGATACCGTGGATGGGGCAGCTGCCCGATTGAGGACCGTGCCGCCCGTGTCGTCCGTGGCTGAGGCGACCGAAGACGCAGTACCGGACTCGGGCCCTCCGTACGCCAGCAATGCCGACCTGGGCGAATGCGCCGGCCTCATACTGGGCAGCCCGACACACTTTGGAAACATGGCGGCGCCGGTCAAGTACTTCCTGGACGGCACAACAACCGAGTGGTTTGCCGGCAGTCTTGCAGGCAAGCCCGCCGGCCTGTTCACGTCGACGTCGTCGTTGCACGGTGGACAGGAAACGACACTGCTGTCGATGGCCATCCCGCTGATGCATCACGGCATGCTGATCACCGGGCTGCCCTATTCGAACCCGGAGCTCTCGGCGACGCAAACCGGCGGCACGCCGTACGGCGCATCGCATGTGTCGTGGAGCCGGCCGGACGATTCACTGTCCGATGACGAGCGTGCGCTGGCGCAGGCGCTGGGCAGGCGTGTTGCCGAGGTCGCATTGCGGCTCGTTGGTTAATGGCCGGTGACCGCGCCGTCGATCAGCGGGCGATGATTGGCTG
>JAAUYD010014018.1_pt1 | contig 17874 bp, 18 predicted proteins | sample 7278101 | NCBI WGS metagenome assembly JAAUYD01 (sample SAMN14350128, study PRJNA611818) | marine sediment metagenome | isolation source: surface marine sediment (0.6m) | place: French Polynesia: Moorea | collected 2018-08 | reverse complement strand
GCGAATTAGATTTTAGAAAATAAATATAATTTTTGATTTTTCTGAAAATAGCAATTGAATTAATTAAATTTCTAAAGCTAGTTGATAAATATGACGACGAGATAAAGCGATTTTATTAGCTAAGATTTTACTCGCCTGCGATCGCGATATTCCCTCAGCCATAATTTTCTTTAATTCTTCTTTTACTTCTGCATCTGACATTACTGTAATTTTACTTGCTTTAATACCGCCGAGGATAATAGTAAACTCTCCTTTAAGAGGACGATCGCCGCCAAAATAAATTGTTGCATTGCCAATATTACCGCGCCAAAATTCTTCGTGTAATTTAGTTAATTCTCTACCAATTACAATCGCCCGATCCGCTCCTAATGTTTCTTTTAAGTCTTTTAAAGTTTTTCGCAAACGATGGGGAGATTCGTATAAAATTATGGTGCGAGATTCGGTTTTTAACTCTTCTAAAAGTAAGTTTCTAGTTTTATTTTTAGTGCTTAAAAAGCCTTCAAAAACAAATCGATCTGTAGGTAAACCGGAAGCCGCTAAAGCAGTTATACAAGCACTAACTCCGGGTATGGGAATAACATTAATTCCTTTTTCTACGCACAATGCTACTAATTCGTAACCCGGATCGGAAATTCCTGGCATTCCAGCATCAGATACTAATGCGATCGCATCTCCTCGACTCAAACGAGCCAATAATTCTTGATGGCGAGAAGCCTTATTATGTTCGTGATAACTAATTTGTGGCGTAGTAATTTGAAAATGGTGCAAAAGTTTGCCAGTATGTCTGGTATCTTCTGCTGCGATCGCATTGACTGATTTTAAAATTTCGATCGCCCGAAAAGTAATATCATCCAAGTTGCCGATCGGCGTACCTACTATATATAAAGTTTTAGGCTGAATTTTTTCAAACATTTTTCAATCGAGTAATAAGTAAAGGATAAAAACCAGCTTAAAGCGATCCGTTAATTCTAAATTAGTAGGATTAAGGTTGTGTTTGTATCCCTTACTTGCTACTTTTTACTTATTATTCCCACTCGATCGTGCCGGGGGGTTTAGAGGTAATATCGTAGACGACCCGATTTACCCCTTTAACCTCATTAACAATCCGATTTGAGATGGTTTCTAAGAGGTCGTAAGGAACTTTAGCCCAATCAGCAGTCATCCCGTCTTCACTGGTGATAAAACGTAAAACGATCGGATGTGCGTAAGTGCGTTTATCCCCCATTACCCCAACACTGCGAACGGGAATCAAAACCGCAAAAGCTTGCCAAAAATCGTGATACATTCCTTGTTTTTGGATTTGATCGCGAACGATATAATCCGCATCTCTGAGGATTTTCAGCCTTTCGGATGTAACTTCGCCGATAATTCTAATTGCCAAACCAGGCCCTGGAAAAGGATGACGGCGGACGATTTCTTCTGGTAAATTAATCGAACGTGCTACTTTGCGAACTTCGTCTTTAAAAAGTTTGCGTAATGGTTCTACTAACTTGAAACGCAGATTTTTCGGCAATCCTCCGACGTTGTGGTGGCTTTTAATTTTGACTGCAACTCTTTCGCCAGTTTTGGGATCGACGTTGGTATCTGCTGATTCGATTACGTCTGGATAGAGAGTACCTTGAGCGAGATAATCGAAAGGCCCCAATCGACTCGATTCTTCTTCAAATACTTTAATAAATTCGTGACCGATGCGACGGCGTTTTTCTTCTGGATCGGTTACACCGTCTAAAAGAGCTATAAATCGCTCTCTAGCACTAACATATTCTACAGGAATGTGAAATTGATGCTCGAAGATTTCCATCAACCTTTCTGGTTCCCGTTTTCGCATGAAACCTTGATCGATGAACATACAAGTCAGGCGATCGCCGATCGCCCGATGCAATAAGAAGGCTAAAGTAGAAGAATCTACCCCGCCAGAAAGGGCTAACAATACTTTTTTATCCCCTACTTTGGCTCTAATTTCTCGAATTGACTCTTCAACAAAAGCCTCCGTCGTCCAAGTAGGTTCGCACTCGCAAATATGGTAAACAAAATTTCTGATTAAAGCCAATCCGCCGACAGAATGGACTACTTCTGGGTGGAACTGAACGCCAAATAACTTTCTTTCGTGGTCTGCGACTGCCGCACAAGGTGTATTATCGGTGTGGGCTAGGAGATCGAACCCCGTTGGTAATTCCAAGCAAGAATCGGCATGAGACATCCACATGGTCGAGCCATCTTCAACATTGGTCAATAAGTCAGTCGGATCGTCGATGTGTAAAGATGCTTTGCCATATTCGCCTCGTTCGGCTCTTTCTACTTTACCGCCGAGTTGCTGCACCATTAATTGCATTCCGTAGCAAACGCCTAAAATGGGGATGCCTAAATCCCAAATTTCGCGATCGCATTCCGGTGCCCCTTCATCGTAAACTGAATTCGGCCCGCCAGATAGTATGATTCCTTTTGGCTCGATCGCCTTGAGTTGTTCGGCAGTAGTCCGATAAGATATTACCTCCGAATAAACTTGAGTTTCGCGAATTCTCCGGGCAATCAACTCTGAATATTGAGAGCCAAAGTCTAAGATAACTATTCTTTGGCGATTCAGGCTATTTTTACGATCGCCCTCTGGAGCTGTTTCTAAAGGATCGATCGTGCTTTTTGTCTTGGTACTTACCATTGTCAAATGTATCTGTTTTTAATTAATTGGCCAGAATCGTCTGAAATGATTTTGCTCGTTTTTGACTTGTCCCTATGGGGATATTTTTAATTATCTCGAGAGTCTAAAAATTATATATTCTGAATATGGTAACATAATTGACCGCTCTTTTTGAGATACTTTTGATTTGCAATTGTTATAATTGCTGAGGTTGAAAAAAAGACGACCTAATTAGCAAACCAAAAACTAGTCTAGTTTGAATTGTTTTTCGATCGAACTAACTAAAAACTCTCGAGGTAAAAATCGAGGTAAATTAACAATAATTTGATTGGTTATACTACCAGTAACTAGGGTGCATTTATTGTTCGCCAAAGCAGAAAGTGCGTCTTTGGCAACTTCTTCGGCAGTCGCTAGCTTGACATTAGAATCAAAAGCTTGTTTCGGAAATTCAGCTTCTACGGCAAAATTAGACTCTGTAGCACCCGGACAAAGAGCTAAAATATTGATGCCAGAATTGCTATTTTCTGCCCATAGAGCTTCAGTAAAATGCAAGACAAAAGCTTTAGTTGCCGAATATACTGACATATAAGGCAGAGGTTGAAAGCCAGCAATCGAAGATACGTTAATAATTCCCCCATTGGCGCGTTCTTTCATTCCTGGCAAAAATAAATAAGTCAACTCTACTAATGCAATAGTATTTAGTTGAATCATTTGTACTTGCTTGCTAAGATCCCTTCGAGCAAATTCTCCATAATCGCCGAATCCGGCATTATTAATTAAGAGATCTACTTGTAAATCTTTTTCTGCAACTGTTTCAAAGACCGATTTGGTTGCTTGAGGGGCGGTTAAATCGCAAGAAATTACCTCAACTTCAATTGAATATTCCTCTTTTAGTTGAGCAGCTAGTTCCTCTAAGCGATCGCGCGATCGAGCAACTAAAATCAAGTTGGTTTTTGAGATGGCTAATTCTCGAGCAAAAGCTTTGCCAATTCCTGAAGAAGCTCCCGTAATTAAAGCAGTTTTCATCTGAAGAGAAATTTGAAGTTAGCAATTTTGTTGCAGATCTTAACAGAAATCGCGATCGCGGCCAAACTGATGTGAATATGACAGTTGGCAAGCTGGAATAAGGTTTTGCTTTTAGTCAATGATATTTGAGATACTAAAGACTACAGGAGGGGGTATAGAAAGGTCAAGCTTATGTCTAAAGTAAAAAAAGGTTACCTAGATAAATTAAAAACAGCGGCGATCGTTACTCTTTTGTTGGTTACTTATCAACAATTATCACAAAATCAGACAGATAATTTTGTTGATAGTTCCAGTAATAGGTTTGAGGTTGTCAAAACTAACGTTTTTTCGGGAAATTTACTAATTTCACGTTAGTAACTTCAATCGAGCGTATTGTTTGGCTTTTCAAAAACAATTTTGAAATCAACTCGAGTGGCTCAATTTCAAGCTCGTTAAATATTTTTATAAAAAATCAACTTCAAATCGCTCCTGTGCTGCAACGGAAGAGCGAAAATTTTTTTTGAGATTAAATTTTTATTGCGCTAAAAAAAAATAAACCCAGTCAAATATAAAAATAATATATATTAATTTGATTGATACTTAACCTTTCAGAGAGTGAGTTTCCGAAATCCCGCACCGACAGTAGACATAATTATCGAGTTGAGCGATCGCCCCCATCGCCCAATTATTCTGATCGAAAGGTTAAATTCTCCTTATGGTTGGGCTATTCCTGGAGGTTTTGTTGATTATGGAGAATCAGTCGAAACAGCAGCAAAAAGAGAAGCTAAAGAAGAAGTTTGTTTGGAGATTGAATTAATCGAGCAATTTTATGTTTATTCCGATCCGAAAAGAGATCCGAGAAAACATACCCTCAGTGTAGTTTTTATTGCTACTTCAAAAGGAGAAGCAAAAGCAGCCGATGATGCGAAAAACGTCAGTATGTTTAACTCTTGGAATTTACCGGCCAATCTTTGCTTCGATCACAATCAAATTCTTGAAGATTATTGGCGATATCGATATTATGGCATTCGTCCGCTCTCACAAAATTAAAAATGACTAAAAAAATAATTCGCACCACAGAAGCACCAGCACCAGTCGGCCCCTACAATCAAGCAATCTCAGCTCGAGGGACTACAATTTTTGTAGCCGGACAAATTCCCCTAGATCCCACAACTGGAGAAGTAGTCGGATCGGGAGATATTGCTCGACAAACTCAACAAGTTCTGGAAAATATGGGCGCGATTTTAAAAGCCGCAGAAGCTGACTATTCAGATGTGGTTAAAACTACGGTTTTTCTCAGTAATTTAGCCAATTTCACCCCAATGAACCGAGTTTACGCTCAATTCTTCGATGCAGAAACAGCCCCAGCTCGAGCTTGTGTTGAAGTATCTCGTCTACCGAAAGATGTCTTAGTTGAAATTGAGTGTATCGCTATTATCTAATATTTCGCCATTTTCTCCCAATTTAGGATACGGTTTGCCACTTTGACGGTAAAATTGGCAAAGATCTGGATAACACCATTCAAATAAAGTGCGATCGAAAGTTTGGGAATCTAAACGAGGTCGATCGTAAAAATTAGCTTGCAATCTTTGTCTTTGCGCTTCAAATAAAATAACTGCTGCTGCAACAGAAACGTTGAGAGATTTTACCATCCCCAACATCGGAATGATAATGTGGCCGTCTACTAAACTAGCAGCGCGATCGCTGACACCCCATTTTTCTGCACCTAATAAAATGGCTGTTGGTTGAGTGTAATCTATCTCTCGATAATCGATCGCCTTCGGACTAAAATGAGCGGCATAAACTTTAAATTTTCTTTGTTGCAATTTTCTAATCGGGGTTTCAATCTCGCGATAGTCTTGCAAATAAATCCATTTTTGCGATCCTCTGGCTATTTGTTTGAATGTGGGCGTATCTTCTGTTTCAATCGAATTGAGACAGTTAACTTCAAAGACACCAACAGCGTCGCAAGTACGAACGATCGCCGAAATATTGTGGGGTTTATGAACGTCTTCAGTTAAAACGGTTAAATCTGGTTGTCTTCGCTTGAGGACTGCTAATATTCTTTGATATCTTTCTGGAGTCACGTTAATTTAAAATAGTTTAAGTCTAATTTAAATCCTCGTTGCTCGAATTTTCAGAATTATTGTTACTTAATTTTAATCTAGAAGATTGAGGATAACTGATTAAGATAAAGCTTAACTGCTCGAGTTGAAGATAGGTATTGAGGTCTATTTTGCCAGACAACAGCATTTGTTTGTATTGTCGAGCGATTTCTTCAATTTTTGCTGCGGTAGATTCGGGGTTAGTTTGAATTGCGATTTGTAATTGTTCGAGGGATTTAAGAATTTGCTCGATCGATTCTGAATTTTGTTTTGCTTGTAAAGTTCGACATTGTTGAGTAAAGACTTGGGTCATTCGTTCGATTTGCTCGTAAACATCGATCGCAATCATGCCATCGATTAACATTAAACGATATTTTTGACGCAGTCCTTCTACGTTTGCCAGAGCTTTTTGCGGGTTGTCATCTAAGGTTGCGCGCATATCTGCGATCGCCTGTCGATTTGCTTTAATAATAGTTTCAGAACGATTTTTGCGCGACCATCTCAAGAAAAAACCGATCGAACTGGTTCCCAACAGCATAATTAAACCCGATTGTAAAGGTTGATTTTGTTGCAAATAACGTAACCAAGCATCCCGAGGATCGCCATTTTCAAATACTTGTGATGCTCCTGGATGGGCGTAAGTCAGACCTTCATACATCACGGAGCGATCGCTAAGTCGGGCTAATTTGGCATAAAATGGAAAATACTGACGAAAACTATCTAAAATCGACCAAGTTACTATAGCTACTCGATCTCGACTCACATCTGGACGAGTAATTAAAGCTCCGGGAGTAGAAATTGTTTGCAAATCCCTTTCTGGCAATTCTGGAATTGGTTTGTAAGTTCCGGCAGGAATTGTCGCCGCGCGATAAGATTCGGGAAATTGAATTTGCAAATAATTGATTAAGCTAGAACCGATCGGGACGAAACGCAGTCCTCGTGCTTGGTTTAGTTCAGTTCGTACTTTTTGACTCGCTCCTAGAGGCCCGACATACATTACGGCATCAATTTCGCCAGCGATTAGTTGTTTTAGTCCGTTGCTAAAATTAGCATTGACTTCCTGTATGTTTAAATTTGCCGTTTGAAAAAGTCGTTTTGAAGTGAAATATATTCCGCTTCCCTTTGCTCCGACTGCAATTTTCTTATTTTCAAGGTCTGCAAAAGTATTAATTTCAGAATCGGTTCTGGCAATGATGTGAACGTACTCTTCGGTTAAAATTAACAAAGTTTGGGCTTGACCTTCCTTCATTGCGTTGCTAGCTACGTCTAACTGAACGATCGCAAAGTCTGCTTCTTTATTTAATAACCTTTCGATGTTTTGCTGAGATCCTTGAGAATTGTAATTATCTTTAATTTCAATTCGATCTATTGCTTCAGCAGATCTGCTAATTTGTTGGGAGATTCTTTGATACCCACTCCCGCCAGATCCTGAAGTTAAAGTGAGTATTTGCGAGCCACCGACGCAACTATTGAGAGTTATTACTGAAGCGATCGCCAGCAAGAATAAAGCAAATTTGCGACGGTGCTTCAATAGGATTTGTTTAAAAATCGAGGTTGAGTCGATCCGACTAACATTTCTGTGGCTTCGATCGAGCTGAGAACCCATAAAACTTTTTTTATAAATTTTATTACGACTAAAATAATAGTAATTATATAAGTATTTCTTCACAATTGCTAAGAACAGAGCAGCTCGAATCTCCAAAAAACCAATTATTAGTCGGAGGCCCGAGGCAACAGGGAAAATAACCAGGCAAATATTTCCCTCATTCGTTCTTGCTCCGTCCTGCTTGCTCCGTCCTTATAGGCAGTAACTGCCACGGGCGGTGCGCTTATAGGCAGTAACTGTCACGGGCGTTGCGTTTTGACGCGGGGTCTCACCCCTATTGCCTATTGCCTATTTATTGCCTATTGCCTATTGCCTTTTCCCTTTTAATTACTCAAGATCGCGCCTTCAACAAATAATAATATCGTGCCGATCGCCAGCCAAATCAAACAACAATTACGAGTTAAACCTAAAGCTAGTTCGACCTTTTCCGGGCTAATTTCACTGAGGCGATCGCCCAATAAGGGTTTTTGCTTGAGCATTCCACCATAATAGTTATTTCCTCCTAATTGCACCTCTAAAGCTGCCGCATAAGCGCATTCACTCCAACCGGAATTAGGACTGGGATCTTTAACTCCATCGCGACTGCACAAATGCCAAACGTATTTTGGTTTGCCAGATAACAATGCTATTGTGATTACGGTTAAACGACAAGGCAACCAAGTCAGAATGTCTTCTAATTTAGCACTGAACCAACCGATATCGGTGTAGGGTTCTTTGAGATAGCCTACCATCGAATCTAAGGTGCTAGCTGCCTTGTAGCCCATTGCCAGAGGTGCGCTGCCAATTCCCGGTATTGCTAGACCTAAAATTGCGTAAAACAGGGGTGCTGTTACTCCATCTGTAGAATTTTCTGCTACCGTTTCCAATACGGCCCGCAAAATTTCCGAGCGCGAAAGATTTTCAGTATCTCTACCAACATACAAGTTTAGTTTAGCCCTAGCTGCGTCTAGATCTCCAGCACGAAGCGGTTGTAAAACTTCAAATGCGGCTCGACTTAAACTCTGTCCGGCAAAACAACTAGCCAGTATAATTACCTCTACAGTGATGCCGAATAAGTAATTTATTTGACTTGCTTTTGCGATCGTTAAACTAGTTATTATCCCACTGCTTAAAATCAATCCAAATGCTAATAAAAAACCTGCTAGCCGCTTGAGAAACTTGCCCCAGGGTCGATTTATTACCAACTTAGTATAGGTAGAAATTATCAATCCCATTAACTGTACTGGATGAGGCAGTATTCTCGGATCTCCTACCAGACGATCTAAGGTTGCAGCTAGTAATAAAATCAATATTTCTTTGTCAGCATTTATCATCGCGATCGGGGCAGTTTTTTTTTAATGAATATATTACTTCAACTTATTATTTCTAATTTACTGCTCTAATTAATTTTTAACTCAAATTTTCCACTTACTCGCGCTGCTTCTGTTGAATTTTGAATTTAAGTTGGCATAACTAATTTCTGATTCGATCTACATTCTCTTCCCAGTTTATTCCGTCAAAAAATTCAATCTCAAAATCAGATAAGATATCTCCATCTAAACAGCGAATGTTAACGTCGATCGCCTCGGGATGGGATCGGGGACGATAAAAGGGATGAATGCCACAAATACGACAAAATGTATGCTTAGCCACCCCAGTATTGAAAGTATATGTTGTTAAAAATTCTGCCCCTTTTAATAATGTAAATTTTTCTTCCGGTACGATTAGATGTAAAAAACCTTTTTTACGGCAAATAGAACAATTACAATCTGTAGCAACTTGTCGCTCGACGATCGCTTTGAAGCGAATCTTACCGCAATGACAGCCTCCTTCATAGGTAATAGCTTGCTTTGACAAATTCATAATATTAAAAGTATATTTTTAGACAACAAAATTATTTTCTTCACCCCTTGCTGCTTGCCAGCTCCGAGCGTCGTAGTATAGGTCTGCTAGGGTAATACTGTAGAGAGATTCTTTCATTTTTTGATGAAGTCTGCGCCACAAACTAAACGTTACCCAATCTTCTGCCGCATTAGGATCTAAATTACTCGGTGGCAAAGGTTCGATACTTTCTCCTACGGCTTCTAAAATTTGCCCTAGGGTAATTTTAGCCGGTTTTTCCGCTAATTGATAGCCTCCTTGATAACCTCTTATTGAATAAACTAAGCCCGCATGGCGCATTTTAATTAGTAATTTTTCTAAGTAAGGAGCGGGTAAATCTTGTCTGGTAGCGATCGATTTTACTGATGTCGAAGCTTTTCCCGAATTCAAGCTAATATCTAGTAAGGCTTTAACACTATAGCGGCTGCGAGTTGTTAGTTTCATCTGTTTGTTTGATATTGCTGCTTTCTTTACTTTGAGACTCTCAGCCTAGTTTTTAAAACAGTTTTAGCTGCTGATAAATAATTGCTGAGTTTTTTCTTGTCGATAGTGAGGCGGAAAATTACCGAGCGGGTAAACTCAATCGGTATAGTTTGATTCATTAATTTTAATCTCTAACTTAAAAATATTTACAACTATCCAGTCCGCAGTTGTGAATTCTTGAAACTTAGTCTACCTTAAGATAACCCTAAAACTAGACTGTAAATAAAAATTTTGAGAGTTATTATATTTTAGTTAGAGGTTAGTATAGCTCGAGCGATCGTTAACTCAATAAGGCGGCTAAATTTCTGCCTATCTCTGCTAAATTAGGAGCAAAGCGATACTGGATTTAAAAATTTTTATTGTCAGGTTTGTAAATAAATCTTGAAACAAAAATAAATTGAATTTATTTTTGGGATTTTTGTGTAATATGATCTTATGGATAGATAAAAATCAAAACTTTTATTGCTTAATACCGAAGGTGTTAAGCTCTATTGAACGAGCAAGTTAAATAAACGATTAGTTGTAGTGTAAATTGATGGCTAAAAAGAACCAACCAGAACCCCTAACCGGAGAAGAGTTAATCAAAAAAGTTAAAGAATTAGGAAACCTCTCTAAAGAGGAAAAAGCTAGAGCCTGCGGTTACTATACTGTGACAAAAAATGGTATAGAAAGGGTTAATATGATGAAATTTCTCAATGCCCTAATTGATGCCGAAGGGATTGAATTAGATAGTACGTCAAACGGTCACGGCAGGGGTGGACGTTCTGCAAGCTATAAAATCAGCGTTCAGTCAAACGGAAATTTATTAATCGGTTCGGCATATACTTCAAAAATGGGATTAAAAGCCGGAGATGAGTTTGAAATTACTTTAGGTAGAAAACACATTCATCTCAAGCAATTAAATGTTGATGATGGTGATGAGGAACTAGATGAAGCCTCATAAGCGATCGAGGTGGATAGAAGCAATTTAGAAAGATTATATTGCAATCTAGCTTAAAAAATTACGCGATAAAAGCAGATTCGAGGCGTTGTTAAGTTCGATTTATACTAACAACGCCTAATTGTTTTAGAAAGTGGTTATTTTAATTTTTGTTAGATTATCCGGATCGATACTTGAGATTTGTTTCAAAATTTATGATATGGTTAATTGTTTACTTATAAAAATACCAGTAAAAAAAAATCAAATGATTTGCAACTCAAGCAAGGGTTTATTGAGAATGACATACACGATCCTGTCTAGATTTTCTAGTTTCAGTAGATACTCTGGTGACAATTGTGACAATAATTAAATATTAACTAAATAGTGTTAAATTCAAAGTGAATAGTATTATTTGAGTAAAAATCAGAATTCAAGTCCTTTTTCCAGGCAATTTTATCCAAAAATAGCTAATTTTATCTAAAAATAAGCAGAAAAATTGTCATCGTACCGATAACTAAAATTATGCCTGGGAATGTTTGCTTAAATTCGAGTTTTATTTAATTCGCGATCGCGCAAACATCTAACCTATGGACTATTTCTGAATTGCCTGTAACTAAAATAAGAGCATATGGAAGGATCATTTGAACTAACCTTACAGATAGTTATCGCTGTAGGAACGGGAATAGCAGCCCAAGTGATAGCAGAATACCTCAAAGTACCGAGTATTGTCTTTTTACTATTATTTGGTATTTTGCTAGGTTCAGACGGCTTAAACATCCTCCATCCGCATCAACTCGGTGTCGGCTTAGAAGTAATTGTTGCCTTGTGTGTTGCGATTATTTTATTTGAGGGGGGGCTGAATTTAGAATTAAGGGAATTAGGTCGAGTTTCCGGTAGTCTTCGTAACTTAGTAACTGTAGGCACGTTAGTTACTTTAGTTGGGGGTGGCATGGCGGCCCACTGGTTAGCCGAATTTCCCTGGTCGATCGCTTTTCTTTATGCTTCTTTGGTAGTAGTAACGGGGCCGACAGTAATTAGTCCTTTACTCAAACAAGTGCAAGTCGATCGCAAAGTAGCAACCCTCTTAGAAGGAGAAGGAGTATTAATCGATCCCGTCGGCGCAATTTTAGCCGTTGTTGTTTTAGATACTATCCTAAACAGCAACGCCGGTGCAACAGAAATAGTTAGCGGATTGCTATTGCGCTTGGGTATTGGAGCTATTATTGGAGCGATTAGCGGCTGGTTATTGAGCTTAATTCTCAGAAGAAGCAGTATTTCTGAAGAACTAAAAAATCTAGTCGTCCTAGCCGGAGTCTGGAGTTTATTTGGTTTAGCCCAATTTTCTCGCAGCGAATCGGGATTGATGGCTACGGTAGTAGCCGGTATTGTAGTGGGTGCCGCTTCAATTCCTGACGAGCGGATGTTGAGAAGATTTAAAGGACAATTAACAGTCCTTTCCGTCTCGGTATTGTTCGTATTATTGGCCGCAGACTTATCGATCGCCAGTATCGTTGCATTAGGATGGGGTAGCGTATTCACCGTTTTAGTCTTAATGTTTGTGATTCGCCCCATAAGTATTGCTTTGTGTACCCTTAATAGCGGTCTGAATTGGCGGCAAAAATTATTTTTAGCTTGGGTAGCTCCGAAAGGCATCGTTTCGGCTTCGGTAGCTTCTTTATTTGCAATTCTGCTGACTCAACAAGGGATTAATGGTGGAGATTCAATTAAAGCCTTAGTGTTCTTAACCATTATGATGACCGTATTCTTGCAAGGATTGACAGCTCGCTATGTAGCTGGTTGGCTGGGAATAACCACTTCTGCGGCAACTGGAGCAATTATAGTTGGCTGCAATCCTCTAGGTCGCTTAGTCGGTCGCATTTTCCAAGAATTGGGAGAATCAGTCATGCTGATCGATACAGATCCAGAAGCTTGTCAAAAAGCCGAAGCAGAGAACTTACCGGTGATTCAGACTAGTGCTTTAGATACCCACGCTCTCGAAGAGGCCGGAATTGAATCGGTAGGCACTTTTATTGCTTTGACTAGCAACGGAGAAGTCAATTCGGTAGTAGCTCAACGGGCGATCGAAGAATTTCATCCACCAAGAGTGTTCGCACTCTTTCCTCACAATCGGCAAGATAATGCCAACAGTACCGCAAATAAGATCGCTCAAGCTTTTGCTGGAGAAGTTCCGATCAAAACTTGGAATCAATATCTCAATGAGGGACAAGTTAAATTAGGCAAAACAGTCTTGAAAGAGGAAGGATTATCTTTCCAACAAGCTCACCTGAGAGCCTTAATTCGTTCTGGAGATCTCTTACCCTTATTGATCCAAAGAAACAAAAATTTACAAGTAGTCAAAGCTCATGAAGAATGGCTTCCGGGAGACGAAATTATCTACGTCCTTAACGATCCTAGACCAAAGCTTCTGAAGCGACTTTCCGGTGGCATTCAATCTTCAACCCTGGCGTTAGAGAAGCTACCCGAAGTAGAAGAAATTCCGATCGCAGCTCCGGTTTCTGACAATGCTTTAGAAAAAATTACAGAAAGTATCGAACGATCTGCTTTAAGCGAAGATGCTAAAAAATTGCCCGGAAATTTAAGAGCATAAAATTTTTACAACGATTAACAATCTAAACACAAATCTCTAACTATCATAATGATTGAAGTCCTTACTTAGGAGCAAAGTAAAAATCATGGATGTTAAATTATTAATGCTTGGTTTAAGTGCTATCTTTATCGTCTCCTGCCTCTTCTTCGGTACTAAAAACGGATTTTACGATTCAGATAGCTATCACGGTAACGGTTCCGCTCACTAACAATTTCGGCAAACACCTCAGCACAGATTGGGAACGCACTAATCCATAATTTTTAATGCTGATTTGTACCTAAATGTTTTTGAAAAAATAAATCGAAAAATAATTAATTGCAACTGCAAGGAGGTCTAACCTTCTTGCAATTTTAAAAAAACTAAACTAAATTTTAAGATAGCCGTCAAAATCGTTCGACTATTCTAGAATTTTAAATTTTTGACTTCTGACTTCTTTGCCAAGCTAGTAAGGTTAGCAGAGAGCGTCACAAAGCATTATTTATGAATCGAGCTAATATGCAGGGAGCTTCTGAAAATTTAGATCGCCTTGCCTGTTTTACCTATGGAGTAGGCCAGGAGCGTGAAGGATTATGTCTGTTGGCTCAACTAGGGCCCCATCGCATTATGCTCGACTGCGGTTTAGCATCGCTCGAAAAAATATTGTTAGACCATTCTCAACAGTATCCGGCTGAATTTGTCTTTTGCAGTCACGCTCACCCAGATCACGCTAGAGGTTTACTTGAATTCAATCGAGCTTTTCCTGAAATACCAATTTACGCTAGTTTCGTAACTACGAAATTATTGCCTTTAAACTGGCAGAACGAAGCTTGCCCTGAAATAGCAAAACTTTGCCAACCTTTACCTTGGGGACAAAGCAGCCAACTTGCCCCAGATCTGAGCGTGCAATTGTTTCCTGCCGGACACATACCGGGGGCTGCCTGTATTTTTTTAACCTATACTAGCCCGAAGAGAACCTATAAACTACTTTATACGGGTGACTTTTCCGTTTCAAATTTTCAGTTGGTTGAAGGTTTGTCGATCGAAGCTTTAAGAGGTTTAGCTCCGGATGTATTAATTATTGAAGGTAGTTATGGGACTGCAAGACATCCCCATCGCCGCCAACAAGAAAAACATTTAATGGAAGTATTAAGTGAAACCCTAGCTAACGGTACTAATATACTATTGCCGGTGCCAACCTTGGGATTGGGACAAGAAATTCTCAAACTTTTGCGCTCCCATCATAAATTTACGGGCCGGGATTTAGATATTTGGGTTGACGGGAATATCGCCGATGCTTGCGATATTTATCTCGAATTATTATCTCAGTTTCCCGTTTCCGTGCAGAATTTTGCCAAACATCAGCCTTTATTTTGGGACGAGCGGATTTGTCCGAGAATGAGAAGGCTGAGCGATCGCGATTTATTAAATCCCGATCGACCCTGTATCTTGCTGAGCGATCGTCCGGTTGTCGAGCTTAAAAAATATTTGCAAACTCGCAAAGGAGCTTGGTCGATCTTAATACCCCAACACCCAAGAGATTTATTTGCGATCGATCCTTTGGCCATTTTTCCGGCTAGCGACGCTGAAAAAATAACGGTTCAAAATTATCTTTTGGCAGAGCATAGTGACGGCCGCAATACAACCCAATTAATCCACAATATCAGACCGCAACATATTATTTTCGTTCACGGCTCTGCGACCTACTTGGCCGATCTGACAAACTTAGAAGAATTACAAAACCGCTATCAGTTGCATTCCCCTCGCAACAATACTTTAGTCGAATTGCCCCTCGGAGAGAAGTTCCTACAACCAGCTCCCCCGACTCAAACTACTTGTGAAGGAGAGTTAAACGAACTCGGATCTTCAATAACAATTACTTTACCCAATGCGATCGGTAACGATCCTCGCTGGCATAATTTTGCCGATACTGGCTTAGTTGAAGCTCGGTGGCAAGGAGAAGAGTTAGTGCTGCGAGGAATATCGCAAAGAGAATTACTAGCGGCTAACAGCGAATCTAAAAGGTTGGTAGATTTAGATTGTTGCGGTAATTGCCGCCACTACAAAAATCAACATTGTTTTAACCCCAGTTCGCCACTTTACGAATTTAAAGTGACTTCCGAAGGATACTGTCCGGTATTTGAACCGACTTTGCCCTCGGATCGTCGGAATGTTTGACTTCTTACTTGTTATTGTTGTTTACGTCTCGATCGGATTCTGGATATTTTGGATTGATTTGTTCTGCTTCGGGGCATTCCTCGGCAACAAGAATTTCAGTATTTATTCTGGGAACAGAAGCTAGCTTTTGAGTCACAGCACCGATGCTTTCTATGCGAACCATTTCTTCCCAAGAACAAATTTCTTCTTCTTCTTCAGTTTCATAACGGATAGTTACTAGGTCGCCCTCGAGAGTAACGATGCGAGCATCTTCAATCCAGCGTTGCTGATCCCGCAAGAAAATACTAACTTCACGACCTTCTGTACAAAGTTGATAAATCTTGCGGTCTAGCATAGGTTTCTCCTTCTGCAATTAACTTTTTTTTACGATTAAAGTTTGATTAATTAATAGACTAGCGATAGCTTCGGTAATACTTCGAGTTTTTTTAGACTATTGAGTCTTAATTTGGGTATTCCTTCGCTTGCAATTTATTTGATGAAAGTTTATCTTAAAATAGCAAAATTTTAGTAAGTAATTTTACGTAATTTTGGCTCTTGTTGAGTTGCACTAGTTAACAAATATAATTTGAGGTTGCTCGAGCAATAGGCTCTGCTAATAAGACTAGTTGGTTAATTCCTATAGAATACCTCTATCTTGGAAAAAAACAGTTAAACCACAAGTTTTTTTTTGATTTGTTTCAATCTCTATTGTAAGCCGATCGCCTCTCGATCTGAAAAGTGTCAAATTGTATTAAGATAGCTAAAAGGCAAAGTTCAGGCCGAATATTCCCAAAGATGGTTTTTTGGAAAAGATTGTTTAGTAGTTCTGATGCGATCGAAACTTCAACAGAGAGTTCCGTTTTTGAAGGGGATCTCTTAGGAGAAATTATCGATCCTAAAATTGGTTCGCTCAATTCTGAGGGCAACAATGTTTCTCGGATATATTTTAGTAAGCGACGAGAGATAGATCTCTATGAGTTAGAAGAGCTTTGCGATTCGGTAGGTTGGGCTCGCCGTCCGCTTCGCAAAGTTAAAAAGGCACTTCAATATAGTTTTCTAGTCGTCTCGATGTGGGAAGTCAAAGGAAAAAAACAACGCTTAATTGGATTTGCCCGCGCTACTTCAGATTGCGCTTTTAACGCGACTATTTGGGATGTTGTCGTTCACCCGGCTTTTCAAAAGAAAGGATTGGGCAAAGCTTTAATGAAATATACGATCGACTCTTTGCGAAAACAAGACATTAGCAATATAACCCTGTTTGCAGATCCTCAAGTGATCGATTTTTATCGCAATTTAGGGTTTATTTTAGAGCCTGAAGGAATTAAAGGAATGTTTTGGTATCCCGATTGATTTTTGCGATCGATCTTGTGTTACAATTCGATTGAAAGTAAAACGGGATGTAGCGCAGCTTGGTAGCGCGCCTGCTTTGGGAGCAGGATGCCGCAGGTTCAAATCCTGTCATCCCGATTAAATTGACCGATGCTGTAAAATATTTAAAATCGGTAACTTAAATTCTTTAAAAGTTTGAATCGAACACTTTACTTCATCACAGTTCGATCTAATTAATAAAATTATCTTTAAAATTAAGTATAAAGATATCTAGATAGCTCGGGAAAACAAAAAAAGGGGCTATAGTAAAAAACTGATAAGTTATAGTCGCTTTTAATATATGCACAGTAGCATAATAAGAGCCTAAAATCTAAAAAAATTTCCCGAGGTGAGTAAACTATGAAATCATTAATGCGTTGGGGCAGTAAACTAGGTATAGTCGGAGCGGCGATCGCCGGTTCTTTATTCATCAATACTCTAGAACTACTGGCTCTACCTAAAGAACAAGTTATTGAAAAACTTAGAAACGTACCAGTATTCGCCATAACTGATTCTCAAGGCTCTCCTCTAGTAGTTTCAGAAAAAGATGGTAAGACTATCGCAGGTATATTTATCAGTCAAACTGACGCAAAGAAATTTGTCGAAAATTTAAAAACCAACAATCCTCAATTAGCAAAGAAAGTCAAAGTTGTTGGTTTATCTTTAGCTGAAGTTTACAATCTCTCAGTAGAAAATGCGAAGAAAAAAGACGGCCTGCTCTTTGAATTCGTCCCGATTAAAACTCAAGTAGAACTAGCAAAAAAAGTTTCAAGCAGCAATAACCAAGCTAACAAGTATAAAGGGGGCGTACCTTTATTTGTAGCCAATTTAGGCAAAGACAAACAAGGCAAAGACAGAGGACATTTAGCTCTATCCCACAATAACGAAAAAGTAATTCCTTTCTTCTTTGAAAAAAGCGAACTCCAAAAAATTGTCGAAAGAGTAAAAAAAGAAAATCCAGAATTTGCCTCTACTATCAAAATTGAAGTAGTTCCTTTAGAAAATATGATTCATCAACTAGACAAAAGCGACGATAAAACTCTCAATAAAATCTATTTAGTACCGAGTAAAGAATCGATGCAATTTTTACAACAACAAACAAAACAAAAACAATAATACGGTGTCTTGGACAATATCGGGTAAAGAACTATC
>JAAUYD010219829.1_pt1 | contig 17884 bp, 18 predicted proteins | sample 7278101 | NCBI WGS metagenome assembly JAAUYD01 (sample SAMN14350128, study PRJNA611818) | marine sediment metagenome | isolation source: surface marine sediment (0.6m) | place: French Polynesia: Moorea | collected 2018-08 | reverse complement strand
CTCGATAAGCCATTTACTTAGTAGTCCCTCGACTTCCTCTTGTTGTAATATGGGTTCGCGTTCAGCGACCTGTAATCCTTGACGGATTTTTTCAAGAACATACAAATGATACTGGATATCTTCAATTGAACAATCATCTGGTAATTGATTCAAGATCGATTGGATTTTTTCTTTAATGCTATTCATAGGGATGATTAACGTAATCTTTAATCTAAGGTTAGGGATACTATCGGATTATATAGAAAATCTTTTTTTTTATCTTACCCACACTTCTCCGTAACTTCCCTCAAGAGATTTACGGTAAATGCGGTAAAGGCTCTGGTAAGGGGACGGAAATTATGGATACAATATCTTAGATTGCAGAATATCCTCGGTAGTTTCTTAAAATTTCTTAACAAAACGAATGCAAATCAGAAGACGACCCCCCAACCCATCGGTAGAAGTTGATATCTTACGTTATCAAGTGCCTGATCCCAACGGAAAAGCTAACCATATCCTGGAAGAAATCGTTTGGCACAAGGAAAAAGAAGTGGAACGAATGCGGGAACGTCTTTCCTTGTTAGACTTACGAAAACAAGAGCAAAGTGCGCCACCGGCTAAGGATTTTTTAGGGGCCATTGCTCAAGAGAAAACCCAACCAGCTTTGATCGCGGAGGTCAAAAAAGCGTCTCCTTCTAAGGGAGTGATTCGAGCAGATTTTGATCCGGTGGCCATTGCTCAAGCTTATGTTAAAGGAGGGGCCAGTTGTCTTTCAGTGTTGACGGATAGTAAATTTTTTCAAGGCAGTTTTGAGAACCTGGCGTTAGTGCGTCAAGCAGTGGATATTCCCTTATTGTGCAAAGAGTTTATTATTTATCCCTATCAAATCTATTTAGCAAGGGTAAAAGGGGCCGATGCTATCTTATTGATTGCTGCTATCCTGAAAGACTCAGATTTACAATATTTCATCAAAATTATTCGTAGTTTAGGCATGACTCCTTTAGTAGAGGTTCATTCTTTAGAAGAAATGGATCGGGTATTAGGGATTGAAGGGGTATCTTTAATTGGCATTAATAACCGTAACCTAGAAACTTTTGAGGTAACTTTAGAAACCACCAGAAACTTATTAACAGCCCGTCAGGATCAAATAAAAGAGCGAGGTATTCTTATTGTTAGCGAGTCTGGTATCCATACCTCTGAAGATTTGCAAACCGTTAAAAATGCGGGAGCAAATGCTGTTTTAATTGGAGAATCTTTAGTTAAGCAAGATGATCCAACTAAGGCGATCGCTGATTTATATTCCACAATAATATCTTGAGGCAGGAGGCAAACCCCCCCTTATCCCCCCAAGGGGGGAAGGGCAGAAGGCAGGAGGGAAAATTTTTAGATGTTTCCCTCAATTGAAAATTGCTATGGCATGACAAAAATATATCAATATATTTCACTCTTATTCTTAATTTTTATTTGAAGAAATATTGTTGTAACTTTAATGTGTAGTGCTATTGTTGGAGATGGCTCTGAATTTGTTGAGGAGAATGATTAGCATCTATAGTAATCACTAGATCAACAAGATTAGGATTTTGTGCTAATGGTGTTATGAATAGTTGAGGATGTAAAGCTTTCCAGAAATAGTTAACAAATGCTTCTATTTCTTCATTATTCATGCCTGTTTTTCCTGATAATTTCATTTTTTGTTCTGCTTCTTTGCGCCATTTTTTACTTAAAGTATAATCTTTAGGATAGAGAATAATGAGGCGATCTAATTGTTTCCACAAGGGTAGGTAAGCTTTTAAATTTTCATTGATATCTTTAGCAAATTGTTTATCTTCTTTCGTTTTAATGGGTAATGGTGCATCATTCAATTGAGTTGTATTAATAGGTTGAACTCCTAGAAACCAGCCTTCAAATAAGATAATATCAGCTTTATTAATCATGTCTGGTTTTATTCTATCTCCTTGACCATTCCATAAAGATTTATCAAAACGTGGAATAGAAATAGGTTGTAAATAATTAGGATCTTTTAATTGATTTAAAATGTTAATTGCTAATTCTACATCATGGGTTCCTGGGGGACCACGCCAAATAAAACGCGGATCAATTTCTTTCAATTTCTGACGTTCATTGTAGGTTTTATAGAAGTCATCAATAGAAATAGTAAGAGTTGTATATCCTAATTGTTTTAAGATGATACAAAGAATATGTGAGAGAGTTGTTTTTCCTGTTCCTTGTCCGCCCAAAATTCCTTGGATTAAAGGAGTGTTTTTTTTTCTTTTTTCTTGACTTAATTGGATGGCTAAAGGTAGCCATAACTTCCATAAAAGGGACATTATGTCAAGAGAATTAAAGCCTAATTTCTGACAATATTCATGGACTAAACAATAACTTTTTTTCCATAAAGCAAGACGATTTTTTATTTTTTTTCTTCCATTTTCTGCGGTTATATTAAATAGATTACAAAAAGATTTATTGTTTAATTCTTCCTGTAATAAAATATCTATTTCAGAAGAAGATAAAAAACATTTTTGATTGATTTTTTCTAGTAACTTAATCGATTCCATTATTTTTATAGTTATTTAAGATCCCAATTTCAGGGCTTCAATATATAAACTATAAGTTACCCCAATTTTAAAAAGATTGAGAATGTCGAGACTTAGCGATCGCCCCTCTTTTTTATTTCGACTATAGGCAATTCTACTAATTCCTTCAGTAAAAATTAGCAAAAAAATGCCTATAGTAATATCCCAATAAGCTTCTTGTCCTGCGGTAATAGAAACAGCTTGACCGACAAAAAATCCCAGAAGAAGACTAATTAAACTTAAAGAAATACGTCGCCAAGGATTACTAAACGTTTTATTAAACTTGGTTTGAGTAACTTCTACTAACGTATTTAATCTGGTTCTTTGCATAGGTTAGATTCCTTCATTTTGTTCTCTAATTATCGATCCAAACGATCTAATAAATATAAACCCACAACAATACCAGCAAAGTGACATAAAATGGTATGAGTATTAGCAAGAAGTAATAAAATTTCGCTAGGAGTGGGTAACTTACTGGTATCATAAACCGCTGCACCTTGAGGAATATTAGAGAGTTTCCGCCATAAAATACCAACAAACCCTTCTGCACCAATAATTGACAGGAAAATACCCACCAAATTAGATAATAAACCCGCTCGAATTAATTGTAATGTAGATGATTTTCTAGGCCGTGATTTTGCATCAGGGTTTCGCATCAATTGAGCAATTTTTTTGTAACGAAAACAAATTAAAATACTAATAACCAGTGCAATAACTCCAGCAATAGAACAAAACACACTAAAAGAAGTTCCTTCGGTGGATTTTTCTTGGGCAACTAAACCAGCTAAGGCCAAGAATAACAGCGCGGCCGCTAATACCCCTAATATTAACTGTCCCCAGAAACCGATATTTCCTGACCATTGTAAAATCGTTGCAGCACGTTTAACATTGGGGGGAAGGGGTCGAGAGATTTCGTAGTTTTGACTCATAATCTGATGGTGAAAACTATGCCAGTTTTAACTCAATGGATTCTTCTTTATAATGACACAGGTGAACTCAAGAAAAAAAATTCCCCAGGTTATGTCATTTTATGGATTGACAGTCATGACATACTATGATAGGCAAAAATATTACCGTATTTTCCCATAAAGAAAGGGAGGTTTCAGGGTAATCTATAAGTTATAGCAGTTGAAGTCTGGGTGTTTAAATAAGGCTCTTATATTTCAGGTAAATACACCTTTCCTAATCACTCGCTTTTGCTATCACTCATCACAACCAAAGAGATTAAAATTTATAATGGCTCATCCTCTATACGTTGCATTTATTTGGCATCAACATCAACCTTTGTATAAATCCCGCGAAGCCATTGATGACCCCAATGGACAGTATCGTATGCCCTGGGCCCGCTTACACGGTGTCAAAGACTATTTAGACCTAATTCTTGTTTTAGAAGAGTTCCCCAAGCTACATCAAACCGTTAATCTTGTTCCTTCTTTAATGTTACAGTTAGAAGATTATAGCCGAGGAAACGCCCTCGATCGCTACATGGCTTTGAGCTTAACCTCTGCTATTGATCTAACGGATGAAGATAAAGGATTTATTTTTGACCACTTTTTTGATGCTCACCATCGCACCTTAATCGATCCCTATTATCGTTATTCTCAATTGAATATGCAAAAGCACGATAAAGGCCGAGAATGGTGTATGGACAATTGGACTGTGCATGATTATAGTGATCTTTTGGCTTGGCATAACTTAGCTTGGATCGACCCCATTTTCCGAGAAAAAGACCCTGAAATTGCTGTTTGGTTTGAAAAAGGAAAGGGATTTTCTTTAGGAGATCGTCAGAAAATTATCGCTAAACATCGGGAAATTATTAGTCAAATTATCCCTCAACACAAAAAAATGCAGGATTCTGGGCAGTTAGAATTAATGACGACTCCCTATACTCATCCTATCCTTCCTTTACTAGCAGATACAGACTCAGGACAGGTCGCTATTCCTGAGATGCAATTACCAGAAAAACGCTTCCAATATCCTCAAGACATTCCTTGTCATTTGCGTAAAGCTAAACAAATGTATCGCGATCGCTTTGGACAGGAACCCAAAGGACTCTGGCCTTCTGAACAGTCGGTTAGTCCTGCTATTTTACCCTATGTGGCTCAAGAAAAGTTTAGCTGGTTGTGTTCCGATGAATCGGTTTTAGGTTGGAGTGTGGAACATTATTTCTATCGAGATGAAACCGGAAACGTTTGTGATCCCCATAGAATGTATCTTCCCTATCGCTTAGAAACGGAATACGGAGATTTAGCCATTGTCTTCCGCGATCACCGTTTATCGGATTTAATTGGCTTTAGTTATAGTGGTATGGAACCCCGTCATGCAGCCTCTGATTTTCTGGGTCATTTACAAGCCATTTCCCGTTCTTTAGTGGAACGTCAAGAAAGCGAAGAAACCTCCCTCGAAGATCCCTGGTTAGTCACCATTGCGTTAGATGGGGAAAATTGTTGGGAATATTATCCCGATGATGGGTTACATTTCTTAAGAGCGTTATATTCTCAGTTAAGTGAGATTGATGATATTGAATTAGTGACGGTTTCGGAATTTATTGAGAAATTTCCACCGAAAGCAGAAATTCCGGCACACAAGCTACACAGTGGTTCCTGGGTAGATGGTAGTTTTAGCACTTGGATCGGCGATCCGGTGAAAAATAAGGCTTGGGACTTATTAACTGAGGCCCGTGATATGATGGCGAAACATCCAGAAGCCACTGAACAAAGTAACCCTGAAGCTTGGGAAGCATTATACGCGGCTGAAGGATCAGACTGGTGTTGGTGGTTTGGGGAAGGCCATTCTTCCAGTCATGGGGCTTTATTTGATGAACTCTACCGTGAACATTTACGGGGGGTTTATTCAGCTTTAGGAGAACCCATTCCTGAGAATTTGTATGAACCCTTAGACGATCATACCAAAAAAGGCGATCGCGCCCCTGAAGGCTTTATTCAACCAGTGATCGATGGGTATCCCGATGAACAAGACTGGGAAAAAGCCGGACGGATCGAAATTGGGGGTTCAACAGGAACCATGCACAAAGCAAGTACCGTACAGCGCATTTATTACGGTACAGATCATCTCAATTTTTATCTACGGTTTGATGTGAAAACAGGGGTACAACCGGGTCGAGATTTACCCAATGAGTTACATTTACTTTGGTATTATGCGGATACGGATGTATTTACCAGTACAGTTCCTTTAGCGGATGTTCCGGATGAAGCCCCAGTTAACTATACTTTCCATCATCATGTGGGTATTAATTTGGTTACTCAGTCCGCTTGGTTACAGCAGGCTTGGCATAGTAATGACTGGCATCCTAAAAATCATCGCATTGAAGTGGCATTTAATCAATGTTTAGAAATTGCTGTTCCTTGGAGTGATCTACACCGTGAACCGGATGCCTGGTTGCATTTAGTGGCTATTTTTGCCGATCATGGTAAATTCCGTAGCTTTTTACCCGAAAATCAATTATTGGCTTTGAAAGTTCCTTAAAAGTAGGCAGGGGTTAAAAGACAGTCCGCAGGAAGATTAATACTTACTTATCAAGTATTATTATCAGGAATGAGTTGTTTGGGGGCTAAAGAACCCTATTTTAGCCCTTTTTTATTCCTTACTGCCTTCTTACTCTAATTATTAGCTGTTTTTGTTTTTAATCCTTCCTAAGTTGACTGTTGGGTTTCGTTACCTCAACCCAACCTACAAGATTGCGATCGCACTAACCCATCAGTTTCAGCGATCGCACTACCTATCAAAAATAACTGAGATTACTATTTCGTGCCTCCAAAAATCCCACTTCTTCCCTTTAACCAATTTGCATTTAACTAGAAATTTTCTCTCCTGCCAACTGCCTACTGACGACTGCCTCACCTAAAGGACTGTTAAAATTAAGTAACTTTAAAAAAATAGATTAATCATGATGGCTGAAAGTGTTTCTTTAACCAAACAATCATCTGCAACCAGTCCTTCCCCTGACTATCATCCTATTATTATTCGCCTAGAAGAAATTACAAAAATCTATGGCAGTGAAAATACACAGGTTAAAGCCTTAGATCATATTGATTTAACCATCGAAAAAGGAGAATACTGCACCATTATGGGGGCATCTGGGTCAGGAAAATCAACGATGATGAATATTATTGGCTGTCTTGACCGTCCCTCATCAGGACGGTATTATTTAGATAGTGTGGATGTGTCTGGATTGTCTGATGCCCAATTAGCTGCCATCCGTAATCGCAAAATTGGTTTTGTTTTTCAACAGTTCCATTTGCTGCCTCAAATGACTGCCCTAGAAAACGTCATTTTACCAATGGTCTATGGAGAGGTGTCACCCACAGAACGCCGCGATCGCGCCCTAGAAGCTTTGGAAAAGGTGGGTTTAGGCAACAGAGTTAATAATAAGCCTAATCAACTCTCAGGAGGACAACAACAACGGGTAGCTATTGCCCGCGCCATTGTTAATCAACCGGTCTTACTGTTGGCGGATGAACCCACAGGGGCCTTAGATTCCCAGACCACAGAAGAAGTGTTAGGCATTTTTGAAAGCCTCCATCAAGCAGGTATTACTGTTATCGTGGTAACTCACGAAGCAGAAGTAGCCCGTCATTCTCAGCGGGTTATCTGGTTTCGGGATGGTCAAGTCATTCACTCTCATCTTAATCCCCAGGAACTACATTCGGTTATTGATTAAGAAATATTGCGAAAAAAAGGAAAATCAGGGATAATAAAAAAATTAAGATATTTATATTTTTGTATATCAAACTTTAAGATCCTTTTTTTCCATCATTTTGAGTTCAGAGGCATTAGTAAACGCTTGTGACTTGGCAAACCCTAGAATATAGTGACCCCAGTTCCAACATGCAACAGCAAAAACGCTATGATGCTGCTGCGATCGCCCGTTATTACCGCTTACGTCCTTGGGAAGTCATTCAACGGGCTATAACCATTATCTGGTCTTTTGGCTGGTTTTTGCTCCATCTTCAATGGGATCATTGGTTTAATCCCGATAAAGACAATAAACAGAAATGTGCAGCCCAGCTAAGACAAATTCTTACCCGCTTAGGTCCAACCTTTATCAAGGTTGGACAAGCTTTGTCAACCCGTCCTGACTTGATCCGGCCTGACTTCCTGGGAGAACTGATCAAGCTACAGGATCAACTTCCCCCCTTCGATAATAAGATCGCCTTTTCTATTATCGAAAAATCTTTAGGAACGACAATCGATGAAGCTTATCGAGAAATTTCACCCCATCCCGTAGCAGCAGCGAGTTTAGGACAAGTTTATCGCGCGGTATTACATACGGGAGAAGAAGTGGCCGTCAAAGTACAACGGCCTAACCTAAGACCCATTTTAACCCGCGATCTCTTCTTGATGCGTTGGACAGCTTGCCAATTTGGTCGTTTTTTACCTCTTAATTTAGGTCATGATTTAACCCTGATTGTAGATGAATTTGGGGTTAAATTATTTGAAGAAATCGACTACATCAATGAAGGCAGAAACGCCGAAAAGTTTGCAGCTAATTTTCGGGACGATGATGACGTTAAAGTTCCCAGAATTTACTGGTCTTATAGTAGCGATCGCCTCTTAACCTTAGAGTGGATACAGGGTTACAAATTAACCGATACCGAACAAATTAAAGCAGCCGGATTAGACCCTTATGCTATCGTTAGAATTGGGGTAACTTCAGGATTAAGACAACTACTAGAACATGGATTTTTCCATGCTGATCCCCACCCTGGAAACCTGTTCGCCACCCTCGATGGCCGTATGGCATTTATCGATTTTGGCATGATGGATCAGCTAGAAGAAGAAACGAAAGAAACCATTGCCAGTTCAGTTGTGCAGTTGATTAATCAAGATTATGATGCGTTAGCCAGGGACTTTGTGCAGTTAGGTTTCTTGACCCCTGATACCAATATTCAGCCCATTATTCCGGCTTTAGAAAGGGTGTTAGGCAATGCGATCGGGCAAAGCGTTGGGGACTTTAACTTCAAAACCATCACCGATGATTTTTCGGAATTAATGTATGAATATCCCTTCCGGGTTCCGGCAAAATTTGCCTTAATTATTCGGTCATTAATTACACAAGAAGGATTAGCCCTTAGTCTTGATTCTAACTTTAAAATTGTCGAAGTTGCCTATCCTTATGTAGCCAGACGGTTATTAACTGGAGAATCCCCTCAACTCAGAAGAAGACTCTTAGAAGTACTGTTTAAAGATGGTAAATTCCAGTGGCAACGGTTAGAAAATATGATTCGTATTGCCCGTTCCGACGAACAATTTGATCTATTACCAACGGCGCAATTAGGATTACAATATTTGTTGTCTGATGAAGGAAGATATTTGCGTCATCAATTATTGTTAGCGTTGACGGAAGATGATCGCTTACACACCGAAGAAGTTCAAAGAATTTGGGCTTTAATTAGTGATGATCTTCAACCTCAACAATTATTTGGTGTTGCTATAAAAGCATTTCGGCAATTTTCAACTGCAGGCGTTGCTGCGATTCTTCCGAACACAGCCGATGTCAACTAACCTATCATTACTCAATTCCTGCCTTTTATGTACTATTTACCTCAACCTCCTTTTTTTCTAGTTGTTGCCGGGTTATTCATCGGTATTACCTGTGGTTTGGCTTTTGAAGCGACCTTAAAATCCCAAATTCATGCCATGTTGAAAAAGCCTGCGAATCAAATGCTAAAAGGTTCAGGGTTACAGTTACCCTTTTTTGGTATTTGTGTAGGGATTTGTGTGTTTTTATCCGCCGGTTTAGAGATTTTTCTTTTTGATCGTTGGCTATCTTACGCCATTTCTTTACCTATGACAATCTTCATTGCTGCTTTAGTTTGGATTCAATTAGAAAGCTTATTAAAGCAGTTAAAAGAGGGTGGATCAAAAGCCATTGATTTAGATGCTTTTTATTAATTAGTTGGATTCATAATATAGGTAGGGGTCAACAATCGTTGACCCCTATACTTTTTTTTTACCCTGGTGGCCAAGTAAGCGATCGCCCTCCTAAAATATGTAAATGAAGATGATCCACCGTTTGGCCTCCATCTTCCCCATTATTAATAACCACACGATACCCGTTGGTTAACCCTGCTTGTTGGGCAACTTTTTTCACCGTAATTAAAAGATGTCCTAATAAGGTTTGATCGTCATCATTAGCTTGTTCTAAGTTCGGGATTGGTTTTTTAGGAATGACTAAAATATGAGTTGGGGCCTGGGGATTAATATCAGTAAAAGCTAAACATAAATCATCTTCGTAGACGATATTAGCAGGAATTTCTCGCTGAATAATCTTACTAAATATGGTATCAGTCATGGTTAAACTTAATCCCTAACACTTTCATTATTTTATCATTACTGGTTAAATTACAAATTATTCTGTTTCTGATGAAGATGAAAACATAGTAAATAATTCTTCTCCTGTCATTTTTTTAGTTTCATTAGCAAAAGAGTAATAGTTAGGCTTTTCTTCTATAAAAACCTCTGTATCAAAAATCAAATTTTCAGCATTATCAAAAATTCCTACAGGTATATAATAGTGATTATTATCTTTCAATCGATAGAATAGATGGGTTCCACATTGGTTACAAAACCCCCTTTCTGCCCATTGTGAAGAGTTATAGACCTGAATATTCTCTTCTCCTTCAAAACTCAGGCCATCATTACATTCAACCCCCAACAAAGCTGCACCACCCCATTTACGACACATATTACAATGACAAGCTCCAATATGAGGATTAATGTTACTTGTGGCTACTTTTACCCTACCACATAAACAACTACCTTTGAGCATACTAAGTTCAGCCATCCTATTTTGGTCCCATTAAAAAAATTAGTTTGATGGTTTTTATAATACCTCATTTGAATACAGAGACTATAATAAATAATTAAATGGTTTTACAGGAGAGAGATTAATCATGAATCAAGGTAAAATTGTGGCTATTGTTACTGGGGCTATTTCTATTTTTCTAGCGGTTGCTTATTTACTTATTGTTCAATTATTAGATTTTCGAGGTGAAATGATACCTGCCCCAACCTTAGAAATTATTTTCAATCTTTTTTAAATTATCAACAATTGTAACAGTTTGCTGATCCCCCCTAGAAGTTCTCAAACGTTTCTCGTTACACTCGATCATAATGGCTTTGCACCTATCGCTTTTTTGGCTAATTTATTGATATGATTCCTTTGCAACTTACCCTAAAAAATTTTCTGAGTTATCGAGAGATTGTCCTTGATTTTCGGGGGTTACATACTGCTTGTATTTGTGGGGCTAATGGTGCCGGAAAATCATCTTTATTAGAAGCCATAACTTGGGCTATTTGGGGGAAAAGTCGAACCGCTACTGATGAAGATATTATTCATACGACAGCAGACTATGTTAGGGTAGATTTCGAGTTTATTTCTTATGAACAAAGTTATCGTATTATCCGCAGTCGTCAACGGGGTAGAAGTAATAGTTTAGATTTTCAAATTAATAGCGGTGGTGAATTTATTTCTTTGAGTGGAAAAGGAGTTAGGGCTACCCAAGACATCATTATTGCTACATTGAAATTAGATTATGATACTTTCATTAATTCTGCTTATTTACGTCAAGGACGGGCTGATGAATTTATGTTAAGAGGGGCAACAGATAGGAAAAAAATCTTAGCTGAGTTATTAAAATTAGATCACTATCAAACCCTATCAGAAAAAGCAAAAGATTTATCTAAACAATATAAAGGGCAAGCAGAACAAATTAAATTAAATCTAGATAGAATTGATCAACAAATTGAAGACAAAAAAGATATTAATGAGCAGGAAAAAATTATTAATCAACAAATTGAAAAATTACAAAAATCTCAACAATCTGACAGAGATAAACTACAAGAAATTAAACAGAAAGATAGTCATCGCCAAGCTTGGTTAGAGCAATTTACGTGGCATGAAAACAAACAGAAAGCATTACAACAAGAAGCTAAAAAATTACAGCAAGAACAGTCTCAATTATCCCATAAACTTAAAGAATCAGAACAATTAATCAATCAAGAGCAAGACATAACTGAAAAATACGAAGAATTATTATTACTGCAAAAACAAGAAGAAACCTTATCCCATCAATTTCAAATCAGCCAAGATTTTCAACAAGAAAAACAAAGATTAGAAACAGAAATTTTAACCAAAAATAATCAATTACAATTACAAATTCGTCAACAACAAACTCGCTTAGAGCAATTAAATGAACAAGAAAAAGAATTACTAAAAATCATCAGTCAATCTGAAGATATTAAAGCTGCTGTGCAAAAATTAACTCATCATCGTCAACGGTTACAAGAATTAGACAAATTACAACATAAAGTTACTCCTTTACTTAAACAAAAGCAGACTTTAGAAACAGAGTTAGAAAAAATTAAAGCCAATTTACAAGCCAAATTAGAACAATTTGAAACCCTAGAAAGTCAGTATAATCAAGAATTAGAAAAAATACCAGAAAGACGACAACTTCTCTTAGAATTAGATTATAAAATTCAAGAAATTGACAACCAAAAAGTTTATCAGCAACGAGTTAAAGAAAAATCACAAGAGAAAAAATTAACCCAAGAAAAATTAATTGTCAATCAGCGTAACTATACAGAAAAAATAGAAGAATTACAACAAAAGATTAACTTATTAAATAATCCAGATTCCACTTGTCCTTTATGCGAACAAGAATTAGATGAAAGTCGTCGTCATAATGTTATTGATAAAACTCATCAGCACCAGCAAAAAATGCAAGAACAGATATGGTTTTTGCAAGAAGAATTATCGGTTATTAAACGAGATATTAAATCATTACTTAATGAAGATAATCAGTTAGAAAAGCAGCTAAAAAACGCAGGATCGATACAACAAGATTTTTCTAGAGTAGAAGCACAACTTGATCAAGCAGGAGAGATAAAAATCAAGTTAAAAAAATTACTAAAAGAGAAAGAAAATATTGAAACTTTACTCAATACAGAAACCTATGGAATAGAGATCCAAAATGATCTAAAAACGATTAATAACAGATTACAAGAACTGAATTATGATGAACAAAGTCATGGGTTAGCTAGGGGAGAAGTGGATAGATTAAGATGGGCAGAAATTAAACAAGCTAAAATAGAAGATGCGATACGTAATCAAACAAAAATAGCTCAACAAAAACCAGAAATTATTGCTAAAATTGAACAACTAGAAACTGAAAAAAATAACTTAGAAATTAATTCGGAATTAAAAGAGAAAATCAATAAAATAGAAGAAGAATTAAATGATTTAAACTATGATAGAGCTTATCATCAACGGATTTCTAACTATATTCGTAAATCTCAATCTTGTGTGGTTGATCATCAAAAATTGCAAGACGTAAAACAACAATATCCTCAACTTCAAGAACAGTTAAAAAATATTGACCTTAAAATTAATAATAATCAACAAGAACAGAAAGATACCCAAAAATTTGTACAACAATTATCCACTCAATTAGAAACCATTGAAGATCATAGCCAAGAGATTACAACCTTAGAAACAAAACTAAAAGAACAAAGACAAATATTAGATAATTTACTCGGTGAAAAAGGAAGAATTGAACAATCCTTATCTCAACTTGAAAGCTTGAAAAAAGATCAACAAGAACAAAAAAATCAATATAAACAGATTCGTAAACAATATCGAGTTTACACAGAATTAACCAAAGCTTTCAGTAAAAATGGGATTCAATTATTAATGATTGAAAATGTTTTGCCACAATTAGAAGCAGAGACCAATCAAATTTTATCGAGATTAACAGGTAATCAATTCCATATTAGATTTGTAACACAACGGGCAGGAAAAGGTAGTAGTTCTCGGAAGAAATCCGCTAAAATGATCGATACATTAGATATTATTATTTCTGATGCTAAAGGGACACGCGCTTACGAAACTTATTCAGGAGGTGAAGCATTTAGGATTAATTTTTCTGTTCGTTTAGCCCTAGCTAAATTATTAGCACAACGCGCAGGAACAACTTTACAAATGTTGATTATTGATGAAGGTTTTGGGACTCAAGATGCAGAAGGATGTGAACGTTTAATTGCCGCTATTAATGCGATTTCTTCTGACTTTTCTTGTATTTTAGCTGTTACCCATATGCCCCAATTTAAAGAGGCGTTTCAAAATCGTATTGAGGTGTATAAAACCAATCAAGGATCAAAAATAAATTTAGTGAGTTAATTATGTTAAAATTCTTAAAAATCATTCCCTTAGCCATTACAGTTATGTTGTTCTCAACTCAGATAGCTTATGCTGATCAATGTTCTTATGTGGATAAAGAACAAGCGTTAAAAGCAGCCAGTTTTCTGAAATTAAATCAATTAATTTATCGTTTATGTGAACCCTGTGGCCAAACTCAACCTCAACCTGTTACAATTCAATCGATTTCTGTAGGAACTGTTGGTTATCAAAATTTCTGGCAACTGTCCATCAATAATCAAGGAGTTGATCTAGCGTATACTTACGTACCATCCAGTCTGGGACAAAAACCCATTAATTTAGCAGCTTTAGCGGGATGTCGGGCGCAAGATGTTAGTATTTTTATTAATCCTTAAAAAATACAAAATTATTAATTAAAATTATTTATGAAACGTCGCAATTTTATTAAATACAGCGGTTTAGGGTTAGCCAGTTTAGGGATTACAGCTTGTAGTAATACCGACATTTTTTCTTTCAATAATCGTCAAAAAACCGATGTGGACTTTGGCACTTTAGAAAAACCTAACCTAATTCTCGGATATGTGCCGAATGGGGATGCAGCCCCCCTAATTATTGCTCAGGAAAAGGGGTTTTTTGAGCGTTATGGCTTGTCTGTTACCCTAAAACGAATTGAAACCTGGGAAGGGGTAAAAGAAGAGTTACTAGGGTGGAAAATGGATGCAGGACAACTTCCCTATGCTTTCCCACTGTTGGCTCAATTGGGAGAAGACAAAGCCCCTTTAATTTCCCTGATGACATTAAACCTCAATGGTAGTGCTATTACTATAACCCAAAAAGCTTGGGATGCAGGGATACGTCCATCGGTAGATTATTTTAACTTTGCTGACTTTGAAGAAAATATTAGACGCTACTGGCGAAACCGTGAAACCCCAGTGAGTTTTGCTGTTGATTCTCCTTTTTCTACTGATGCTTATCTTACTCTTTACTGGTTATCGGCTATCGGTTTAATGCCCAAAAGCGAAGTAGAATTAGTTGAATTTCCTGCCTCTCAAATGATTTATAAATTACAAGCAGGGATAATAGATGGTTATAGTGCATCTTCTCCTTGGAATCAACAAACGGTACTAGAAAAAGCAGGATTTATTAGTTATATTAGTCGGGATATTTGGCAAGGCCATCCCAACAAAATTTTAGCTACTATGGACGGTTGGGCAAGAAAACATCCTAAGACAACTAAGGCGTTAATGGCTGCTATAATCGAAGCTTGTCAATATTGCGATCGCCTAGACAATCAGACAGAAATTGCCACAATTTTAGCACAACCTAATTATTTAAACCTAGATACCAGTTTGATTGAATCTACCTTAATTGGCAATTATTCTTACAGTCATGAAACCTCTGAAAATTATCAGCAATCCATACCTGATTATACCATTTTTCATCGTCGAGAAATAGATTATTTAGGGGAAAACGATCATGCTAATTATCCTTGGCGTTCCCATGCCATTTGGATGTTAACCCAGATGATTCGTTGGCATGATTTAGAGATTTTTGACTATCCTAAAGAGGCTGATCAATTGTTAGATAAAATTTATCCTATTACTTTTTATGAAGAAGTAGCCGAAGCGTTGAATATTCCCTTACCCAGTGATATTATGAAAAAAGAAGATAGTACCGCTTTTATTGATGGGCGATCGTTTGATCCCAGTAACCCGGTAGCCTATTTGAATCAATTTCCCATTCGTGCCAAAAGTCCTCAGTTTTTTGGGTAAATAAGTTAGTTAATGAATTAACTTAAAATCAACTATATTCGATAACATTAACCTATAGGATAAATGCGCCTATGGGTTCTTTATACATCTAACTAAAGATAGTATCATCGCTGGAGTGAACTCGGTGCATTCCTGCTTCAGAAAAGCGTTGAAATGCTGCGTCTGCTTGAGGTGTAAAGTCAATAACATCGGGAACGACGACAGCGGAGGTACAGTCTTCTAATAGATAAACTTTTTTAGCTAAGTTTGAGTCTTTTTGTTTAATTTCTGTTAGCAAATCTTCAATCGTCCAAGCAACGCAATGGCTTTTTGCTTGACCAGTAATAATAATCTTATCAAAAGACAGTAATTTATTTAAAAATTGAGTGTTTTTCTGTGCTATTTTTTTCCCTTGATTATCTTCTAATACTTCAGGACTTAAAACCGAGTAATTTTCGGTTAAGGGATTATCACCTTTTAACTCAAATTGGGTTTGACTATTACGAACCATACTATGAAAAAATAACGCTTCTTCAACGGAAGAAACTAAAGCATGACCAATTCCCCCTAACATGGAATGATAGGGCCAAATGGTTAAAGGATATTTACTATTTTCTGTTACTTTTTTGACATAATATAAGGCATAGTTATCTAGTTTTTCAGAAGAAATGTTTAAACTATAAGCAATATTTGGATTGACTTTCCATCGTCCTTGTTTAACCTCTTCATAGGAAATCATGGTAATACCAGCTTGAGGATGGTTTCCTTGTTCATCAACCCAAAAGATAGGGTGAAAAATTTGCATCCCTGTATGGGTATCCATTGTTGCTGCAATGGTAGTAATATTGGCTAAATTTCTATAGATAAATTGACACAAACGAATGTTATCTTCTACTGCACCATTCCCCGATTTTCCAGCAACAAATAACTCAAAATCAGGCAAACAAAAGGTATTTTGTACATCAATTAGTAATAAAATTGTTTTAATATTATCTTCCCTTGCTGATCTTATTTGATACTTTTCTCGCCATTGTTTAGCTTCTTTTGCTATTTTTTCATAAGAAACTCGCCAAAATTGATCTACTTTATTCGGATCAAAAAAGTAAGGAATGGATAAGGATGTCATAATTTGTATTTTTTTATTTAGGATAAAGTATTAATTAATCATTACCTTGACTTTCTTCTTGTTTCTTTTGATACTCTATAATTCCTTGACGAAACCCTAAAGCAACTAAAATATTAGATAAGGTTAAAAAAGATTCTGCACTACCATGTAACCAGTCAATATTCGCTAGTGCTTCCCCATATTGTACTTTAGCATAAATTCCGGCAGGAATCGTTACTGCGACAAAGACTAATAAAACATAAAACCCAATTAATGCTAAACGAGGGGTTTCGTGGGAACGAGTGAGAAACCATAAAAACCCTAAATAAGGAAATAAAGAAATAGCAAAAAGATTATCTTTAGATAACATTTAACATTGAATAAAAGAGAACTATTTTCATAGTATCATATTTCGATTCTATTTAACTATATACTGAGATCTTGCACCAGTACAAAACAAACTAACTTAAGAAACAAGAAAATCAATTCTAAAACAGTTACAGTGAAAGTAAATCGGCTAATTCTAACAGTCCAATCGTGGGTGCAGGATCTTCTAAAATACGAGAATCTTCTGCTAAAATATCTGTTAATCATTGTTTTGCTTTTTTGATATAATCCTCATAACCAATCCCATATACTAAGTCAATACATCGGGTTTCTTCTGCTGAATAATTCGTAATACTACCTTCAAAAAATTTACTATTAGGAACAAAAATTCTACAGTTATCTGGACTGGTCAAAATAGTATTAAAAATTTGAATTTCTTTGACAACACCAACGTTTCTTCCTTCCTTGCAGTAAACCATCTGGCAAAAACACAATTGACAGGTACATTTGTCCTATCAATTGTGTTTTATTTATATTTATGATAGCTAATCGTTTGTTAACTCATCAACTAACCTTTTGAATAGCAATCTTGCTGCATGACTAGCTGTTTTCATGGTTAACAATCTGTAGGGTGTCCCCTGTAATTTAGGCCGGTTCATCCACTCATGGATCTCACATAAGATAGGATTGTTTTTCCTGGCTTGCATGGGTTGAACACTTGTATAAATCCATTGCCAGAAAAGCTTGCGACATAAAGAACATCCTCCAACTATTTTCTTTTTCTTGTCTTTCTTCTGTTTACCACTACTATTTTCAGTGGGGGCAACTCCTAACATTTTGTAAGCATTCAGCCATCAGTCATCAGCCATCAGGTTAAAACTAATGGGAAGCAAAGAGAATTTGATATTGAGAGACTTGTTTAGAATTGAAAGTGTGGGGAACATCCCATCAGCTTACTTTCTGG
>JAAUYD010063264.1_pt1 | contig 17884 bp, 17 predicted proteins | sample 7278101 | NCBI WGS metagenome assembly JAAUYD01 (sample SAMN14350128, study PRJNA611818) | marine sediment metagenome | isolation source: surface marine sediment (0.6m) | place: French Polynesia: Moorea | collected 2018-08 | reverse complement strand
TGCTGGTGGAAGGGGATCAAATGCCCAGGTGGAAACTCTTTGGCCATCGCAACAACGGGCCGGGGAACACTAACAATATCCTCCACAGGGTCTGGAGATGCGGATTTTGTCCTTTTTGCGGTATATTTTGTCTTCATAGCGCAAGAAAGATAACATCCTTATGAGCTATGATCAATCATAAATGAAATTTGGATGATACGAAACGAGGATTCGAAAATGAAATACCGACAAATTGGGATATTATCCGTTGGACATCTCGTGACTGACATAAATCAGGGAGCTCTACCTGCTTTGTTGCCTTTTTTTATTGTGGCCTATGATCTTTCCTATGCAGCCGCAGCGGGGGTCGTTTTTGCCGCAAACATTACATCAAGTATTGTCCAGCCGCTGTTTGGGCACGCAGCGGATAGATTTTCGAAGCCTTGGATATTATCCGTGTGCCTGTTGGCGGCTGGAATGGGACTTGCCCTATCAGGGATATTTAAAGGTTATCATTGGATAATGCTTTTAGCTATCGTTAGTGGGATAGGTATTGCAGCATACCACCCAGAGGCGGCGCGACTGGTCAATTTTGCAGCCGGATCCAAGAAGGGAACCGCAATGAGCTTTTTTGGTGTTGGCGGGACAATAGGTTTTGCCATCGGGCCTCTTTTAGTTACTGCAGCTCTAATTCAATGGGGATTATCAGGAACGCTTGTCCTTATCGTGCCCGTGTCCATTATGGCTTTAGTTATGGCCAGTCAGTTTTCGACGTTTGAATCTCTGGAGAAAGGAAGGAATCGGGACAGGAGTTCTTCGAACACTAAGGATTTTCAAGATAACTGGGGTGCATTTTCACGGTTAACCTTTACTATCATCGGTCGTTCGATAATTTTTTATGGATTAAATACCTTTATTCCGATCTATTGGATTAACGGATTGAATCAATCGAAAGCAGCTGGAGCCATGGCACTGTCGATTTTTGCAGGCTCGGGAATACTTGGAAATCTGTTAGGAGGAAGTTTGGCCGACCGATTAGGGCAAAAAAACGTAATGTTGCTCGGTTATTTGGGCCTAACAATATTTCTACCAATATTAATTTTCGTGGAGAATGTACAGATTGCAACACTATTATTGATCCCGATAGGGTTGATGCTCTATGGGACCTATAGCCCATCAATTATATTAGGGCAAAGCTATCTACCAAATCGTGTTGGACTGTCATCGGGTATTACCCTTGGGGTTGCGGTTGCTATTGGGGGTGGAGCCGCACCGATTATTGGAAAAATAGCCGATCTTTATGGAATTTGGTTCTCATTGGCTTCGGTTGCTTTTTTGCCAATACTTTTCTGTGCAATCGTATTGAGTTTACCCAATCCTCAAAATGCGCAATAGATAAAGTTGTCAGATTGATTAACATTTTGATGGGCAAAAAATAAAAAATATTTGAAATTATTATAAAAAGCGTGGTGGAGGCGGCGGGAGTCGAACCCGCCACCTTTTTGGATATCAGGTTATATTTTCATTTAACGTACCTCTTCGTACTCCGCATCAACGACCTCATCATCATTATTACCTTCTGAATGAGATCCGAAACCACTGTCGGAGGCAGTTCCTGCACGCTGGCTGCCCCCCTGACCGTGCTGTTGATAAACGGAGTCAGTCAACCGATGGGCGGCGTGAGTTAGGGTTTCAGTTAATCGCTTGATTTCTGAAATGCTATCGCCTTCTAAAGCCTTTTTGAGATCAGTGATAACGCTCTGAACCTCATTGCGTGTGCCTGCAGGCAACCTGTCCTCCATTTCGGCCATGGACTTTTCAGTACTATAAATCAGAGCATCCGCTGAATTGCGGGCGTCGATAAGTTCTTTTTTGGCTTTGTCTTCATCGGCATGAAGTTCGGCGTCCTTGACCAGTCGATCAATTTCTTCCTGGCTCAAACCAGACGAATGGGTAATCCGAATGGATTGCCGCTTACCGGTAGCCTGATCTTTGGCCGAAACTTCCACGATTCCATTGGCATCGATATCAAAGGTGACCTCTATTTGCGGTGTCCCCCTGGGGGCCGGTGCAATTCCGGTTAGCTCAAAACGACCAAGGGTTTTGTTGTCCGAGGCCATTTCGCGCTCTCCCTGGAGCACGTGAACCGATACCGCCGGTTGATTGTCTTCGGCAGTAGAAAAAATCTGGCTGTTTTTGGCCGGTATGGTGGTGTTTTTATCAATCAGCCTGGTCATCACTCCTCCCAGGGTCTCAATACCAAGAGATAGCGGTGTCACGTCTAACAGCAAAACATCTTGGACATCACCTTTCAATACCGCCCCCTGAATAGCGGCTCCCATGGCCACCACTTCATCCGGATTTACTCCCTTGTTGGGTTCTTTGCCGAAAATTTTTTTCACTCGCTCCTGAACCGCCGGCATGCGGGTCATACCGCCGACCAAAATAACCTCGTTGATATCGTCAGTGGAAAGACCTGCATCTTTGAGTGCCGTTCGGCATGGAGTTTCAAGCTTTTGGAGCAGATCATCCACCAAGCTTTCAAGTTTGGCCCGCGTTAATTTGATAGCCAGATGTTTTGGTCCGTTGGCATCGGCTGTGATAAACGGCAGATTGACTTCCGTCTGCATGGAAGCAGACAATTCGATTTTGGCTTTTTCAGCGGCCTCTTTCAGTCGCTGCAAGGCCATCTTGTCGGTTCTGAGATCGATTCCCTGTTCTTTTTTGAATTCATCAGCAAGGTAATCAATCAGATGCAAATCGAAATCTTCACCGCCCAAATGAGTGTCGCCGTTAGTGGCCTTAACCTCAAATACACCGTCACCGATTTCCAGGACAGAAACATCAAAGGTACCGCCGCCCAGGTCGAACACCACAATTTTCTCATCCTTCTTTTTATCCAGACCATAGGCCAGGGAAGCGGCTGTGGGCTCGTTGATGATTCTCAAAACATTCAATCCCGCAATTTTCCCAGCGTCTTTGGTTGCCTGGCGCTGACTGTCACTAAAGTATGCCGGCACGGTAATGACGGCATCTTTAACTTTCTCACCCAGGTATTCTTCGGCTGTTTTTTTGATGTTAGCCAATATAAAGGATGAAATTTCTGCCGGGCTGTATTGTTTGCCGCGTAAGTTGATACGGACATCCCCGTTAGCGGCCTTTTCGATTTTGTATGGTAGAACCCGAAGATCATCCTGCACTTCTTTGCTATCATACTGGCGCCCGATAAGACGCTTGATGCCGAATACCGTATTCTCAGGGTTCGTTACTGCCTGCCTTTTGGCAATTTGACCCACCAGTCGTTCACCATCATTTGACATGGCCACCATTGAAGGTGTTGTTCGGCCACCCTCGGGATTGGTGATAATACTGGCATCGTTTCCTTCCATGATCGCCACACAAGAATTGGTTGTTCCAAGATCGATTCCGATAGTTTTACTCATTTTATTTTCCTCCTATTAAATCGTGCATGATAGTTAAGATAAAGTCATTTTTAAGATGCTAAATTAATTTTTATTACTGTAAATTAATACATTAATTAAGTAATGCAACTAAAAATTAAATACTTTATTGACAAAGCATAAAATATTATTAACTTCAGATCATAAAATAATTGGGCCGATTTAAAAGGCCGCTTTATCACTCATTTGCTAAAAATGTTAAAAGTTGAGGAGGAATAAAAAATGATGAATTTAGTTAGATGGAATCCTTATGGGGAGATGACAGGCATGAAAAACAGGTTTAATCGGATGTTTAGCGATCCGTTTTGGTTCCCACGCCGAATGGATGATGACACCGATATGGGCATGTGGAACCCGGTCGTTGACCTGTATGAGAAAGACGATCATTATGTGATCAAAGCCGAACTTCCCGGAGTCGATAAAAAGAACATATCAATTGATCTGAAAGACCGAGTGTTGACCCTTTCCGGTGAGCGCTCTTTTGAAAATGAGGCCAAAGAGGAAAATTACTATCGCCGGGAAAGATCTTTTGGGAAGTTTCAGCGAGCGTTTACATTGCCAGCTGATGTCGATTCCGATAAGATCAAGGCTGAGTTTAGGGACGGGCTGTTAAGGATAGAGGTTCCAAAACCCGAGCATCAAAAGCCCAAACAGGTAACCATTCATTAATCAGATGGCAATCTGTTGCCTTAAAATTGAAAAAATGAGGGTGGCACTAGATGGTGTCACCCTTTTTTTTGTTGAGTTCTGGTATATATTCTAGACGATCCTACTTGAGTATCCGGTTTCCCATCATTCCTTGGGGGAATCCAGTTCCCATCAGGGATCTATATTTAAATCGCTCGAAGCGAAGGACGGGTTATGAAATCAATATTTAAATTTTTCCATTATCTAATCAGGGGATTCTGGCACGGTCTCTCAACGTTTCGTGTTATTGTTGGAAATTTATTACTGTTGGCCGTGATTGTTCTTTTTTTTTCAATCTTTTTTTATGATGGCAAAAAAGATATCCCCGATGAGGCTGCCCTGATAGTGTCTCCCCAGGGTGAAATTGTCATTCAAAGAACGGAAACAGTTCTTACCAGCCGGCTGATGGGTGAAGCAAGCCGGGAAGAAACCTTACTCAAGGATATCATTGACGTGATTGAACATGCCCGAGATGATCACCGGGTAAAGGTTCTGGTGCTTGATCTGGACGAAATGGGTCGTGCGGCCACCAGCAAACTCAGTGAGATTGGAGAAGCGCTCAAACGGTTTAAAGCCGGTGGAAAACCGATATATGCCACCGGTGATTATTATGGGCAGCAACAGTATTATCTGGCCGCCCATGCCGATCGTTTATATCTGCACCCCATGGGAGGTGTCGCCCTGACAGGTTTTGGCATCTACCGAAACTATTTTAAGAGTGCCCTTGAAAAACTAATGATCCAATTCCATGTATTCAGGGTCGGCACCTATAAATCTGCCCTGGAACCCTTCCTGCGGAATGACATGTCTGAGTATGCTAAAGAAGCCAATTTAGCGTGGTTGAGTGTTTTGTGGGAAACCTATTCAAGAAATATAGCTGAGTTGCGAGGCTTGCCACATGACGCTATCGACAATTATATCAATAATATATCTCAAAACTTGTCAGCTGTAAAAGGTGACACTGCCCGCCTTGCACTGGACCATGGTCTGGTCGATGCCCTGAAAACGAGAGATGAAGTTCGCGCAGAACTGATCGCCCTGGTGGGTCAGGACGAGGCTAAAATGGCTGTGAATGAAATTCAATTCGAGGATTATCTAGCCGACATTCAACCACTGCGCGAACGGAACCGTGAAGACACCCCCAAGGTAGGTGTTATTGTCGCCAAGGGCGTCATCCTGGACGGCGTTCAGCCAGCGGGAAAAATCGGTAGTGAAACCCTGACAAATCTGATCCGTCAGGCTCGCCTGAATGAAGACGTCAAGGCACTGGTTTTACAAATAGACAGCCCTGGTGGCAGCGCACTGGCCTCTGAAATAATTCGCAGGGAAATTGAACTTACCCGCCAGTCGGGCAAACCGGTGATCGCATCCATGAGTTCGATTGCCGCATCCGGCGGATATTGGATCGCCTCGGCAGCGGATGAAATTTGGGCTGCCACAACAACAATTACCGGTTCAATAGGCATTTACGGTGCCTTCGCCACTTTCGAAAAAAGCCTTGATTATCTGGGTGTTCATAACGATGGTGTGGGAACCACCCGCGTTGCTGATGCCCTCGATACAGCCCGTCCGCTCAATCCGATCATCGCGGATTCAATCGAACAAGTCATCAGGCACAACTATCAGCGCTTTGTCCAAACGGTGGCAGAAGGAAGAAACATAGCACAACAGGACGTCGAAAAAATTGCCCAGGGTCGGGTGTGGTCGGGTAAATCGGCGAAGGCATTGGGGCTGGTAGACCAGTTCGGCAATCTGCAGGACGCGGTGCACTCTGCGGCAAGAATGACGAATTTAACTGACTACGACGTTACATATATCGAACAGCCCTTAACAGCCAGAGAAAAAATGATCAAACGACTGAATCGCTTTTTGGTGGAGGCTGCAAAGGGTATATCCGATCGAGTGACCAGCCCCGCAGTTCGATTCTTTCAGAAAATCGGGCCCGAATTGAAAGAACTGGCAGAATTAAACGATCCCCAAGGGGTTTATGCCTATTGCCTGGTTTGCGACATCTATTAGAAGCATAACCGCTGTTGATAGGATGGTGAAAAAAAATAAGCAGTAGCATCAAGCTCATCTGCAAAATGGGCGAAATCTTTGCGTTTTCACCACCACGAAATACGGTATGGACTATTATAATTTTCGTGCCGCAGGATCGGGGCGGCTAATTAAATGGTGAAATCATAAAAAAATCCCGGGCAATGCCCGGGATTTCGTTTTTAGTAGATTAAAAATATAGCTTTCAGAATCGCATCATTATTTCAATGCATCGTTAAGAAGGCTTTCCTTTATCATTTTCCCCGCAATTTTATCAGCGTTTATCTCATAGGTCCCGTTTTGAATTTGATTTCTTAGCTGAGTGACTTTATCCTCCCGCACATCGGGAATTTCGTCCAATTGCCTACGGGCCTCCTGAATCCTTTTGGCGGCGTCTGAAATCACGACCGTATCCGCCTTAACCGCGGATTTTTCCGGTTTATTGTCAGAGGTTTCGACTTTATTTTTATCTTGAACCTGATTCACATAAGCATCAATGCCTATGCCCTGGTTTCCATTTATTTCCATTTTGCTTCTCCTTCAACAAATTCTCTGTTTTTAAGCTTAACTTAATATTACAAACCTGTCAAATCTGTTTACAATTATGTTATCGGTATTTCACAAGTGAACTTTAGCTTTTTTTCTGGTGCACTCCCACACTTGAAATCTGTATGCGGCACCTGAATTACTTTCGAAAGTGATATTCCAAACCAGAATTTCTCGATGCGAAATATTGACATCGCCACATTGTGGCATTACTTATAGCAGGAACCTACCTGTTGCCACCAATCTTAAAAGTGATCACTTTCTTCAAAAGGGGGTGAGGTCCATGCAAAAAGAACGAAGACGCCACCGCCGATATAAAGTTAAAGAAAATGCATTTGCCGTAATAAACCCGGATCCTGTCAAACTGGTTCCGGTACTGGATATTTCAATGGGAGGGTTGGGAATTTATGTGAACCAAGGCTCTAAAATGATGGATGATTCTCCAAAATTGGAAATTATGGTGGCAGATTGTAGTTTTTATCTGGATAACCTTCCCTATGAAATCATTGAAAACATCAAAGCGTTTTCCGGGGGTGCATCGAATATGTTCAATGGCCGCCGCTTCAACCTGAAATTCGGCAACCTGAGGCCTGCCCAGAAAGCCCGCTTAAAATTTTTTATACGAAATTATACCCATGGAGGTTCAAAGTTTAAATTTCTACGCAAATTTAGCAACTTTCTGCATCCATCCTGGGCAAACAAACATGCTGAACCAACATGTAATCTTGGAATCTGGCAGGGCTTTCATTGATTCATGCGCTGACCAACGTCTCTGAGCAAGGTGCTAGGTGATACGGGTGTTTCCTTTCTTAACCGCTTTGACCATATTAAGGTTCTCAGTCAAATCAAGCCCAGCTAAATCGGATACAATTTCTTATTGATGACCACTTTTGCTGTCAATGTGGCAACAGGGTTATCTTTATCGGACAACCTCTGCGGTCCGGATTTTCGTTTGTTAAATTCGAAGCGGTCCTGAAAAAGCTCAAAAATAAGTTCAGACCCGACCGTTCATCGCTGATCTCCCCCAAATTTTCTAACTTCTTTTTAAGCGTTAGCGATAGAGAGATAGTGACGATACACCCTCGTTACAAAACATCCTGTCATTTCCAATCCTGTGAAACGTAGCCTAAAAATTAGTGGGATTTTATGCGGTTGATCTTGCCGCAACGCAATTTGCCAATTATATTAGTTTCAATGGAGCATTGAATCAAAGGAACCAGTTTGCGATGAGGTTTGATATTCAGAATAGTTCAAATAGTCCCTATCGAAAAGCTTTGAATACGGCGTTGCGAATTCTGACACGAAGGGACCATTCAAGGCAAGAATTATCCCGGAAACTAGAGGCTCGTGGCTATGTTGAAGAAACCATTAATGACGTTATTTCGGAATGTGAGCGATTCGACTATATTAATGATGAGCGAACGGCCCTGGTCTTTATCCGACGGTTTCAACGAAAAGGATATGGTCGTAAACGTATACGATTCGAACTGAAGTTAAAAGGATTGCATGGCCAGAACATACAAAGGATCCTTTCGAAACATGTTTCCGATGCCGATGAACACCAATCTGCAAAGAAAATTTATCAAAAAAACTCCAAACGATTCAATCGAGAAAAAGATGAATTAAAACGAAAGGATAAAATATACCGCTTTCTATTTAGCAGAGGATACTCGCAAACCGTGATATCAGAAGTTGTTGAAAAAATTAAACCTTCGTCTTAAATTTAATTAGGCACCTAATATTCTAAGGAACCTGATATACGATATTTCACTCGAAAGAGAGGAATTATGAATATAGAACAAAAAACATATAAAACTGAAACCTTACGTTATGTTATCCCGGTTATGATGGGATTATTTGGCATGATATTGCTCACTGGATGTACCGGAACTTACGGCAGTCTGAAACGGGATGCCGAAGTTCAGCAAGCATTTGAATCCAATCAAGTCCCGATGGATTACAAATACTATTATTACGGTGACTCCGAACCCTATGCTATTTTTGGAATCGAATCCAAATATGAAATCGATTCGCGTGCGTGGCGGGAAGCAACCCCGGATACAGAGGATTTCAAAGAGATGGTACGCTGGATATGGGAAGATTACGGGTATTACAAATTCGGTGCCAACATCTTGGATCCACAGGGAAACAAAGTGGGGATTTATTATTCCGCCATACGCGAAACTGCCGTTAAATTTGTAAATGGTAACCAGATTGTGGTTATGCCGCATACGCCTTTTCTCTGGGGCCCGGATGGCAGTGGAGGCATCCGCGTACGTTAGCTATTGACCATTTACACAGAACATCCCGCTGACTAAATCGCGGAAGCCTATCTCCCACCAACCACAAATATCAGCCGATAGTTTGAAGAAACGCTCGCAGGGGGTGACAGCTCTATATATCGTTTCGTCATCCCCGTGAGCATCGAAGTCCGTACGATGCTTATCGGGACGACTTAATGAGCGTGGTTATGCTTCTGTGAACCCGTTCTCAACCAATTTCTCAGATTCAATAACTCACCGCCAATCAGTTCAACTGCCCACTTTGGTCGAATCATACACAGCGTCATAAATATTTGCCCGTTTGCCATTTGAATTATGGAGTTATAATTCAAATTCAGGTCAATCGTATAGAACCCTGTGTATGCATGCGCAAGGATTTAATTCGTTCTGTATCGTAATAAATAACCGATACAGGCCAAATGACCTCACAATGAAACAAGTTTCAACTATACTTAAAAAAAATTGACAACCGCAACCAGGATGCACTATGACCAAAATGTCCGTTGAAGCCGACCTAAAATAAGCAATCTTAGTTCAACGGAGGATATACGTTATGAGAGCAGCCGTTTATGAAGAATTTGCCAAACCGTTAACAATTCAAAATGTTACGGACCCCATCCCCAATAAAAATGGTGTCGTCATACGGGTTAAAGCGAATGGTCTATGTCGCAGCGACTGGCATGGATGGATGGGACATGATCCCGATATTACCCTACCCCATGTTCCCGGACATGAGCTTGCCGGGGTCGTCGAAGCAGTTGGAAAGGATGTAGTGACGTGGAATGCCGGTGACCGGGTGACGCTGCCCTTTGCCTGTGGATGTGGTACCTGCCCTCAATGTGTATCCGGAAATCAACAGGTCTGCGACCGACAGTTCCAGCCAGGATTTACTCACTGGGGCTCTTTTGCCGAATATGTGGCCATAGACTATGCAGATGTAAATTTGGTGCGTTTGCCGGAGAATCTCGATTATGTCACAGCGGCGAGTTTGGGTTGTCGTTTTGCGACCTCATTTCGGGCAATCGTTGAGCAGGGTAAGGTCTCAGCCGGGCAATGGGTTGCCGTACATGGCTGCGGCGGGGTCGGACTTTCCGCAATTATGATAGTCAATGCATTGGGTGCGAAGGCCGTTGCTGTTGATATCACAGACGAAAAACTTGAATTTGCCACCGCTATCGGAGCGGTGGCATCTGTCAATGCCGCAAAGGTGCATGATGTGGTCGAAAGTGTGCGCGAAATTACTTGGGGCGGTGCTCACGTTTCAATCGATGCTCTTGGCAGCCCCCAGACCTGTTTTAATTCCATCGCCAATTTGAGAAAGCGGGGCAAGCACGTTCAAGTTGGGCTGATGCTGGCCGATCACCACCACCCGGCAGTGCCGATGGACACCGTCATTGCCAAGGAGCTTGAAATTCTTGGAAGCCATGGCATGCAGGCCTATAAATATCGGGAGCTATTGGAAATGATTCAGATCGGAAAGCTTTATCCGGAAAAATTGATTAAAAAAACCATAAGTTTGGATGAATCACTTGATGAGCTTATCAATATGGACAGCTTTAGCAACACCGGTGTGACAATAATAAACAATTTTTCATAGAATTGGAGGTCGGCATTACAGTTTAAGTAACCAGCTTTAAATAGTTGTAACCTTAAAACCGTTAATCCGGAACCTATAAACAATCAGTTTGGGTTATGGAATTCGCGACTTGAACCAACAAGCGGAGGTAGGAATGTCAAATATCGTCGATCAGCCCGAAAACTATTTTAGGCAGTTTATTCCAACACGGGAAGATCTACTGGTTGAGTTGGAAGCCGAGGCCGAGCGGGAAGACATTCCCATCGCAGGCCCGTTCGTAGGTGAGCTGCTGTATATTCTGGCCAGTGCGACCAAATCCAGCAGAATACTTGAGCTGGGGACGGCCACAGGCTACTCGACCATCTATCTGGCAAGAGCCTGTCAAATGTACAATGGTCAGGTGTTAACCCTTGAAAATAATAACATTATGGCCGAAAGGGCTCAGCAAAATTTCCAGAAAGTAGGAGTAGCAAATCTGATTGAAATCAGGGTGGGTGATGCTGCAGAAACATTGCCGCAGTTAAAAAAGGAATTTGACTTCATTTTTATGGATATTGAAAAAGAGGATTACATCAGGGTACTGCCGGACTGCGAGCGGCTGTTGGTCAGAGGGGGGCTCCTGGTGGCTGACAATGTGGGATTTAAAGATGCCGATACATTTAACCGGGCCATATTCCAAAATCCAGCCTGGAGGTCGGTTTCCCTGTTTTCTTTCTTCCCTTTGCATTCACCTGAAAATGATGCCCTGGGGTTGGCACTTCGCCAGTGAACGGAAGCGGACAGGGCTCGGATTATCACTGGTTATCCTTGTTATTTTCAAACATAAAAGGATGTTACGTTTAAAATGAAAGGCTAACCAGGATTCGGCTTTTAATCGATCAAGATACCCGGTTTCTAAATATCGCTGAAAAACATCGCTATCGTGAAATAAGGAGGGAAATTATGGCAACTCATTTCGTATTGCTTCATGGTGCATGGCATGGTGGGTGGTGCTGGGATGGTGTCATCGATGAGCTTGTGAAGGCCGGACACACTGCTGAAGCTCCGACCATGCCGGGTCACAACCCAGATGATGACCGCACCAATATCCGATTCGACGATTATATCGATAAGATTAGTACTGTTCTGGAAAAACAGCCTGCACCGGTGGTGCTTGTCGGTCACTCAAGTGCCGGTTACATGATTCAGGCGGCTGCTCCAAAAGTTCCGGACAAATTGGCGCAGCTGATTTTCCTCAACGCCTTTATTCTTCCAGACGGCAAGTGCCAATTTGATCTTGTCCCCCCGGAAGCATCAGAGGGAATGAGCAACGCCGCAAAAGCCTCACCGGATAACTGCGTCCCGGTCATCGAAGACTTTGTGCGTGGGATGCTCATGGCCGGTGAGTCCAGGGCGCAGCAGGATGCCCTGATAAAAAGACTGGTGCCGCAACCGTTTGCCCTATTCACCGCCCGGGTCGACACAGGTGATTTTGATAAGCTGAACGTGACCAAATCCGTTGTCTTTTGCAAAGATGATGTTTCCTTGCCGCCCGGTGCATATCTGGGCATGGCACAGGGACTCGGCGAATTTGATCTCATCGAGGTCGAAGGCGGTCATGAAACACTATTTACCCGCCCAACCATTGTCGCCAAAGGACTTCTTCAGGCAGTCGAAAAATGAAATAGATGAGTGGTCGGGGAGTTGGTCTGAACATACTAGCGACTCGGATTGTTACAGGCCTCATCAGACATCTCGTCGGCCTCTCGATAAATCACGATACCGCCCCAACAAGCTGTGGATATAATGTACGCCTCAGTTTCTGCAGCGCAAGCTTCTATTCCTTTCCTGACACCTTACCCAAGGCCAAAGCACTGATATGTTTTAAATATCCGCTTCGTTTAGGAACAGCTTCAATTCATAAGCCGCCGTCATTGATCAGGTTTGCCCCTCAAGCATGTCCTCGCAGTAACGGTAGAACCTTTTAAGTTTTAATAGGCATAGCCGGTGACTTATGAATTGAGTTAAGTCCTTCTATCCTGGGTTTATCTACCTCAAACATCCAATTGACCGCCCATAAACAAATTACGATTATGTAATATCAACAATAAAATTTACATAATTGTATTTATTTTTAAATAATTTTACAAATATGTAATTTTTTGTAGCTTCCCCTGATCTTGCAGACTATAATTTTCGTATTAAATATCAAGTAGTTTGACTGTCACACCACCAATATATCAAGATGGCACGGACGTTGCTCATTAGACTGCTAATTCGAAATCCCGGGAATTTATTTAATCACGACGGTCAAGGAATGCAAAATAATTAATCCAACCCACGCACGGTAGGATTACCGACCGCATTCCAAAAGGAGACGTTCAGATGAAAAAAATCGAAGCAATTATCAAGCCCTTTAAACTCGATGAGGTTAAAGAAGCTTTGAACGGTATTGGGGTCAATGGCATGACGATGAGTGAAGTCAAAGGTTTTGGCCGGCAACGAGGTCACAAGGAAATTTATCGTGGTGCCGAATATCAAGTGGACTTTATCCCCAAAATCCAAATTGGTGTGGTGGTTGATGACGACCTGGCCGACCAGGTCATTGACCTTATCAAAAATACGGCGAAAACCGGTAAAATCGGCGACGGAAAAATCTTCATCTCGACCCTGGAAGAAGCCGTCCGGATACGTACCGGTGAAACAGGTTTAAATGCAATTTAAACAAAATTTACAACGAAAAGGAGGCATACATATCATCATGAAGAAATTAGGACTTTCAATTCTGCTTACAATAATTTGTATTTCACGATCCTGGGCCGGAGACGAAGCGCCTACTTTAGAATCGAATCGACACCTGATCGACCTCGTGCAGTCCCATGCCGATTATGTCTGGACCCTGGTAGCCGCTACTCTGGTGTTTTTTATGCAAGCCGGCTTTGCCATGGTAGAAACCGGTTTTACCCGAGCCAAAAACGCCGTCAATATCATGATGAAAAACCTGATGGACTTTTCCATGGGATCGCTGGCTTTTTGGGCCATCGGCTTTGGGATTATGTTTGGAGCATCATCCACCGGATGGTTTGGCACTTCCGGTTTTTTTCTATCCGATTTTAAAGTCGGCGGTGATCCCTGGGTATTGGCATTTTGGATGTTCCAGGTGGTATTTTGTGCCACTGCCGCCACGATTGTTTCAGGAGCCATGGCAGAAAGAACAAAATTTTCCGGTTACCTGATTTACAGTGCCGGCCTGAGCGCGATCATATACCCGGTTTTCGGCAGCTGGGCCTGGGGCAGCCTTTTCAAAGGTCAGGGCTGGCTTGAAGGCCTGGGTTTCATTGATTTTGCCGGATCCACTGTAGTCCACTCGGTCGGGGGATGGGCCGCTCTGGCCGGTGCCATCGTACTGGGCCCGCGGTTGGGCAAATATACCAAAGGGGGCAAGATTAAGCCGATCCTGGGCCACAATATGCCATTGGCAGCCCTGGGCGTCTTTATTCTCTGGCTGGGCTGGTTCGGTTTCAATCCAGGGTCCACGACGGCGGCCAACAAAGATATTGCCATGATTTTTGTCAACACCAATTTGGCAGCCGCTGCCGGAGCTGTTCTGGCCATGATAACCTCCTGGATAAAATTCGGGAAACCGGAAATCAGTATGAGTTTAAATGGTGCCCTTGCGGGTCTGGTGGCCATTACGAGCCCCTGTGCCTCGGTCACACCATTTAGCGCCGTTATCATCGGCGCAGCGGCCGGCGTGATTGTGGTGCTCTCGGTGATGTTCTTTGACAAAATCAAAGTGGATGATCCGGTAGGCGCCATATCAGTGCACGGTGTATGCGGTGCCTGGGGCACCCTGGCCGCCGGCATTTTTAACATCGGAGGAACCTCGGCAAAAATCATCGGTGTTCAGCTACTCGGCATTGGAGCCTGCTTTTTATGGGTATTTCCGACCGCATTTCTAATGTTCAAATTAATCGATAAAACCGTCGGCCTGAGAGTATCTGCTGAAGAAGAACTGGCTGGCCTCGATTATATTGAGCACGGTGGCAATGCCTATCCGGATTTCGAAATTCTTTCCTATGGCGGTATCGGTTCGTCAACTGGTGGACCGGGTCCTGATCGGACTGAAGGCGAACCCGTCAGCCGGCTCGAACCAGTTAAACAGACATAGACAACCTATATGCCCACTCCTCCACCAAAGACCTGCCGACAGTAACTTTCGCTGTCGGCAGGCATCCTAATCTATTCCGGTAGTATTCCTTTCTCGTACAACACCGCCTTACAAATAGTGAAACGGGTTCTATTTTGGGCCAATTTGCATTTTAATTGACAAAGGGCCCTGTTTGGGGCATTTATGCCGAATTTGATATTCATCTGCTGCTCCATATGGTATTTAAATTCGCAGGTCTATAATTGCTGGATTTTGCAGGAAATGGAAAATGAACTGCCCCGCGGCAAACCGCGGAGTATCAATCAACTGAATTAGTCTATTTTACCGCAGCATGCTATGGGGAATTAGACTCAAAATAAAGATTAAAGGAAAATATTTGACTGTTTATTCCGCTATCGGTTTTTCTGTGGCCATGCTCGTTCTGGCGGCAAGCCCGGGACCCGGGGTTTTTGCCACGATCGCCCGGGCACTTGCATCCGGATTTCGCCCGTCCATAGCCGTGATATGCGGCATCGTTCTGGGAGACGTGATTTTTTTACTTTTCGCAGCTTTCGGTCTTTCCATGGTGGCCAGGGCTCTTGGTAATTTGTTTTTCATTGTGAAAATATGTGGCGGTGCCTATCTAATCTGGTTGGGAGTTAGAATTTGGCTCAAAAAACCGGAATCTGTCACCGCAAACCAGGACTTGAATACGACCTCACGATGGGGCAATTTCGCCACCGGTCTGGTCATCACACTGTCAAATCCAAAGGTGATTCTTTTTTACTGCGGCTTCCTACCGACATTTCTCGATCTGTCTGCCCTGGCCTTTACGGATCTGGTGGTCGTCGTTATCATCATTACCATTGTTTTGAGTGGTGTTCTTGGAACCTATGGATTTTTGGCCAGCCGAGCCCGCAGATGGTTTACCAACCAGCATTCGGTCAGGCGTCTGAACCGTGCAGCAGGTGGCGTCATGGTGGCTACTGGAGTCGCTATAGCAATCAGATCCTGAACAGATCGATTCTGAATAGGTCAGGGAAATCATGCGCACTGAGGTGTTAAATTTAGTATATGTCGGTGTTGGCGGAATGATAGGCTCAGTCGGCCGGTATCTGGTTACCGGAGCGGTTTATCAAATATTTCCCAACAGCTATTTTCCCCTCGGGACCGCAGTTGTTAACATTTTGGGGTGCCTCCTGATAGGATTGCTCAGCGGTCTGGCAGAGCTGCGCCAGCTGCTGAGCCCGGAAATGAGGGTGTTTCTTCTTATTGGATTGCTGGGCGGGTTTACGACTTTTTCTACTTTTGGCTATGAAACCATCGCTTCCATGCGAACCGGTGAGTTTGTGCCAGCCCTTGTCAATGTGCTAATCCAAGTCATCGTGGGTTTGTCGGCTGTTTGGCTTGGCTATAACGCAACCCGATATTTTTGAGGTGAAATATGATGCTGCCGGAAGAGGGTCAACTGCTTCGAATTCTGATCGGAGAAAGAGTCAAGTATGGAAAGCAGCCTTTGTATGAATGGATTGTTCGAAAGGCACGGGAGACGGGATTGGCGGGTGCCACAGTTTTGCGCGGCTTGGAGGGTTTTGGTGCTCACAGCCGTATTCACACGGCCAAGATTCTCAGACTCTCCTCTGATCTTCCGATTGTAATCGAGATAGTTGACACCCATGAAAAAATTGCACGGTTTCTGCCCTTAATCGACGATGCGATTTCAGAAGGTCTGGCGACCTTGGAAAACGTTAAAATCAGGTTTTATCGGGGTGGAGATTCTGAGTAGTTTAAAGCGGTATTAAACGCTGGATGCCACCTGTGTATGAACCGGTGTCTTCTCCGGCGAACCCATCTATAAAGCATCAACTCAGTCACAAAGGAGGGTAAGATGATTACTGTAAATCCAATCGATAGCACCACTTTTGAAGTGATTGTTGAGAGTGCTACCACGACGTCTCATAAAGTCACGGTAGAAACATCCTACTACGAGAAGTTGACTGACAAGCGTGTGACCCCTGAAGAACTGGTAGAAAAGTCATTCCAATTTCTTCTCGACCGGGAAAGTAATACCAGCATCCTTCGCAGCTTCGATCTTCCGATAATTGGGCAGTATTTTCCGGAGTACGAGAAGGTGATCAGGAAGGTGTTAGGATAATCAAAAGCCTATGGTAATAAACCTCGACATTGCAACCGAGGAGTAAATGAACGGAGACTAACAGTCTATGCAATTGCCCCCTTTCAAACTTGAACGCTATTTTGCCCAATATGAATTCAACGTGAAGTATGTTTTATGCGCCTCCGACTGTGAGTCGTTTACCATTCGAGATTTACTTAAACTTGAACCGGACGCCGCCGAAAGGTTTCATCAACACTGGCTTGGCTATACGGAATCCATGGGCAGTCCCTCACTTCGCGAGGAAATCAGCAAAATGTACGATGACATCCAACCGGAGCAGGTGCTGGTGCACAGCGGTGCCGAGGAAGCAATTTTTCTCTTCATGCATGCGGTGCTGAAAGCAAATGACCATGTCATCGTTCATTGGCCGTGCTACCAATCTCTTGCTGAAATCGCCCGTGGCATCGGCTGCCGGGTGTCTTTGTGGCAAGCGCGTGAAGAAAAGGGCTGGGCCCTTGATTTGGATGAATTAAAAAACAGCATTCGTTCAGACACCCGGGCGATCATCATCAATACCCCCCATAATCCCACGGGCTACCTGATGCCGTCCGAAGAATTTCAGGAGGTCAGCCGAATTGCCATGGAAAATGGCATCCTCCTGTTTTCAGATGAAGTTTACCGGGAATCGGAATATCGCAGAAAGGATCGTTTGACGGCGGCCTGTGATTTTGGAGAGCACGCCGTATCCTTGGGGGTGATGTCAAAAACCTATGGCTTGGCCGGATTGCGCATTGGCTGGATAGCCACACGCAATACAGAAATTTATAAGAAAATGGCTGCGTTAAAGGATTACACAACTATCTGTAACAGTGCGCCAAGTGAGTTTTTAGCGGAATTGGCCTTGCGTCACCGAGAAGTGTTAACGCAACGGAACTTGCAAATTATTGTCAGCAATTCGGATATGCTCGATCAGTTTTTCGCGCGACATCCGGATCGGTTCGCATGGCAACGGCCGCGAGCCGGTTCAATTGGATATCCAAGATTGAAGGATGAAATGGTCGATGATTTTTG